>ENA-UOJG01000011-UOJG01000011.1-human-gut-metagenome-genome-assembly--contig:-C47-NODE-11-length-301420-cov-73.466544_pt1 | contig 301420 bp, 264 predicted proteins | sample MGYA00242340_ERZ723887 | MGnify/ENA metagenome assembly ERZ723887 | reverse complement strand
TTGTCGGGCGGCGGACCCCGCAGAGCGCAAGCCCTGCGGGGTTCGTGCGCTGCGGGGAAGAATATTGAACAGCGGGGGAATACAGCCGTGACTTCGGCGGTAAATGTGCAGATTGCGGCAGAGAACCTCGATGAAAAGAATATATTGACATAATGCTAAGCAAACAAAAAACAATAAATACTGTAAAAAAAGGAAAAACATCAAACCAAATTGAAATCACAAGCAAAAAAAACTTCCAATTTTTTAAAAAAAATATTTGCATAAACGCCCGATGCTTGATATAATATAGCGGAATGGAGGAGTACACATGCCATTCGTTCAATTCACGAAGCTATTGCCGATCCGCCCGCCCGGGCGGAACAAGGCTTTAGACTTATAAAATGTTGGAAGGAGAACCACATGAAAAGATTCTTTGCAGCGCTTCTTGCGGCACTGATGGTATTCTCACTTGTTACCATCCCCGCAGTTGCAGAGGGCGAAGTTGTGTTCGAGGTTCCCACCGTCAACGCCCAACCCGGCGACACGGTTTCGATCCCCGTAACCCTCACGGGCAGCAACTTTGAGTGCCATGCTATGAACATGAACGTTCAGTATGACGCTGAAGCTCTCACTCTCAACAGCGCAACCGAAGGCGACGCTATCAGCGGCGCAACCATGAAAGTTCTGGATACCGAATCCGAACTCGGCAAGGTTAAACTCGGTCTGCTCTATGCTTACGACGGCATGACCGCCGGCGGCACTCTGTTCACAATGAATTTCACAGTCAACGAAAATGCGACCGGCAATGCCGCTCTCACCATCAATGTTGTGACTTTTGCGAACATGCCCGCAGGCTCCACCACCGCAACTCCCATCGCTTATATTGCGAATAACGGCGCGGTTGTCGTTGGCCAGCCCGCAACTCCCGTCCCCGAAACGGATACCCCCGCTCCCGCAACTCCCGTCCCCGAGACTCCCATCCCCGAGACTCCCGCTCCCGGTGAGGAGATGACTCTTGACGAGGCTCTGAACGTACAGGGCGGCACGCTCCATTTCGAGAACGATGCGGATTATCCCTTTGTTGTTGAAAATGACTACGTAAAGAGCTCCAACCAGAACCAGGGCAGCACTCAGCCCGGTGTTACCACCACCGTAAACCTTGCTGCTTCCAAGCTTCTCAGCTTCAACTACAAAGTCAGCAGCGAAGCAAACTGGGACTATGTCTTTGTCAGCATTGACGGCACCGTTGTTGCTCCCACCGATGCAGACAGCAAGTACATTCTTTCCGGCGATCGTGCCGCAGAATGGCTGAACTACACCTACATTGTTCCCGAAGGCGAACACACCGTCACCATCGGCTACAGGAAGGACAGCAGCGGCGATCGTCTTGATGACACCGCTTGGCTGGACGAGATTCAGTTCATGGATATCGTCAACGTCACCGGCGTTGAGTTCTCTCAGGAAACTCTCACCATGCCTCTTGCAAGGACTGCTCAGCTCGAGTGGACCGTTCTTCCCGCAGATGCAGCAAACAAGAACGTCACCTTTGCAAGCGACAATACCGAAGTTGCAACCGTTAATAAAAACGGTCTTGTAACCAGCGTTGCTCCCGGCACCGTAAACATCACCGTAACCACCGTTGACGGCGGCTTCACCGATGTTATTGCAGTTACCGTAGAGGAAGCAGTTGCTGTTACCGAAATCGTTATCGCTCCCGCAGCAATCACTATTCCTGTTACAACTTCCGTAACCGAAACCCTCGTTGCAAACGTTATCCCCGAGAATGCAACCGACACCACCGTTGCATGGACCTCTGAGGATGAAACCATTGCAACCGTTTCTGTAAACGGCCAGATCAAGGGTATTGCTCCCGGTACCGTCACCATCAACGCGACCAGCGCAAACGGTGTTACCGGCACCTGCGAAGTTACTGTTGTTGCTCCCGAGGATTTCCCCGGTCTTGACAGCATCAACTTCACGAACATGAACCCCCTCCCCTATGACAACCTTGAAGTCGGTATCGGCCCGGGTTACGGCGGAACTCCCGTGCTCATCCGAAGGGGAAACACCAACACCCTTACCTACACCTATGCAACCGGTTTCAGCATCAACGTTGAAGCAGGCCAGAAGATTTATTTCAACACCTATTGGTACGGCGGAACCCCCGGTGATTCCAACGATCCCAACAGGAAAGATACCTTCATGACCCTGTATGATTCCGAATTCAACTACCTCGATCATAATGACGACGGTGCTTCATTCGGCATCAGCCCCTATTCCGGCATCGAATACGTATTCGAAACCGCAGGCACTTACTACGTTGTTGTAACTCCCTACAACCATGCAAGCAATAACGGCAACGGCAAGGGCCTTGTTGAAATGCATGCGGCGGAAGTTCTTCCCACCGAAATCGAAACCATTGAACTCGCTGACTTCAGCATGTTCACCGGCAGAACAACCAACCTCATCGATCGCGCTGTCTTCACTCCCGAAGAATACGAAATCTCCGACTTTGTATTCACTTCCAGCAATGAAGCAGTTGCAACCATTGATGCACAGGGCGAAATTTCCGCACTCGCGGAAGGCACAACCACCATCACCATCACCGACAACATTTCCGGCGCAACCGCATCCGCAGTTCTCACCGTTAACGAAATCAGTGAAGATGATTATGCAATGATCGTTCTCAACGTCAATGCAGGTGAAACCGGCGTCTTCCAGGACGGCAGCGGTTATCAGATGCTTCTTGATGCTGACGCAACCGCATACGGCAACGAGATCCCCGCACAGGGTCCTCTCACCCAGAGCGGCAATGCACCCGCAGGTCTGTATGACATATTCGAATACAAGATTCCTGAGAATGCAGACGGTATTCTTACCACAAGCAACATCGTTGTTTCCGGCATGGACTACGTTCTCGTTCCCGCCGGCACCTATGACTGGTGCATTACGAACCCGACTCCCGGCGACCGTATCTGGATTGCTTCCGACAGCGGTTCCATTGGCGGCAGGGCAAACGACTACACCTTCGAGGCAGGCAACACCTACACCTTCACGGTATCCCTCGATGGTCAGTACGACAGGACTGACATCACCGTAACTCCCGGCATCGAAGAACCCACTCCGACTGCCACCCCGGCTATCACACCCACACCCACTCCCGCTCCCACTCCCGACCCCGGTGCAACCGGTTGGGGCTTTGAAACCGATCCCTTCGCTGAAGGCTGGACCATCCGCGATGACGACGGCGACGGCTACAACTGGGAATGGATGGATGCAAGCGGTTCCAACTACAACGTATACGAAGGCACCCACTGCATGGCATCCGCTTCCTATCAGAACAGCGCATTCGGCGGCGGCACTGCACTGAATCCCGACAACTGGCTCATCAGCCCGGCATTCACCGCAGGCAGCACCGTTACCTTCTGGTATGCAGGTCAGGATCCCAACTATGCGGCTGAACCCTTCGGCGTATATGTAATCGCAAACGGCACCACCAGTGCCGAACTCGGTCACTTCACCGCTTCCAACACCTATCAGCAGGGCAGCGTAGACATCAGCGCATATGCAGGTCAGCCCGTTCAGGTTGCGTTCCGTCACTATGGCGTCACCGACATGTTCAGGCTCAACCTCGACCTCGTTGAGGTTTCCGGCGGCGGCAGCACCCCCAACACTCCCGTACCTCCCACCGAGAACCCCGTAACTCCCGAACCCGGCACAGTAACCGGTTGGGGCTTCGAAACCGATCCCTTCGCTGAAGGCTGGACCATCCGCGATGACGACGGCGACGGCTACAACTGGGAATGGATGGATGCAAGCGGTTCCAACTACAACGTATACGAAGGCACCCACTGCATGGCATCCGCTTCCTATCAGAACAGCGCATTCGGCGGCGGCACTGCACTGAATCCCGACAACTGGCTCATCAGCCCGGCATTCACCGCAGGCAGCACCGTTACCTTCTGGTATGCAGGTCAGGATCCCAACTATGCGGCTGAACCCTTCGGCGTATATGTAATCGCAAACGGCACCACCAGTGCCGAACTCGGTCACTTCACCGCTTCCAACACCTATCAGCAGGGCAGCGTAGACATCAGCGCATATGCAGGTCAGCCCGTTCAGGTTGCGTTCCGTCACTATGGCGTCACCGACATGTTCAGGCTCAACCTCGACCTCGTTGAAGTTTCCGGCGGCGGCAGCACCCCCAACACTCCCGTACCTCCCACCCAGAACCCCAACACTCCCGAACCCACGCTGGTTCCCCTCGATGTTACATTCTCCGCTGCAGCACCTGCAAGCGTTGCGGCAGGCGAAGAATTCCAGGTTGCAGTGAACATCGGCGGTGTCATCGACTACGAGGCACATGTTCTCAACCTCCGTCTTGACTATGATACCGATGCATTCGAGTATCTGCACGACGAGCCCGGTGCTGTCATGAACCAGATGATTGAAAACAGCGGTACCGCAATTCTTGATGGCTTCAGCATTCCCGGCAGCATTCGTTTCGGCGCAATGATGCCCAATGCCGGATTCACCGCATACGGCACTCTGTTCACTCTCACTTTCCGTGTGAAGGCTGACGCTGCGAACGGCGAACACAACTTTGATCTCAACGTTGTTGAGTTCAATAACTTCCCCATGGGCGGCACTTCCACTCCCATCGAACACACCGATGTTGATGCGATCGTTGAAGTAACCGGCGGTTCCAGTGTAACCCCCACCCCCACCGAAGTTCCCACTCCCACGCCCACTCCCGGTCCTGTCAGCGACTTGGATGAGGCAATGAACGTTGCAGGCGGCACCCTCCACTTCAACACCGACGGCGATTATCCCTGGATCGTTGAAGAAACCTGGGGCAAGAGCACCAACATCAACGTTGCAAGTTCCACCTCCACGGTTTCCACCACGGTTACCGCGGCAGCAGGTGACATCCTCCAGTTCGACTTCCGCTCCTTCGGCGAAGGCTTCGGCGACACCGTTTGGGATGGTCTCCACCTCTTTATTGACGGCACCGAAGTTGCAAAGTGGAACCGCGTTGAAACCTGGACCACCTATGCAGTTGAGCTCACCGCAGGTGAACACACCATCACCTGGACCTACCAGAAGGACAGCACCGTTGATAAGGAAGGCGACTATGCAAACGTTGACAATGTATACGTCGGCGCACCCGTAGTTCCCACCTCCATCGAAGTTGAAAACGTAACCGTTCCCGCCGGCCGCAGAGCAACCGTTGCTTACACGGTTCTCCCCGCAGAGGCATTCAACAAGAACGTTACCTTCAGCATTGCAAACACCGCAATCGCAACCGTTAACGAAAACGGCGTTGTTGTCGGCGTTGCGGAAGGCACCACCACCGTTACCGTAACCTCCGTTGCAGATCCCACCGTTTCCGCAACCGCAACCGTTACCGTAACCGAGGCTCTGCCCACTGTAAACCTTGAAGGCTACATCGCATACGATCCCGAAGGCACTTCCAACATTTGGGGCGGTTTCGCTGATTATGATCCCAGCGTTATCGAAAACTTCGGTGCAATGGGCTCCACCTTCGGCGGCGCATTCGCAGGCGGCAATGTATACGGCTTCATGTATGACAGCGACACCAACGACACTCGCTTCTACATCATGAACGCTGACACCCACCAGGTTGCATACCCCGGCACCAGCGCAGGCCGCGTTGTTGTTGCTATGGCATACAACCATGCAGAAGGCGAAATGTACGCTATCGCAGCAAACGATGCAGACGGTCGTTCCATCTACACCGTAAACCTTGCAACCGGTACGCTTACCGAAGTTGCTGCTCTCAATGCAGGTGATGAAACCATCATGACCCTTGCAATCGACGGCAGCGGCAATGCATACGGTCTCAGCTACGAAGCAACCAATGCTGTTCTCTACTCCATCAACCTCACCAACGGCAACTGCACCGCGATCGGCGGAACAGGCCATGGTCTTGAGTACGTTCAGTCCACTGTTTGGGATCACAACACCAACCAGCTCTTCTGGGCACAGTACTCCAAGGTTGAAACCGACAAGGGTCAGCTCTTCGTTATCGATCCCGCAACCGGTGCAGCAACCCTTTGCGGCACCATCGGCACCGGCGCAGAAGTAACCGTTCTTTACACTAAGAACAACATGCCCGTTGCTCCCATCGAAGTTCCCGAATACGATGTAATCTTCGTTGACGGTCTCACCAACGAACCCATCCCCGGCGGCTACACCGTTGAAGCAGGCACCATCCTTGATGAAGCCGACTTCCCCACACCTCCCGAGCATGAGGGTTACGTATTCACGGGTTGGGACTACAACGGTGCACCCGTTTACTCCGACCTGACCATCAAGGCAAGGTATCGTGATCCCAGCGCAACCACAGCTACCATCAGCCTCACCGTTGGCGATGTTTGGGGCGACGGTTCCGGTTATCAGATGCTCCTCGATGCAGATGCAACCGCATTCGGCAATGAGATCCCCGCAGAAGGTCCTCTCACCATGGGCGGCAACGCACCCGCAGGTCTGTACGATGCATTCGAGTATAAGATTCCCGTAAATGCAGACGGTAGCACCACCACGAGCAACATCGTTATCAACAACACCGTCACCATCGAAGTACCCGCAGGTACCTATGACTGGTGCATTGCGAACCCGACTCCCGGTGACCGTATCTGGATCGCTTCCGCTCAGGGCAACATCGGCGGCCGTGCAGACGATTACACCTTCGAAGCAGGTTACACCTACAACTTCACCGTATATCTCCTCGGCCAGAACGATGCAACCGATGTTGAAATCATCCCCGGCGGCGGCGAAACTCCCGTTATTACGGATTCTCCCACCCCTGTTATCACCAACAGCCCCACTCCCGAGCCTCCCACGGATACTCCCGAGCCCGGTGACGAAACTCCCACTCCCGAGATCCCCACGGATACTCCCGAGCCCGTAACTCCCGCACCCGGCGACGTTATCTTCAGCGTCGGCGGCACGCACTATGTTGCAGCAGGCAGCCAGGTCAGCGTCGATCTCACCATCGACGGCGAATATGAGGCAAACGGCATGAACATCTGGGTACAGTACGACGCAGAGAAGCTCACGCTCAACAGCGTTGACGAAGGCGAGATTATGAAGGCCATCAAGGATCTTGGCGGCATGAACATCCTCGACTTCCAGAGCATCCCCGGCAGCGTACGCCTCGGCTCCATGCTTCCCACCGACCCGGTAAGCGGCAGCGGCAAGATCTTCACGATGAACTTCACCGTTGCGGAAGGCCTTGAGGACGGCACGGAAATGCCCATCGAGATCCTCGTTAAGGAATTCTTCAACATGCCCGTAGGCGGCGAGAACACGCCCATCGCGTTCTTCGCAGAGAACGGTTCAATCGTAGTCGGCAGCGAGCCCATCGTCACCGATGAGCCCGGCGTCACCGATGAACCCACCGCAGTTCCCACCGACGCTCCCAATCCGCCTATAACCGGCGCAATGAGCCTCATCGGCGTTGGTATTGCAGCGATCGTTGCGAGCGCAGGCGTTGTTATCTTCCGCAAGAAGGAAGAAGACTGAGCCTGAATCCTGCTCGGTACACGGCGGAAGTCAACGCTGCGAGTGATGAAAATCAGCGTAACGAGTGACTGAAACCGATACTGTGCATGAACAACAGCATAATCCCGACCGAATCGGATTTCCGATTCGGTCGGGGCTGCAAGCCCCGCAGGATGCAAATCCCTGCGGGGCTTGTGTCGTATGAAAATGCGAACGCAAAAGAATCAGAGACCATATCCTATATGAAAAAATATCAAGAAAGTGCATTTTCTATAAGATTGGGGTTGAAATTTTCGTCTCAATAAGTTAAAATAGGATATAGATTTATGCAAAAGTCATTCATGAGGTGAAATGAAGGATATGTACGGCATTCGGGCGGATGAATTGGATATGCATTCGATCATTGCCGAAAGCATAATCGGCTTTTTGCTTCAGCATACCGGAATAATGATTCAAAGACAGGATATTTCAATGAATTCATCCGTGTGTGCTGCTGCCGTCCCGCTGCTGCCGCGATTCGGAATTTCGCCGGAAAGCCTGCTGAATGAATGCGAAAAAACAGAATGCGGCTTGCCGTATTCGAATATGCGGAAATATCGAGGCATAAATATTTTTGAACAAGTTTCCGCAAAAAACGGATATCTGTGCTTTGACCCGACGATTGAGTTCCTAAACAGCTTTTGCGTTCGATGCACGGAGCTGCTTCCAATGCCGGAAATGCCGCAAAAAATTGTTTTTCCGTGCAGCACGGAATATGCCTGCGCACGGCTTTTGACTTATTATTGCTCCGGCTGCCGCTGCATCATGACGGACAGCGTCAGAACAGCATTGTTTCGCTCCTTTGCGCTTGCGGGCGGGTTTGAAACAAAAAGGCTTTATGAACGCGCTCTTCATTCGGCGGAACGTGCCGTGCTTGCTGCTTTCGGAAATTCGGATGGGGGGAAATTCGGCGGAGTGCAGGCTTCTGCTGCGGCGATACTGCTGAGCAGTGCAAAAATGACTTTAGTGCAATAGTTTGAAGGAGAATTGACTGACTTATGAAAATTAAATGGTATGGACATTCCTGCTTTCTTTTGACGGACAGCAACGGCAGCACCGTTCTGACCGATCCGTGCGATCCGTCCTACGGTTATGAAATACCGCCCATGCATGCAGATATCGTGACAATAAGCCACGAACACAACGATCACAACAACATCAGCATTTTGCGCGGCAATACCGAGATTATCCGCAGCCCGGGCGAATACAATGTCAAGGGCATTCATATCACGGGTGTTGAAACTTTACATGATCGCAGCGGCGGTGCGCTTCGCGGCAAAAACACCATGTTTATTTACGACATTGATGATATGCGCATACTTCATTGCGGCGATCTCGGCATGATTCCCGACGAAGAAACAATTGCAAAAGTCGGCCATATTGACATCATGCTGGTTCCGATCGGTGCGATTTACACAATAGATGACCTTGAGGCGCGTGAACTTGCAAATATTCTGAAGCCCAAAGTCGTTATACCCATGCACTATAAAACCCCGAAGCTTAAACTTGAGCTTTGCCCGCTGGCACCCTTCATTGATGCGGCAAAGGACTGCCGCATTCACAACCTTAACGATTGTGAAGCAACAATTACAAAGATGAGCCTCGGTGAGGACAGGGTGCTGATTCTGCGCCCGTATGACGCCGAAAGAGACGAATGACATTTGAAACGAACGTGACGGAACCGAATCTGCCGTAAATGCTTCCGAAACAAATAACCGCCGCAGGAATTTTGCCTGCGGCGGTTTTCTTTGCTCAAGAAAGCTCAGAATTCCGAAGAATGCTTAAGCATTCTTATTTAATAATCATCCGATAAAGGATTAAAGATCATAATACCTTTCAAATTCGGCGGGATGCGGAATCTGATTGATGCGTGCAGCCTCTTTGCGCTTGCGATCGATCCAGATATTGAGGAGCCTCTCGGGGAATACGCCGCCGCGGGTCAGATAGTCATGGTCTGCTTCAAGGGCATCAAGTGCCTCGTCAAGGCTCTTGGGAAGGCTGTCGATCTTTGCTTTTTCCTCTTCGGGAAGGTCAAACAGGTTGAAATCATAGGGACCCCAGCCGCAGACGGAAGGATCGATTTCGTTGATAATGCCGTCGAGACCCGCCATAAGGATTGCCGCATAAGCATAGTAGGGGTTGCAGGTTCCGTCGGGGTTGCGCAGCTCGAAACGCTTAGCCATGGGCGATTTTGCGTAAGCGGGGATGCGAATTACCGCAGAGCGGTTCGCTGTTGCATAGCCGATGGTAACGGGAGCTTCAAAGCCGGGAACAAGGCGTTTGAAACTGTTGGTGGACGGGTTTGTGATTGCGCAAAGACTCTTTGCATGTTTAAGCAGACCGCCCATGAAGTTGTGTGCAAGCTTGGAGAGCTGAGCATAGCCGTTTTCATCATAGAAAAGGGGCTTGCCGTCCTTGGTGAGCAGCATGTGAACGTGCATACCGTTGCCGGCTTCCGCATAAATGGGCTTGGGCATGAAGGTTGCGGTGCAGCCTTCTTCAACGGCAGCGTTGCGGATGATGTATTTTGTTACCATGGTGTTGTCTGCCATTTTGACAACATCATCAAGCTCAACCTCGATTTCAAGCTGGCCGGGGCCGCCGACTTCGTGGTGATGATACTTGACTTTAACGCCCCAATCTTCCATAAGCATGCACATTTCGCTGCGGAGATTGTAATACCTGTCCTGCGGAGCACCGATGTGATAGCCGCCCTTGTGCGGAATCTGGAAACCGTCTTCACTGCTGCCGGTGTTCCAATCGGCTTCTTCGGTGTCAATTTCACAACGAACGCATTCGGGACGAGTCTCGAACTGAACATTGTCAAACACATGGAATTCGAATTCCGGTCCGATGATCATTTCGTCGGCAATGCCGGATTCACGCATGTATTCAACAGCGCGCTTGATAACGTTGCGGGGATACTGATCGAACGGGCGGTTCTCGGGGCGGTCGATAATCATTGCATCGCCGCTCATGGTGAGGGTCGGAACCTCCGCAAAGGGATCGACAGCAGCGGTGGAAAGGTCGGGAATGAAGACCATATCGCTGTTTTCAACGGGTGCGTAGCCGTAGTTGGAACCATCAAAGCCGATGCCGTATTTCATCGTGTTTTCATTAAAACGGGCGGCGGGGATGGTGATATGACGCCAACGACCATCGATATCGGTCATTTTGAAATCGACCATTTCAATTTCATTGTCAAGGATGAATTCCTTTGCCTGCTCAATTGTTTTAAACAGCACGGGTGAAACCTCCTGAATAGGTAAAATTTTTTTGAACGAAACAAAATCCATTGCTTCCGTTCATGCTTATTGTGACAGATTTTTGCTGATATGTCAAGGAAAACACGATATATATTTACCTGTATACGAAAAGCAAACGGCGATGCGGCAATTTCTTAGCCGTATCTTATCCGTGTACATGATAAAATTAAAAGCACAGCAACCGAGAGGCTTTGCTGCGCCGTCAAATCGACAGGCACAGAATAAAAACATACGAAATCAGAGCGTATGCGGCCGAAACGGTGCATCGGAAAAATCGGGAGGAAGGTTAATGGATATTTTTGATATTTTAACGCTTATCGGCGGTCTGTGCCTGTTTTTGTTCGGCATGAACGTAATGGGTGACGGACTGGAGCGCAGAGCGGGCGGAGGGCTGAAGCTTTTGCTCGGCAAGCTGACAAACAACCGCATGAAGGGCTTCCTGACGGGTCTCGGAGTGACGGCGGTGATTCAAAGCTCATCAGCAACAACGGTTATGGTCGTTGGGTTCGTTAACTCGGGACTCATGACGCTTAATCAGTCCATCGGCGTTATCATGGGGGCGAACATCGGCACAACGGTAACGGCGTGGATTCTGAGCCTCGGCGGAATTTCAAGCAGCAATGTCTTTGTTCAGCTTTTGAAACCCACATCGTTCACACCCGTGCTTGCATTGGCAGGAATGATTCTTTTGATGACGGGAAAAACGGACAAAAAGAAGGATACAGGCACAATTCTGCTCGGTTTTGCAACGCTGATGTTCGGAATGGATACAATGTCCGGTGCTGTTGCCGGGCTTGCGGATGTTCCCGCCTTCCGCAACATGTTCATAATGTTCAAAAATCCGCTTTTCGGAATGCTTGCGGGTGCGGTGCTGACGGCGATAATCCAAAGCTCATCGGCCTCCGTCGGCATTTTGCAGGCGTTGACCGTCACGGGACAGGTATCTTACGGTGCGGCGATTCCGATCATCATGGGGCAAAACATCGGAACCTGCATAACGGCGATCATATCCTCTTTCGGAGCCAACAAGAACGCAAAGCGCGCCGCAATCGTGCATCTTTCGTTCAACGTTATCGGCACGGTGGTTTGGCTGACGGTGTTCACGATCGTTTCCTATGTTTTCAAACCACTGTTGTTTGATACGGCGGCAAGTTATTTCGGTATTGCTGTCGCGCATTCGCTTTTCAATATCCTTTGCACCGCGCTGCTGTTTCCGGCTGCGCCCCTGCTTGAAAAAATTGCGGTTCGGCTTGTTCCGGACGGAAACAAGAAGGACACGATCTCCGAACTGGACGACCGCCTGCTTGCAACACCCGCAATCGCACTGGAACAATGCGCGCGCATGGTTGAAACCATGGCGGAGGAAACGGCGGAGGCTTTCAAACTGAGCATGGATATGCTCACGAATTATGATGCGGATTCGGCGGGAAAAATACGTAAAGCCGAGGATAACAGCGATCATCTGGAGGACATCATCGGGACGTATCTCACCAAACTCAGCAGAAATCAGTTGACGGAGGACGACAGTGCGGAGGTTTCCAAGCTGCTCAAAGCGATAGGCGATTTTGAACGAATTTCGGATCACAGCGTCAATATTCTTGAATCGGCGGAGGAACTCCGCAGCAAAAAAATCGAGTTTACCGGGCGGGCAAAGGCGGAACTCGGCGTGCTTTGCAGTGCCGTTTCCGAAATTTTGACGGCTGCATGTGCCGCATTTAGGGACAATGATCCCGAAAAAGCGTTGAAAATCGAACCTTTGGAGCAGGTTATTGATGATTTGAAGGTTCAGCTGCGCGACAGGCACATTGCACGGCTCAAGAACGGCGAATGCACGGTTGAAGCGGGATTCATCTGGTCTGACATACTGACGAATCTTGAGCGTGCATCGGATCACTGTTCCAACATTGCTCTCTGCGTTATTGATGCGGGCAAACACAATATGAACATGCATGAATCTCTGTCCGAAATGAAGAAGGACAATCCCGCATTCGAGGACGAGTTTGACATGTACACCCGCAAGTATCGCATAACAGGCTGATAACGGAGCGACAGCATTGCCGCATTGCAGCAAAAACATATTCAATCGTTAATTTCTTCATGCATACAAAAAGCGGACGGAGGCGGAACCGTCCGCCTTTTTGTTGTGCCGCACTCCTTTTCGAAACAGCCGGAGACCGTTTGAATTTCGGCATAAAGCGGCAGTGCTTAAACGAAATTAAATCAATGTCCGGATTCGATCGAAAAAGCGGGTTTTGCGGATAAATTCGTACTTCGGACAAACGGCGGGTTTTATGCATTGTACGGAAGGGGAATGAGGGATATAATCAATCATGCGGTGCGGCGGAAGCGTGTCTGCCCGCAAAAACATCGCATCCGCAAAACGGGTAAACGGATATAAACGAAAAGGAAGGAAGCTTTCGCTGCGGCGGGAGCAGCGGTCATAAAAACGGTTATGAAGATTAAGGCGGCTCGGAATTCAATCGAAACCGATTCATCCGGCAAAGAAAACACGGCAGTCAATGCGAACACGGCGGCGGGGGAGGAAAAGACTTTTCTCGGCACGGAACCTATCGGCAGGCTGCTGTTTAAGCTGGCTGTGCCGACGGTCATTGCGCAGCTTGTGAACATGCTTTACAACATTGTTGACAGAATCTATATCGGTCATATGCCCGGTGACGGCAGTGCCGCGCTGACGGGCGTGGGCGTGTGTATGCCGCTCATACTTATCGTTTCCGCGTTTGCCGCATTTGTAGCCTCCGGCGGTGCGCCGCGCGCTTCAATAAGCATGGGCAAGGGTGATTATGACTCCGCCGAAAAAATTCTCGGCGGCTGTGTTTTGATGCAGGTTGTGATTTCCGCCGTGCTGACGGTGGTTCTGCTTGTGTTCGGCAGGGATCTGCTGCTTGCATTCGGTGCAAGCGAAAACACGATTGATTATGCGGCGGATTATATGAGCATATATGCGATAGGAACGCTCTTTGTGCAGCTGACGCTCGGCCTGAATGCCTTTATCACGGCGCAGGGCTTTGCAAAATACGGGATGCTGACGGTGCTTATCGGCGCCGCTGCAAATATCGTGCTCGATCCGATTTTTATTTTCGGTTTCAGAATGGGCGTTCGCGGTGCGGCGCTTGCAACAGTCATTTCGCAGGGGATATCCTGCATATGGGTCATTTTGTTCCTGCGCGGGGGAAAAACGGTTCTGAAGCTAAAGCGTGAAAACATACGCTTTGCTCCGCGCATTATACTTCCGTGCATCGCACTCGGGCTTGCAACGTTCATCATGCAGGCGAGTGAAAGCGTGATTTCGGTATGCTTCAATTCATCGCTGCTGAAATACGGCGGGGACATTGCCGTGGGCGCAATGACGATCCTCACAAGCGTGATGCAGTTTGCAATGCTGCCGCTGCAGGGCGTTGCGCAGGGCGCACAGCCGATTTTGAGTTATAATTTCGGGGCAAAAAATGCCGACCGTGTTAAAAAGACTTTTTTCCGTCTTCTCACCGTAAGCCTCTGCTATTCCGTCGCGCTTTGGGCTTTCGTGATGCTGGTTCCGAAAACCTTTGCCGGAATATTCAGCCCGAATCCGGAGCTTGTAAATTTCACCGGTGATGCTTTGCGAATATACTGCGGTGCGCTCTTCCTTTTCGGAATTCAAATCGCCTGCCAGATGACTTTTGTTTCCATCGGCAACGCGGGCTGCTCAATAATCGTTGCGGTTCTCAGAAAATTTGTGCTGCTCATACCGCTGATTTATGTCATGCCGCAGCTGCTTGCGGATAAAACAAATGCGGTTTACACTGCCGAACCGGCTGCCGATGCAATTGCGGTAACATGCACGGCGATACTGTTTTCAATCGAATTCCGAAAAGCCCTGAAAAAACTGAATTCGGATTACGCAGGCGGAACACAGCCCGCAAAAACGGACTTGCGGGTTTAGTTCTCCGAAACAATGCTCCGCAGTGCCCGATACTTTATGATAATGTGCTGACGGAATAATGTATCGATAACAAAAAGCCGCCTTCCGAAACTGTCGGTCGGCGGCTTTTGTGAACCCGATATTCTAAATAAGCTTGTTATACAAAATTTTTGTTAACTCTGATTTAGTTATGATTCAGTCAATGTTCATAGGGAGCATGAAACGAGCGACTCTTTGAACGTTGAAAAAATGATAATCAAACTTAATATCCTTTTCATACGTAAATCCCTCCAAGTTTTTACTCAAACCTGATATTTTCCGCAATATAAGCGGCAAGCCCTGCGGCGTTGTCAACACTGTTGGAAAGCTCAATGATAACGAACACGGGGTTGTCCTTCGTGAATGCGGCTGCGGCGGGGTTTTCGAACGCATGGAAGCCCTTTCCGACCGTCCAGTCGTTGGGAGTGCATTCATGGTAGGCGGAAGTCCAGCCGCTTTCGAAATCAGCGGAAGCTTCGCTGACGGCGTGATAATTGGATTCGGTGAAAAGGCGAACATGGTTCATGAGCGTGGCTGCGGCATAGACGCCTGCAACGCCGTCGGTCTCATAGGCCTGCTTGTCATATTCGGCGGCACATACGGCGCCGACACAATTGCCGTTTTCGTCAAGAATAAGCTTGCGCATATCCATTCCGGCGCAAAAGTCCGAAAGGGAAGCGGAAGCGCCGTCGGTTTCGGCTTTGACCGTCCAGCCCTCGGGCAGCACAAAGTTGACAGAGAAAGCGGAGGCGGAGCCTGCGGAGGGGAAAGTGACTTTCACAGGCTGACAGGCATTTGTGTACCCGCTGAAAACGGGAACCGCCGTTGCGGGCGGAGCTGTCGGGACGGCGGCGGGGGAAGCCTCTGCGGCGGGGGACTGCGGTGCGGGTGTTCCGTCAGCCGATGCGGGCTGCTTTTGGCACGCTGCAAAGGAAAAAACGGTCACGATTGCAATTGAAAATGCAGCAATTGCTGCAAGCACTTTCGCCGAGCGGCGAACGGTTGAGTGATTGTGTTGCGTCATTGTTGTTCATCCTTTCTGAGCTTTGCTCAAGCCGAATAACCAGTAATTTAGAAACTTGGTTCGTAAACATTATACCTCAATTATAAAAAACAAACAACTGTTGAATAAGAAAAATAACAATATATTTAATGCAACTTGGTTAACACGCGAAGACCGCATATCACTTTGACAGATGCGATATTTTGCGGTATAATAACGTGAATTCATGTGCCTCGCGCAGCGGAACAAGGGGAATGAACGTTCGTCCGTCGGCGCGGGGATGGAAAGGAACAAAATGATGACACAAAAAAGGTTCAATGCGCTGCTTTCAATGCTGCTTTGTGCGGCGATGCTGCTGAGCATGGTCGCTATGCTTTCGGGCTGCACTCGTTCGGGAAAAAATGATTCCCCTGCTTTGCAGCACAAAATCCTGCATTATTACAGCGAGAAAGACAGCACTTCATACTTCTTTGTCGATGGCAAAAAACTTGAAGATCGCATCGGAAGCGGCATCAGCACCTTCCTTTCGGTTGACGGCACATCCGCAGCCGTGATCGCTGCAACGGCTCTGTATCGCGTTGATGCAAACGGAATTATTCTCGTTTACCCTGCCGCCGTAACGCGTGCGGTGCTTTCCATGGACGGGAAAAGCATCCTTTTCGCAACGGCAACGAAGGCATTTTTGTACAGCAGCGACACGGGCGAAACGACCGAGTTCGAAGGCATTGAAGCTGAAACCGTGCTGAGCCTTGCGCTTTCCGAGGATGCAAAGACAGCCGCCGTGACCGTCGGTCAAAAGGGCGGAAGGACGGCGACCTATATCTGTTCCGAAGGAAAGGCCGAAAAGAACAGCGAGGATACATATGCGGTTGCGATTTCAAACGGAGCGGAGCGCATGTATTGCCTTGAATATGTTGACGGCGAGCTGACCGGGAGACTGCATTTTGTTCAGAACGGCAAGGATTCCGTTATCAGCACCAATGCGTCGCATTATTTTGAAGTAAATCGGGATGCAACCGAAATAACTTTTGACGTTAAATCCAAAACGCATTACAGCGCAAAGGGCGGCGAGGCAAAGCAGCTTGTTGATGCTTCCGCGCTTTCGCTTGCGGGTGCGCAGTATTCAACGATGGGCGGCAGCGAATGCACCGTTCTGCTCAAAAATGCCGGCAGCCTGTTCAACAGCATGTTCTACACCGAATACAATGCCAAGGATTCGGACGGCAACCAATTCGTTGAATACGATTTGTATTTTGTAAATTCCTCCAAAAAGGCTGTGAAGCTTGTCGGCGGTGCAACCCAATTCACCGTTCAGCCGGACGGAACAAGCGTTTACTGCGTTGTTGACAGCAGTCTTTACACCGTTTCCGCGTTCAACCCCAAAAAACCGGAGCTTGTTGAAAGCAATGTTTATGCTTTCGGTGCGGATGAAGGTTTCAAGAACGTTTATCTGACCGATATTTACGGCAACGTTCGCCTTAAAAAGGACGGCGCGGCGAAGCTTTCGGACATCATTCTGATGAACATTTCTCATTCCGCAATGATGAACAACGGCACTCTGCTTTGCATCGGGCTTTATGACGACGGCGGCACTCTTTGCAGCATTAAGGGCACCGAGAGCAAGATTCTTGACGAAAACGTTTATTATTTTGAAGTTTACGGCGACGTTGCCGCTTATTACAAAAAAGCCGGCAGCAAGGACGGGCTTTATGACGTCTATATGTCCGAAGACGGCGAGAATTTCACCCTCTGCGTTGAGCAGGCGGCAATCGGCGGCAAGGCTTCCTGACGGCTCGGCAGCGGTTTTTGAATAAAATCCGCAAAAGGGATCGGAACAGCCTGTAAAGTTTCATACAGAGAATCTGCAATCCCTTTTGCATGGCGGCAGTGTCGTGCAAAGGGGGTTTTTAAAGCAAAAGATTATGCTTTTGAAATTTATTTACGTAATCAGAAACAGTTTTTTAAAATATATTGAATTTGGGTGCAATATTTTGCGGTCGCCGTGCATTAACATGGCGAAAGGAAGGAAAGGAGAAACAAAATGCTGATATTAAGTGCAATTAATCCGGAACAGGCACTTTCCGACGATGAAGCGGAGCTTATGGAACTTGACCTTGCCGCTGTTGCAGCAGGCAGCACGGAAGCGTTGGAACGACTCTATAACACGGCTAAAGCGGCGGTATACAGCTATTCTCTTTCCGTTTTGAGGAACGTTCAGGATGCGGAGGATGTTCTGCACGACTGCTTTGTGAACATCTTCACCGCTGCGGCAGGTTACAGGCCGCACGGCAAACCCATGGCATGGATAATCACCATTGCTAAGAACCTCTGCTTTGCAAGGCTGCGGCAGCACAATCGACAGGAACAGCTTCCCGATGAGGACTGGAGCGAGATGCTGGCGGACAATGCCGGGCTTTCAAATGAGGACAGGCTCGTTTTGCGGGAATGCCTCGGCAGGCTTTCCGAAGAGGAGAACAGGATCGTTGTTCTTCACGCCGTGGCAGGGTTCAAGCACAGGGAGATTGCTTCCGTTACGGGAATGCCGCTTGCAACCGTTCTTTCAAAATATCGCAGGGCAATCGCGAAGCTCCGCGAAAACCTTCAATAACAAAGGAGAGAAACAACCATGAAACACAACGAACAGGAAATCAAGGCGATGGTCAAAAAGGCATATTCGGCGGCAACCCCCGATGTGCTTGAGTCCGTACTCTCCGACTGCAAAAAACTGAAAGGAAGAGTCACACCCATGAAAAAGAAAAACTATCTCAAAAGCATCATTGCGGCGGCGGCCGCGGTAGTGTTCGTGCTTGCAGGCGTTATCGGCTTCGGCACATATCAAAAGGCAAACAAAGTCGTTTCAACCGTTGCACTGGACGTGAACCCCGGCATTGAGATCACAGTCAATGCAAAAGAAAAGGTGCTTGACGTTAAAGCGATGAACGATGACGCAAAAAAAGTTATCGGCGACATGAACTTTAAAGGCAGCGATCTGGATGTTGCCGTGAACGCACTTATCGGCTCGATGCTGCGCTGCGGCTATCTGAGCGAAATCACAAACTCCATCCTTGTCAGCGTTGACAGCAGCGATGCGGCACAGGGCGAAGCCCTTCAAAAGCGAATTGCGGCTGAAATCGAGGCGATTCTGAATCAGAACGGCGGCGGTTCGGTTCTGAGCCAGACCGTGAGCCACGATGCAGAGCTTGAGAAGCTTGCGGCGGAATACGGAATCACCCTCGGCAAAGCGAAACTGATTCAGCAGATCACGAGCGCAAGCCCGCTGTATACCTTTGAATCCCTTGTTTCCCTTTCCATCAACGACCTGAACCTGCTCATGAACTCCGGCAAACTTAACCTTGGCGGAATTGACCGCAGCGGCACTCCCGCAAGCGGCGCATATATCGGCGAAGAAGCGGCAAAGCGCATTGCATTCGAACATGCGGGCGTTGCCGAAAGCGAAATCACAGGGTATGAGTGCGAAATGGACTATGAGCACGGCAGAATGGTTTACGATATTGAGTTCAGCGGCAGCGACAGCGCGAACGGCGGTTATATCGAATATGACTACCATATCGATGCCGAAAACGGTGAGATTCTGAAGTATGACTTTGAACACGATGATGACCATCATGCAACCCCCGCGCCCGGCAGCGAATACATCACAAGTGAAGAGGCGATCGCATTCGCTCTTGAACGTGCAGGTCTTGCACGCAATCAGGTAACGAACCTGAAAGCTGAATTTGAAACCGAACACGGCATTGCGTTGTACGAAGTTGAATTCGATGCAAACGGCTATGAATACGAAATCAAAGTTAATGCAGCGGACGGCAGCATACTGAAGTTTGACAGGGATTATGACGATGACCACAACCACGGCGGTCATCACGAAAACCCCACGGCAGCACCCACGGCAGCACCCACTCAGGCTCCCTCCGAAAGCTATATCGGCACGGAGCGCGCAAAGCAGATCGCTTTCAACCGTGCAGGCGTTTCCGCAAGCCAGGTAAAGAACCTCAAGGTTAAGCTCGATACGGACGACGGCAGGGCGATTTACGAAATTGAGTTCGATGCGAACGGCTATGAATACGATGTTGATGTTGACGCAGTGAACGGCAATGTTGTTGACTTTGACAAGGATGCGATTGATGACGATGACGATGAACCCAAGCCCACTTCCGCACCCGCAGGCGATTATATCGGCACGGAGCGCGCAAAGCAGATCGCTTTCAACCGTGCAGGCGTTTCCGCAAGCCAGGTAAAGAACCTCAAGGTTAAGCTCGATACGGACGACGGCAGGGCGATTTACGAAATTGAGTTCGATGCGAACGGCTATGAATACGATGTTGATGTTGACGCAGTGAACGGCAATGTTGTTGACTTTGACAAGGATGCGATTGATGACGATGACGATGAACCCAAGCCCACTTCCGCACCCGCAGGCGATTATATCGGCACGGAGCGCGCAAAGCAGATCGCTTTCAACCGTGCAGGCATTTCCGCAAGCCAAGCCGAAGAGCTTGAAGTTGAGCTTGAGCGAGAGGACGGCAGGATGGTTTATACCGTTGAGTTCAAGGCCGGCGGTTATGAGTATGAAGTTGAAATCGATGCGCTGACCGGTGAAATTCTTGACTATGACGTTGAAAGGGACTGATGCGGCAGGTTTTAGCTTGAAAAAGCAGGAAGTATGACCCGAGCCGAAGCAACAAAACAATAAGGATGCGCCAGTATGGAACGGCAAAGGCTGCCGAAGCGGCCGATGCCGTTCCGTTTTTTGCTGCAAATGCTCCGCTGCAAATGCTCCGATGTGAATGCTCCGAATGATTATATGCGGTCAAATGCGGGGCACAATCACTTGAAAATAAACAAAGGCGGCGGAACGCTGTATAAAGAGAACGTTCCGCCGCCGGACAGTATTCAATTTTGTTAAGTCAAAAACCGAACCCTCGCTGCACGGCAGATGTTCAGCCGGCGTAAAGCTTATCTGTCGGGTTCAATAAGGCCGAAGTTGCCGTCTTTTCTTGCATAAATGACGTTGATGCGATCGGTTTCGGCGTTGGTGAAAACGAAGAAGCTGTGTCCGAGAAGTTCAAGCTGAAGCATGGCTTCTTCAACACTCATGGGTTTCATGCTGAACCTTTTCACGCGGACAATATGCGGACCCTCGTCCTCATCGTCGTAATCATCGTATTCGGGGGAAGCGTCGTCATAGCGGAGAGATTTCTCAAGCCGCGTTTTGTGGCGGTGAATCTGCTTTTCAAGCTTTGCAATAACGTTGTCGATAGATGCATACATATCGCCGGTGGATTCTTCGCCGCGAATGATGCCGCCCTGATAGGGGATGGTAACCTCAACAATGTGACGGTTTTTTTCGACGGCCATGGTGATAAGAACCTCGGTATCCTCGGGAAAATAACGTTCGAGCTTTGCGATTTTTTTAAGAGCCAAATCACGCAGATATTCGGAAACCTCAATGTTTTTGCCTGTAATCGTGACCTTCATGGTAATGTACCTTCCTTTCAACGGATGCTGCCGCATACGCTGCAAAATGCTGCAATGTTTCTGCGGCTGCACACTCTTTTCTTGGAAATGCGTCGAACGAGTTGATTTTCGGGAAAAGAATTCGGGTTCGGGTTTGTTCGTGCCGTTTCCCTCGTTGACCTTCTCCTGAAAAGCAGCCCTTACTCTGCATTTCCTTAGGTGCAGATATATTATACAGGAAGAATGCGAATTTGTACAGTACTTTTTTTGTATCTTTTGGCAAAAAAATGTGAATTATTCGGCTCATTCTCCGCAAAGCCGCAAAAATGGGAAAAAAAACGCCTGCCGGACTGCAAAAATCTTAATACGGACATTTTTTTGAAATTGCCCATATACGCTGCTGCGGCACAATGCGAGTGCTGTATATGAAACCTGCGGATAAGAACCGGTCACGGAAGCAGGCAAACCGAACATAATATATCAAATTAAATAAATTTTTTACGTCCGTCCTGTGTTGACTTTGGTGCCTTGTGCAGTTATAATAAGATTAGTATGGGTCTTGCCGAAAAAGAAAACAAAGGTCTGTTAATTTAATGAAATTTCGCGTTAAAAGCACATTGAAATACTCCGTACAGAGAATGACTCCGACTAAGGCTGTTCGAATTGCGCTGCTTGTGATAAGCGATGCGCTGATACTTAATATTGCTTCTTTTTTGGCACTTTGGGTCAGGTTTGAATTTCATTTCGAACAGCTTGTCCGTGAGACGGAATATTTAAACAATATCCTCCGTTTCGCACCGTATTACACGGCGTTCGGACTCATTGTTTTTGCATTGTTCAAGCTTTACACAAGCCTTTGGCAGTTTGCTTCAATAGACGAATTTTTAAAAATAATCCTTGCGTGTTTTATTGTTGATGCCGGGGGCTATGCGGGAATGCATTTGATGCATCTCGGCATTCCGCGCAGCCATCCCGTGCTGAACGGAATATTCCTTGTAATAATGATAACCGGTGTGCGTTTTTCATACAGATTTATGCGTCAATACAGGCGGGCAAACAACAGCTGCAGGCGGACGATGATAATCGGCGCGGGGCAGGCAGCGACGGTTGCCCTGCGGGAGTTCCGCGCAAGCGCACATTCCGAAAACAAAGTCGTTTGCCTTATCGACGATGACAAATCAAAATGGGGACAATATCTTCTCGGCGTTAAGGTCGTCGGCGGACGCGGCGACATTCTCGGCGCTGTCAAAAAATACGATATTGACGAGATCATTATGGCAATGCCGTCGGCAAGCATCCGTATGCGCAGCGAAATTCTGGATATCTGCAAGGATACCCCGTGCAGGCTTAAAACGCTTCCGGGTATTTTTCAGCTTGCAAACGGCGAGGTCAGCATAAATAAAATCCGCAATGTTGAAATTGAAGATCTTCTCGGGCGCGAGCAGGTTCGCGTTGACCTTACCGATATTTGCGGCTATGTCGGAGGCAGGGTGGTCCTTGTTACGGGCGGAGGCGGCTCAATCGGAAGCGAATTGTGCAGGCAGCTTGCTGCGCATAATCCCAAAATGCTGATTATTTTTGATATTTACGAGAACAATGCGTACGATATTCAACAGGAGCTGCGTGCGGCGCATCCGGAGCTTGAGCTGATTGTTCTTATAGGTTCGGTTCGCGATAAACAGCGTGTCCGAGATATTTTTTCAAAATATCGTCCGGAGCTTGTTTTTCATGCGGCAGCGCATAAACACGTTCCTTTGATGGAAACAAGTCCGAATGAAGCTGTTAAAAACAATGTTTTCGGCACGCTGAATGTTGCGCTTGCGGCAGATGAATTCGGAGCGCGCCGAATGCTGCTTATCAGCACCGATAAGGCCGTTCGTCCGACGAATGTGATGGGCGCAAGCAAACGCATATGTGAAATGATAGTTCAGAATATCAATAACCATTCAAAAACGGAGTATGTTGCCGTTCGCTTCGGCAATGTTCTCGGCTCGAACGGTTCGGTGATTCCGCTCTTCAAAAAGCAGATTGAAAAAGGCGGACCCGTCACGGTCACGCACCGCGACATAATTCGCTATTTTATGACGATTCCTGAAGCGGTCGCGCTTGTTCTTCAGGCGGGCGCATACGCAAAGGGCGGAGAGATTTTTGTTCTTGACATGGGAAAACCCGTGCGCATTGACGATCTTGCACGGAACATGATACGCCTTTCCGGCTTTGAGCCGGAGCGCGATATTCAAATTGTCTACACCGGCCTGCGCCCGGGTGAAAAGCTTTACGAGGAACTGCTTTTGGATGAAGAGGGCATCAAAAAGACGGACAATGCACTTATATATATTGCAAAACCGATAGTGTTTGATGAGGAGGCTTTTGCCGAGGGCATGAAACGCCTGCGTGAAGCCTGCAATGCGGAAAACACGGGGAATGCTGCGGACATCCGCGTCATTGTGAAGTCAATTGTGCCGGAGTATCACGAGAACAAAATGCATTGATAAAACGGAATCGGAACAAAATTGAGCAATGACAAACAGAAACCCGAAAGTGTTAAATTCGGGTTTCTGTTTTCGACATTAAATTTCTGTTATGCAGGCATTGATTTGAAAAAGCTCAGCTTTTCAGCACCTTTTCGATATAGGAGCGGAGCATATCGCAGTCGCTCTTCTGCACGGTTCGGGTCGTTTTGCCGCGTGCGAGAAGCTGATTGCCGCCGCCTTTTCCGTTCATGATGCAATTGACGGCGGTGCAAAGTTCGCGCATGCTGAGCTTTATCGCCGCATCTTCCGTGCATGCCATGCAGTAATCGGTTCCGCCGGCATTCGGCGCAAACAAAAGTGAAACGCAGGGCACGGTGCTGTCTTTTTTGCAAAGCTCGTCCGCCGTGAGCTTTAAATCGTTGGCGGTTGAGCCGTCCATAACGGAGCATACCACGGCGATGCCTTTTATGCGTTCCGCCGTTGAAAGCAGACTGACGCTCTCGGCAGAGGCAAGACGGCGGCTTTTTTCGCGCAGCTCGCTTTTTGAAGATGCAAGCTCGTCTGCCTGTTTGCGAATTGCGGCGGGCAATTCCTCGCGGGAGGTTGAATACTGCTTTGCAAGCGCGGAAACGATGTTTTGAACCGTGCGCACTGCTGCGGTCGCTCTGCCTCCGCAAACGAACCAAAGCCGCGTTCCTCCCTTGTAATGCTGAGCATCCGTGAACAGAATCGTTCCGACACCGCCCGTTGCCGCAAGATGCGTGCCGCAGCAGGTACAGGAATCGATTTTTCCGTTGTCGATATAAACAATTCGTACAGCTTTTGCGGGCGGCACGGGTTCGCAAATGTTATTTTGGGGTTTGTCGGATTTTTTATTCTTATCGTTTCCGACAGCTTTATCGGATTTTTTACGCAGAGTGCGTGTTGATGCATCCTCCGGAGTTGTAACTTCCGTATGCACCGACAGATTTGCACGCACGGCAGCATTTGCAGTACGCTCAAGTTCCTCAAGCTGAGCCTGCTCAAGAGGAATATCGAAATCTATCGTGCAGTAATCCGCTGCCATGTGAAAACCAACGTTCACCGCACCGAACAGCTTGTTCGCAAGCCCGGAAACAATATGTTCTCCGGTGTGCTGCTGAGCATGGTCAAGGCGGGTGTCAACGTCAAGTACTACACGAACGATTGTTCCCGCAGGAATTTCAGCATCACAAAAATGAACAACGCTGCCGTTTTCGGTGTGGGCATCGGAAATTCGAACGGTCTGCTCCGCTGCGGAGTTGTCGGGCCTGAAAACAATCGAACCCCTGTCGGCAGGCTGCCCGCCGCCTTCGGGATAAATCATTGTTCTGTCAAGTATGATTTTGTACGCGCCGCTGCGCTCATCTTTTTCACAGGAGAGCACCGCCGCACCGCATTCGGTGATAATGGGAGTCGAGTAATAAAGCAGTTCGGTCATTTTGAGTCACTTCCTTTAAGTTGGTAATATACAAAAATACTGTTAATAAAAATATATTTATTTTCGGTTCTGTTCCTTAAAAAAACGATGCCGCAATCGTGCAGCCGAACCGAAAAGGCGCAGAAGAGCGGGACGCATCGGGAACAGAAGCCGCCACAGCGCGGCGGGGATTCTGTATGCGGGGGAATTAAAATCAAGCTTGTGTCCGCCGCGTATGCGTGCTTCGGCAATGCCGAGGAGTTCGCCCGTTCGTTCGGATTCATCGGAATCGTTAAGACTGCTTGAATCATTCGGCTGTTCCGACTGCTTTGAAAGCGGAATAAGCCGCAAAGGGTTCTGCGGAGAGGCAAAAGCATCAAACCCGCGGTTGCCGTCGCCGGCGGTCACAACACGATTTCCCTCAATGCGCATTACACGGTGCAAAATGTATTTGCCGGAAATGCAGAAAAGGATGATGTCCCCGCGTTTCGGTTTTTCAATCGTCACGGAGGAGCAGGGGCGTATGCAAACGGAATCCCTTCCTGCGCGGAAAAGCGGGAACATGCTGTTCCCCGTCACACGAAAACACACAGTTCGCCCTGCAAGAAGTTTTTTTCGCACAATTGAAAAAAACTCGGCGGCGGGCAGAATTTTCGGCACGGGTTGCTGAACGGAATCTGTCTGGTATTGTTGATGCTGCGAATCCATTCTGCTGTCTCCTTTTGCTGTTTGCGCAGGATGTATGCAAAAAACTGCAAAGCTGCGCCGTACAGCAAAGCATATAGCAAAAACAATTGGTTATCAAGGTAGGCACTGTAATTTTTGTGTCAAAAACCCGCCGCAGTGTTAAACTGCGGCGGGCATGACGGAACTAAGTTCGATATTCATCGAACGCGAATGGATTATTTTGCAGGTTCGGTATCAGCGTTATTGCCGCCGAACCACTTTGAAAACAGGTCACGGAGGAACTGCGCAACATCTTTGAAGAAATTGCCGATGTCTTCAAGGGTTTGCTTTGCGCCCTCGGTGAATTTCTTCCAACCGGTTGCTTTGCGCGTTGCATCGGCAAGGCCGTAGGCGCGTGCGCGCAGCTGTTCAACGTCGAGACCCTCAAGCGTTCTTGCAAGGGTCAGAATCTGGCTGATTTCGGTTTCGGTAAGCGAAACATCGTTGTCGTCGGCAATTTCACGAATTTTCTGCTTGACTTCATCATCGGTCATCTTCTGAGTTTCGTCAAGAATCTTTTTCAGCTCGTTAATCACTTCGGTCGCTTCATCGGAGCCGATCATTTCGGCAAGCTGACCGGTTGCAATAAGCTCATCAACGCCCGCCATTTTTGCGTATTCGCTGAGGATGTTGCCGGTGAGGCTTTCATATGCTTTGTAGACGCCTGTCAATGCTGCCGTGCCGCTGACAACGCGGGGGGAAGCAACAATAATTTTTGCGTCCGTGATGCCGACGGTGGTAAGGACGTTGCGGTACATTTCCTCGGTGCAGTAGTCAATATTGTAAGTCTTGATGTCAAGACCGCTGCCTGCGGGCATTGCGCAGATGTAGATGCTGGAGATGGAACGCTGCCCGATTTGTCCGGAGGGAACCTTACCTTCAAAATAGAGGCGTTCTTCAGCGTTGGTAACGGTCAGGATGCGGTTTTCGTCAACTTCACCCTGAATGCCGAACATGCCGATAACCTGGCTGCGTTGTTCATCGGTCAGATCCGCACCGAAAACAATGCGGTAGTCGCCGTCCTCCATTGCGAAAGCGGAATTTGCAGCACCGAAAATGCCGACAGTGAACAGCAGAGCAAGTACAAGGCTCAAGATGCGTTTTTTCATATTCTTTCTCCTTTCAAAAATAAAGCCTTTCGTGAATGCATCAAACGATTTCGGATCGCCGGCCGCCCGAAACGAGCACGGTTCCGACGCATCCGTATTGCATTCCGATAATACTATAACATAATATGCCCGCAATATCCAGTCATCCCGTGCGGAAAAAAGCGGCAAAATCGCCGTATTCACGGCTTTGTTGCAAAAATGTACAAAAAAAGTATACATTTGACCTGCAAAACACGGCGGCGGACGGATTTTGACCGCGAAACAACTCACAATTCAAATATATTTATGAAAAATCAATCCGCTTACTGAAAAATACTGTATAATTAAGAATGTAATTGCCCGAACGCATTCGGACAGGGGTACAGTCGGGCAAAAAACTGATAACGACTTATACATCAGGAGGACTCCAATGGAGAAGAACAGCGGCTTCGCAACGAAGCAGATACATACAGGCAAAATCGAAATTCCCGGCATTGCGCCGCTTGCAACGCCTATTTTCCAAACCTCGACTTTTGAATTTGAAACCACGGCTCAGGGCGCACACCGCTTTGCGGGTGAGGAAGCGGGCTATATCTACACCCGTCTCGGCAATCCCAACACGACAAAAATCGGCGAAAAGCTTGCTGCTCTTGAACATGCCGAAGCGGGCATGGCAATGGCAAGCGGCATGGGTGCGGTAACAACCGTTATGTGGACCGTGCTCCATGCGGGCGACCATCTGCTTGCGGATGATGCGCTTTACGGCTGCACTTTCTCCTTCTTTACCCATGGACTGACCCGCTACGGCGTTGAAGTCACCCTTGTTGATTTCGAGGATCTCGATGCCGTTCGCGCTGCGATTCGTCCCAACACAAAGGCTTTCTATTTTGAAACGCCCACGAACCCGAACCTCAAGCTCATTGACATTGCCGCAATCTCCAAGATCGCGCATGAGAATTGCCCCGATGCAAAGGTTATTGTTGACAACACGTTTGCAACACCTTACCTCCAGCGTCCCCTCGATCTCGGTGCGGATGTTGTTATCCACAGCGCAACCAAGTATCTTAACGGTCACGGCGATGTTATTGCGGGCATGGCGGCAGGCACAAAGGAATTCATCGATGAGTGCAACCTGTTCGGCCTTAAGGATATGACCGGTGCGGTTCTCGGGCCGTTTGAAGCTTTCCTTATCGACCGCGGTCTCAAAACTCTTGATATCCGCGTTAAAAAGCATTGCGAGAACGCGATGCGGGTTGCGACCTTCCTTGAAGGCCATCCCATGGTAAAGCGCGTTATCTACCCCGGCCTTGAGAGTCATCCCCGTCACGAGCTTGCAAAGAAGCAGATGCACGGCGGCTTCGGCGGCATTATCACCTTTGAGCTGAACGCAACCCGTGAGCAGAGTGCGGAATTTGTAAATTCCCTCAAGCTCTGCACCATTGCAGTCAGCCTCGGCGATGCCGAAACCCTCATTGAGCACCCTGCAACCATGACCCACAGCACCTACACTCCCGAGGCTCTTGAGCAGGCAGGCATCGGCGAAAGCATGCTGCGCCTCAGTGTCGGCCTTGAGGATGCGGAGGATATTATTGCGGATCTTAAAGCGGGTCTTGACAACCTTCAGAAATAAGCTGTCGCTTTTGTCTGATTAAATCCGAAAGCACATGCACCCCGCCCGGGCGGAGGGATTCCGCCGGGGTTCGGGGTGCTTTTTTGTGCGCATACGGCAGATAAAGGGCGTTGTTCAAAAAAATTTCGGCCGAGAGCAAAATGTTTACAGTTTCGTAACAAATTCCCGATGAAAATGTGCTATCATTATTGTCGAAGGGAATGAACCCGCGGAAACGGCGGAGGGAAGCATGGTGAAAAAAGTGATGAAATCGAACGAAAAAAGAGCCGTTAAGGCTGAAAATGCCGAACGCAGGCACCGCAATTTGATTCTTGCGGCTGTTGCGCTTACGGCGGCTGTTGCAATTGTGTCACTCGTTCTTTTCATAAGGACGGCATCGCAGCTCAAACGCGGCACAAACGAAGAAGAAAGGACGGATATTCCCGTGCTCATCGGGAATATTAACAGTGACGGCGGGGCGGAGCAGCTTTACGGCGGCGAACCCTGTGCAGTTCGGCAGAACCTTCCGAAAGAACCGGCTCTGCTTGCACGGAACAGTTACTGAATACTGAGCAATAATCGGATGTCAACCCCTTGCAAACGCCGTACAGCGGGCGAAAGCCCGTGAATACGGCGTTTTCCGGCAAAAGCGAGGATGATAAAAATATATTGCATCCGTTCTTGCGGCTCATGCGGTAAATATGTTGCGGAAAAGCTTTGAATATGCTATAATTCGGAGCGAAAATTGAATATGCCTTATCAAGAGTGGCAGAGGGAACGGCCCGGTGAAGCCACGGCAACCTGTTTAATGCGAAAGCTTTTCACAAGGTGCCAAATCCGACGGCATTGCCCGGCGCAAACTTTTTTTGTTGAGCTGCGGCTGCCGGGAGATGAGAGCGCAAAGTTAAAAAGGGTTTCCGTGCGATGTTCCGACAGGGTTCATCGCATTTTGTTTTTCTTTTGCAAAGGCATGGAAAGGATAAAATATGAACAATAACGAAGTACAGAAGCGGCTGTTTACCTCCGAATCCGTAACAGAGGGGCATCCGGACAAGGTCTGCGACAATATCGCAGACGCCGTGCTTGATGCAATGCTGCGCAATGACCCGAATTCGCGCGTTGCCTGCGAATGCTGCGCAACAACGGGCATGGTAATGGTAATGGGCGAAGTTACCACAAACTGCTATATTGATATTCCGAAGCTCGTTCGCGATGTTGTGCTTGAAATCGGCTATGACAAGCCCGAATACGGCTTTGACGGCCATACCCTTGCGGTTATCAGCGCAATAAACGGACAATCCCCCGATATTGCAATGGGCGTTGACAAGAGCTTTGAAGCAAAACACGGCGACACCGACTCCTATGACATCGGTGCGGGCGATCAGGGAATGATGTTCGGATATGCCTGCGATGAAACTCCCGAATGTATGCCGCTGTCCATCAGTCTTGCGCACAAGCTGACCCGCCGCCTGACGGAAGTTCGCAAGAGCCGTCATCTCGGCTATCTCCGTCCGGACGGCAAGAGCCAAGTCACCGTTGAATACGATGAAAACGGCAAGCCTGTCCGCATTGACACAATAGTCATTTCCACACAGCACGATCCGGATATCGACATGGAGCATCTGCGCCGTGACGTTATCGAAAACGTCATTCGTCCCGTTATTCCCGCAGAGCTTGTTGATGCGGAGACAAGAATTTTTGTAAACCCCACGGGAAGGTTCGTTATCGGCGGACCGCAGGGCGATTCCGGCCTGACCGGCAGAAAGATAATCGTTGATACCTATGGCGGCGTCGGAAGACACGGCGGCGGCAGCTTCTCCGGAAAGGATCCCACAAAGGTTGACAGGTCCGCTGCCTATGCGGCACGTTATGCGGCAAAGAATATCGTTGCACAGGGCTATGCAAAACGCTGCGAAATTCAGCTTGCCTATGCTATCGGCGTTGCAAAACCCGTCTCCGTCCGTGTTGACACTTTCGGAACGGGAACAATGCCCGATGCAGAGCTTGAAAAGATGCTGCTTGCAAGTTTCGATTTCCGTCCCGCCGCAATCATTGAAAAGCTTGACCTTCGCCGCCCGATTTACAAAAAGACAGCGGCATACGGCCACTTCGGAAGGGATGACGCCGATTTCCCGTGGGAAAAGGTTGATTTGCAGTTTGTGAAATGAGTTTGCACAAAGCAATTGCTGCCGGTTTTGCAGCGAGTTTTGCAGAGAAATGAATGCTGAGTATTGCGCCGGTTCAGTGCCGTGGTATTCTTTTTAACCGAAATTGAAATGAAAAGGGATTGCCGCAGAGTTTGTGCGGCGATCCCTTTTTGATTCGATATATAAATGTGGAAAAAAGATTTATATCAAAAAATTTACAGTTCCTGAAAATACGACACGATCCGTCCCAAAGTATCATCGCTGATTTCATCGGGAACCAGAATCCCCTCCTCGATATAACGCTTCGCACCGGAAGAGGCATTGACGATTTCGGCGAATTCCTCGCTTGCCGCATATTGGCTGACTGCCGCAAGATACATTGTTGTTGAAAGGCTGTAAGGGCTGTTTTCATCGTTTACAATTTTGCTGATTTTTTGCGCACAGGCGGCCGCAAGCTCATTGGCCTGTTTTGCCGTCAGGCTGTTTAGGATCTCCGGCATGCAAAGCATGGCTTCAAGATAGCAGAGCCTGATGCAGCCGACGCTGTCGCGTGCTTTCTGCTCGTCAAGGTCATAAAGTTTATATAGCCTTATAAGGCTTTCGGCAGCGTCCGGCCGGGTCATCAGCTCGCGTATGCCGTTATAGTCGCTGCGTACGTTCTCCATACCGTCCTGCATTGTGTCAAAAAGCATAAAATCAATAAACAGGTTATAGTTCATGCAATAAAGCACAAGCTCGTCGGTTGAAACGGTTTCGAGAATGTCCGCCGGAATCTGGGAAACTTCGCGCATCTGCACGGCGTCCTCAAGTGCGTCCCACTGCTCCGGAGTATCGTCCGGATTTATGCTTGAAACGTATTTTTTTTCATCGGTTTTTTTGTTAAGGTATCCTTCGGGAACGGGAAACCAAAATTCGGAGGAATCGTCGTCCTCATCCTTGGCAGGTTCATCTTGCGGGTCGGAATGCCGAGTTTCGTATTCGGCATAATGCTTCCGCGCATTGCGCCCGATTGCCGCATAACTCTTTTTTGGCAGTGCCAAGGCAAGAGTGAATGCTGCTGCTGCCAGTATGCATATGCATACAATGATCGCTCTTCTCTTTTTCATTGAATAAATCCTTTCCGTGCCGACAATATCGCGTCCGACAACTGCTTTTAAATAATAACAGATTATTTTTTAGACGTCAAGTCTGGAACCAAACAATATATATACAATAAACGCAATCAGGTAAATGCATCGGCAGGACTCCGGGAATCGGCTTTAAACGGATCGTGCGAAAAAAGGCCGCAGGTTTGAGCTTTTTTTCGCACAATCTATCGGGGAAACTTCGGTTAAAGGTTGTTTATCAGAGCGCTTTATTCACTTGTGATTGAGTTCACAACCTCGGACATCTTTCCGAAATCGAAAGATTGAACGATCTCCACAGCTTCACTGCGTGAATTGTAAACGGTCAAAATTTCAACAAGGAAACCGTCAATATCCGCCCAGAACGTAACGGCATCATCGGAAACATCCGTATCGTTAACAATATAGAGTCTGCGTATTTTGTCCGAACCGGTCGGAATTATTTGCGTAACGTCCTTTGACTTGATTTTGCCGTTGAGCAGTGTTTCCGAATCGGCGGAAAGCCCCTCAAAAATCGTGAAGTAACCGTGCCCTTTATCAAAGAGGTACACAAGGGAAAAACGCCCGAATGTGGGGTAATAATCCATGTAATGCGGTTTATACTTCGGGTGGGTCGGGAAGGGAATCCTGTCAAAGCGTTCCAACAGATCGGACAGCTCCGCCTTGTTGCGGACGCCGCAGCAGCGGCGGATTCCACGCTCTTCAATGTAGCTTTCAACCTTGCTCTCATCCAGCTTCACGGATGCAAAAAATGCCTGCATTTCTTCAACACTGCGGAACTCAATGCTGTCGGGGGGAACTTGATGACCGGCTTGCCATTCGGTCGGTTGTGCGGTCGGCTGCGCGGTCGGTGCCGTTTCCGTTTTGTGAACGGAAGAACATGCAAGCGCCGAACAGATGCATACAGCAAGTATTGCTGCGATGAAAAGATAATGTTTTTTCATAGTTATATTCCTTCCGATTAATGATAGTGTGTGTCATCGGCGGGGGTGTCATTTCAAACGGCTGCGCTCGGAGAAGAAGTTTCACGGGGACAATATGCCGAACATTGTTCCGTGACGTCCGAACCGGTGAAATGATTTCCGCTGTCGTTTGACTGCGGAAGCCTGCTTGGCGGAGAATGCATCGCCTCCTTTAAATGTGATGACTATATTATACCGTATTACCTATCGTTGTCAAGATAAAAAATCATTTATTCTTTACGTCGAAACACAAACAAAAACAGCCTCCGCAAGTGCATAAAATTTGCGGAAGCTGTTGATTTTTTGCGTTTTAGTTGAAAGCGGAAACGCCTGCGGAACGAGTGCACCGTGAAAACGCCGTGGGAATATATTTGCAGAAAACATACGCATTATGCAAACATAAACCGTTCGGAGCTTTCGGTTTATTCGCCGAGGGCATCCTCCCAACGGGGAGTGCTCCAGCCGGTTGTGTCGAAGTATTGGCGAATCTTATCGCTCATGTATCGGAGCTTTGCGTAAAGATGCGGATATTCCGAAAGCTCACTGCCGAAGAAACCCGTCATTGCATATTCCATGATTCGGGCGCGATCCTCGCGTTCATTGGTTTTTGCATAACCGTCGATGAAATAGCAGTCCTTGGGTTTTGTCGAGCCGAAATAAGTGTAATCACCCTCGTTCAGAATGCTTTCGGCAGGATCAAAGATGTATTGGAAGCCGTCGGGGTTCAGCTCGGCCCATTGAACAACATCGAATTCGCCGTAGTTGATGCTTGTGATATGATCCTCCGTTGCGTGCCAGATCTCGTGGCAATAGGTGCCGACAAGCCCTTCGGAGAAAATGTCTACATAAATATTATGCCACAAAGAGTTTTGCACGCTGTAGCCGATCATGTTGAAATTGCTTTCAAACCCGCCGACAAGCATTATGCGTATGCCGCCGTCACCGAATTCCGAACGGAACTGCGGGAAAAAGCCCGCGGGATAGAGCGAAAGAGCTTCTTCGAGAGAATCGAGTGCCGCGTTTATTGATGCGGCTTCGTCTGCAAGATCCATTTGATCGGTTGTGGTCGTCGGGTACTCGGCAAAAGTACATGCGGGCAGACACTGGGAGGAGAGCAGGATGCGCACCCCGTATTTTTCGGAAATTTCATCCGCACGGCTGCGCACTCCCTGAAGATCTTCGGGGAGGCTGCTGCCGTTCACGGCGAACCAATAATCCTCGGCAATGTATTCGTTGACGGTGAGCATGGATTCAGTCGGTTCGGTGCCGTCAATAACGGAATAATCAAGCACGGACGGAGAAATCAGGTTAAATTCAAATTGTGATTCAACGTAACTCACCGCTATGATTCCGCCGATGTTCGGCATGAAGCACTGCGCAAGCAGCTCATGCTCGATGCCGTATTGGGTAAGGTCGCAGCACTCAAGCGCGCTGCCGAGCCTGAACAAAGCGGGGGAATTTCCGGATGTTACGATGCAGTCCGAATAAGGAACGGAGTAAAGCTCGGTTTCGCCGCCGGGCAGCAGGGAGGCATCCGCAAAAACAAAGCTGCCGTCGGCGGAATATGTAACATCGTATCCGCCGGCATCGGTGTTGTATTTAAAGAAATAAACATCCGAATCCTCGGTGAAATGCGGAATGAACGAGTCGGAGGAAATCATTGAGAATGAATTTGAACCAAGGTCGAGCAGAGCCGTTCCGCAAAGCATTGTGTCCGGGGAAAGAAAAGCATCCAAGAACAGTTTGTCCTCGGTCGGGTGTATGTCAACAAGCGAATTGAACCGCAGGTTGAATGCGGCTTCCACGGGGGAGACTTTGCCCGTTTCAATATTCATGCTGCACAGCACGGAATCCTTAAGAAAATAGTATTCTGTCAAATCATGCGAAAACTGACCGTAAATCGTTTCAACATCGAAACGTTTCTTTTGATTCAAATCGGAATCGAAAAGGATCCACTCGTTTTCGTCAGCGTTGAATGCGGCAAAGGTGTCGTCCGGAAAGATTTCGTCCGAAACGGACCAGTTTCCGTCAATCGTTACGGACTTAATGACACTGTCCGAAACAATATCGACGGTTGTGAACGTTGTTTTTTTGCTTTCGTAATCACTTTGGCAGGCAAGTGCGCCGCTTTGTCCGAACGGATGCAGCACGGCAAGCAGGGATGTATCAAAGCTTGTGAGTTTGCGCACAGGTTCGGGTACGGGTGTTGCCGTCGGAACCGCTGTCGGGGCGGGTGTTGCCGATACGGGTGCGGGTGTTTGCTGCGAGTCACTGCCGGAATTGCAGCCGAGGCAGAAAACACATGCCGCAAACAACAGCGCAAGCAGAGCGAACAGCGCGTGATTGCGATAGCTTGATAATGAAGTTTTTTTCATGGCGGTAAACGCCTCCTTAATTATTAATCTGCCGAAAGAGTGCGTATGCTCAATCGGCATGCTGCCGAATTTTGAAAAGTTCCGTTCAATTCGCAGTCAACACCGAACAAGGCCTGCGGAAGTATTTGAATTCGCTGCCGCATGTGGAAACAACGACTTTGTTCTGCGTTGCGGAGCAATGCGCAATAAGCGGTTCACCGTTTTTCAGAAAGCCGACACAGATTCCGACATGGTTTCCGTCGCTTCCGGGGTATTTGTTGATGAACGCAAGATCGCCAATCCGAACATCGCTTTTTTTAATTTCAGCGGATTTATCCCACTGATTCCATGTGCCGATGCCGATTTTTTCAATCGTTTCGGTTTTGTCCGCGCCCAATTGAATATAACACCAAAGCACAAATCCGGAGCAGTCCAGTCCGTAAGGGATGGTTGTTCCGCTTGTGGAATGGCCGGGGCTTGTGACTTCGGCAGGTTTGCCCCAGCGGTCATCCCAACCGACGGTGTAACTCTTGCCGCCCCAAAAATAGTTGACCTTTCCGACAAGCATAAGCGCGGATTCCGCAAGGGTGCGCTGAGCTTCCGTTGAATACTCGCTGCGTGCCGACATTTGCTGAATCTCCGCATCGTCAAGTATGCGGTATTCTGTTCCGCGGCATGCAAAATAATATGTTGCTGCCGAAATAAGCATAATCAGCAGTGCAAAGCAGACAGCGCAAATGCGAATGCGACGCGAATTGTTTTTTTGCTGCATGGGTGGCCTCCTTAGCTGCGGCCGAAGCTTTCAGCCGGATTTTATCGCAATAATAACATAATGCGGTGGCGGTTGCAAGCACACTGAAAAATAGATAATATACTTACTGAACGGAATTTGGTTTGCCCTTTTCCCGAATTGTGTTCGGGTGATAAAAAACTAAAGCGAATAATTCTTAAAGTGTACAATAGTCAGCTAATTTTTGACAAGATTTCCGGAAACTGAATTAAACAAAATGCGGAGGTTTCGCATTTTCGGAAGAAAAACGCCGATACTTCCGCAATCAGAAGTAATATGCTATAATAGACACAAAGCGATATACACAGGGATGCTCTGAACAGACAGGTTTTGCGGGGAAAGACTTTGGGTAAATGTTTTTTCGTGCAAAAAGCATTGAGCGGAGCTTCCGAAAAGGATTGGGGAAATTCGAAAATGATAAGTATTGCAATTTGCGACGATGAAGCTGTCTTTGCGGAGGCACTTCATGCTCTTGTCGACGCCGGAATGAAGGAAATTCTGTACGGCGAGAATTCGATGGACGAAAGAGAGCTTTCATATGAGATAACGGTATTTACGAACCCGTTGATGATGATTGACGCTTTAAAAACAAAGCGGTTCGATCTTGCTTTTTTGGATCTTCTCATGAATAAGGAAAGCGGGTTCGGTGTTGCGCAAGAGATCCGCAGAATGAGACTGAACACTGAAATTGCAATTGTTACTTCATACGGCGAAGCGAGGAACGATGCATTTCAATACAGGCCGATAGGCTATGTTGACAAACCGGCAACGATTGAAGAGGTAACAAGACTTCTGCGCCTCTATATCGATTTTTATTCCGATTGCAAGCGTTACATTTATGTCGGAAAAGCAAGCGAGGAACGCAGAATTGCGGTCAATGATGTTACTTATATCGAAGTCCGCGGACGCAGCATCAAAATCGAGATGTCAATCGAAGGCAGAAAAAACGAGATTAACACCACGGGTACGATTTCCGAATATGAAGAAAAACTTAAGAGCAGCGGATTTGTGCGCTGCTACAGGAGCATTCTCGTGAATCCGCACCATATAAAGGCATATAACGTAGTCAGCAAGGAGTTCAGTATGAGCACCGGAACGAGGCTGCCCGTATCCCGCAGCTATGCGGTGCAGGCCGTGACTGCATACAACAGGGCAAAGAACGGGGACGGAAGGCTATGAGTCCGACAGCGTTTTTTAAGCTATGCTGCGTTCCGGTGTCGGTGCTGAAGGCTTTCTTTGCGGACTACATGATGGCCTCGGTGCTTGAGCGCAGGTTTGTGAATAAAAAAAGGAATTGCTGCTTTACTCCCCAAGTGTTGGGTTATGCTGTCGTTTTATGTGCAAGGCTGCCGTTTGTTACGCATGAAAACACTGTATATGTATCGATTATCAAGTTGGCGGCATATCTTGTGGCAGTCATATTCATGTACAAGGGAAGGGTTACGCTGCGATTGCTGATGTATGCCATCCATATATTCACAATGTTTACCGGAGAGTTTCTGAGCATAAACATTTTGGGCGCGTTCGGATTACTGTATAACGGCTTTTTCGAAAACAACTTTTATCTGGGTATGCTCATGAGCGAATTGCTCTCTTCGTTCTGCGTTTTTGCTGTCGGCTTTGCTGTACGCAGGATCGGCAAGTTCCCGACCGAGGCTTCCAGCGAGACACAGTTCAGAGAAGTGTCCGCGCTGCCGATTACCGTCTGCTTTGCGGTGGTTTTTTTCTGTCTGCTTCAGTACGGATTCATTTCGCCCGGTCCGGAAGTCGGCTGCATTTCGCTTACACTGATTTCTGCGCTGGCAGCAGGAATAATGCTGCAGTTGGATGTTTTTTCGAAAATGCTGAAAACGCAGCAGTATGCGGCTGATGCTGTGGCGGATGCGCAGCGAGCGCAGCTTGAACTTAAGAAGGTGAGGGCAGCGGTAAGCCACGGTGAAGCCGTACAACGACTTGAGCACGATATGAAGAATCTGCTGCTGCTTGTCCATATGCTTAACGAGCGGGGCGACAGTGGACGTATAGATGCAGTGATCGACAGAATTGAAACAGAAATAAAGGCCGAAGCGGACGGCGGCATTCAAGAAAAGGAACATGGCGCATGCATTCCGATTGAAAAATTTCGGACTTGCATCGGTTCTGCGGATTCGTGTGCGGAGGATGTTCACAGCGGGAACGGAGAATTTGCTGCAAACAACGAAATGGAACTGCCCGTATCCCGCAAATATGCGGAACAGGCCGCGACAGCAGACAACAGGGCGAAGAACGAGGGCGGAAATCTATGAGTTCGGTAACGTTTTATAAAATCTGCGAGCTTCTGCTGGTGGTCATATATGCATTCGGTGCGGATTATATGATGACATCCGTGCTTGGACGACGATTTGTCCCGAAAAGGAAGATTCCGTTCTTTAATTTTCAACGGCTGGCATACATACTGACTCTTGCGACAACATTCTTGTTTTTGTCGCACGAGAACACGGCATACACAACCGTGTATAAGCTTGTTATGCAGTTTGCGATTGTCATATTCATGTATAAAGGAAAGTTCGCTCTGCGCGTTCTGATGGGTGCTGCTCATTTTTTCACGCTGTTCATAGGCGAGTTCCTGAGTCTGAATGCAATTTACGCACTCGGAATTCCGATTGAACGCTTATATGTCAAGTTCAGCTTTTGGGTTCTGATGTGTGATCTGCTTTCATCGCTGCTTGTGTTTATCGTGGGCTTTGTTGCGCACAGAATAAGAGAATTCCCGACGAAAAGCCTTTCATCAAAACAGCTGCAAAAGCTTTCTGCGCTGCCGATAGCTGCCGGCGCGGCAGTGATCGTTTTCTGCATGCTTGAATACAGTTTCATTTCGCCGGGATTGCCGGTCGGCTGTGCTTCGCTTGTGCTCATTGCATCGCTTGCGGTCGGAATCACGTTCCAATTGGATATTTTTTCGGAGATGCTGAAAACGCAGCAGCATGCAAGAGCAGCAGCGGCATCCGCACAGGAAGCGCAGTTCGAACTTGAAAAAGTGCAGGAAACGGTACGTCACGGCGAAGACGTGCGTCGACTTGAACACGACATGAAAAACCTGCTGCTGATGATACATATGCTGAACGAACAGGGCGACGGCGAGCGAATCGATGCGATGCTCAATGACATTGAGTCGAAGATTAAGGTCGAAACGGACAGCAGCATTGCGGAATACGGACGAACAGTATGCATTCCGATTGAAAGATTTTCGTCATATATCGGTTCCGACACCGGCAAAAAGTCCGAGAATGCCGGCAATAACACCGACAGCACCAAAACGGAGGAAAATGTATGAACCTTTCAACAGTGCTCAGGATTATCGTTTCCTGTCTTTTAAACGCAGTTGTTGCATGGACGGTTGACTATTACGCAACCTCTTTGCTGAGCCGCAGAGATGTTTTCAAAACGGGACGCAAGCCGAAAATCTTTACGGTTCAATGGCTTGCATTCACGCTGATGCTGTGCGGGTTTGCGCTGCTTCCGTCGGGTCTGAACGAAGTCGGGAAGTTTTCCGTAATATGCATCAAAGCTGTCTGCTATATTGTTCTGTTTGAACTGCTGTATGAAGGCAGCTTCCTTAAAAAGCTGCTCATGGCGGTCGGTCACTCTGTTATCATACTGGGCGGAGAGTTTATCATGTCCCGTGCATTTATTGCAGCGGGCTTAAATCCGTCGGAGTATCTCCATGCTCACGGTTTGGTTCAGCATGTTGTTTCCGTGTTCATTTCCATGCCGGTTGTTGCAGCGGGGCTTGCAATGCGCCGCGTTCCGAACATGTGGTTCGGAAGCATCACGGGTGTTCAGAAACTGAAGCTTTCTCTTCTGCCGATTTTGTCTGCGGTGCTGATGATACTGTTCCTGTTGATCGCATTCAAAATCGTTCCTCTCGTGAGCACGGTTTCGGCATTGCTGATACCGTTCGCGCTGCTTACGATACTGAGCATCGGCTTTCAGTTCCGCCTCCTTTCGAATATTTCCGTTGCACAAAAACAAATGGCGGACAATGAAGAAGAGGCAAGGAAGGCGCAGTTTGAATTGCAGCTGGGTGTTCAGCAGGCCGGCCATGCGGAGGATGTTCACCGCATTGAGCAGGATATGCGTGCAAACATCCGCAGACTGCGGAAGCTGAATGCCGAAGGAAAACGGGAGGAAATTAAAGAATTTATAGAAAAAATTACACATATAATGAAACAGAATCGTGTTGAAATCCCGCTTTCCGGCGTTAGTGTTATTGACGAAATCATGTGGGCGAAAATCGATGCCATGAAGAAAGCGGGCATTGAGTCGGACTATGAAACCGAAAAGCTCAACGCGGATTCGATTGCAATATCCGATGCGGAGCTTTGCGCACTGCTTGCAAACGCACTCGATAACGCGATTGAGGGTACGCAAAGGCTTTTGGACGGGGAACCCAAAAAGATCTTCGTTCGGATTCGACAGACGGAGTGTGCGCTTGAAATTACCGTGCGAAATCCCTGCGAGGCGAAGCAGACTGTTGAAATGGCATTTATACAGAGCGCAAGGCGCGCTGTCGGAAGCCGTGGCTACGGAATGGGCAACATGAAGCGAATCTGCCGAGAAAACGGCGGAGAGTTCCTCCCGAATGTTCAGAACGGGGAGTTTGAGGTTTTCATTTCGCTGCCGTTCGGGAAATAATCCGCAGGGGAGCATATACAGAATGAGAACGTGGGAAAATGACAGTTTTGCCGCTGCTGCGGGAAGGAAAATATAAAAATCCGCTGTTTGGTTCCGAAAGAAACCCGGCATAAAACCCATAACGAACCGCATGGGCGGCGCAAGTTCGGATATATCCGCAAAATGCGCCGCCTGTATGTTGCGCTTTTATCAAAAAGATAGTAAAATAAACCTGAAAAGCATTGCCGATGCAATTCGGCATGAACCAAACAAAAAAACGGAGGCATAATATGACCGTTAAAACTTTTGATGAACTCGTTGCCAAGGTTAAATCCGGCAAAAAATCAACAGTTGCACTCGTTTGCGCAAACGATGCACACGCACTTGAAGCCGTTATTCACGCAAGCGATCTTGTGGACGCCGTACTCGTTGTTGAAGCGGACAAGCTTGACGAGCTGAAGGCTCTTCTCGTTTCTCTCGGAAAGAATCCCGATGATTTCGCAATCGAAGTTGTTCCCGAGGGTATGCACCCCAGCGTATGCGCCGCAAAGCTCATTCATGCGGGCAAGGCTGATTTCCTCATGAAGGGCAAAATAATGACAGGCAATCTGCTCAAGGGAGTCCTTTCGCCCGATGCGGATCTGCGCACCGGTTCACTCATGAGCCACGTCATGCTGTTTGAAGTTCCCGGTTACCACAAGCTCCTCGGCGTTACCGACGGAGGCATGTGCACCTATCCCGACCTTGAAAAGAAAGTCGGCATCGTTAAGAACGCCGTTCGGTTCTTCCACAAAATCGGCGTTGAGAAGCCCAATGTTGCTGCGCTTTGCGCAATCGAAACCATCAACCCCAAAATGCAGGAAACCGTTGACGGTGCAGAGCTTAAGCGCATGAGCCTTGCGGGCGAACTCGGCGAATGCTATGTTGAAGGTCCCATCAGCTACGACCTTGCAATGGTTCCCGAGCTTTCCGCCGTAAAGGGCTACACCGCCTGCCCCTGCTGCGGCGATTTCGACATTCTTCTCGTTCCAGAAATTGTTGTCGGCAACGTTCTCGGCAAGTGCCTGACCTATACCTGCGGCGGCAGAATGGCCGGCATCGTTATGGGCTGCAAGGTTCCCATCGTGCTCACCAGCCGCGGTTCCAGTGCGGAAGAGAAGTATTACTCCCTCGCAATGGGCGCGGGCTTTGTCGGCTGAGTCTCGGTAATCGCTTAAATTACGGAAACATCTATGGAGAACAAAAAAACTGAAAGAATCCTCGTTATCAACCCCGGTTCAACTTCAACGAAAATCGCGGTTTTTGACGACGATAAACAGATCATGGCTCAGACGATACGTCACCCGCTGGATGAAGTCAAGGCGTTTTCGTGGGTCATGGATCAGTTTGATTACCGCATGGAGCACATCAATGCCGCTCTTGAGACTGCGGGAATCGACAAGTCCACCCTCACCTGCGTTATGGCGCGCGGCGGTCTGCTGCCTCCCGTACCTTCCGGTGCATTCAATGTCAACAAGGATATGATTGACTATTTCTATGCAGCGAAGGTAAACGTTCATATTTCAAACCTTGCCTGTGTGCTTGCGGATGCAATTGCACGTCCCCTCGGCATTCCCGCAATGGTCTATGACCCCGTTGCCGTGGATGAGCTTGAAGATGTTGCAAGAATCACCGGTATGCCCGAAATTTCAAAGGCAAGCCGCGGGCATGTGCTCAACAGCCGCGCAATGGCGAGAAAATGCGCCGAAGAGATTCTCGGCAAAAAACTCGAAGACTGCACGATAATTGTTGACCATATCGGCGGCGGCTGCTCCACATGGCTCGTTCATAACGGACGCTGCATCGATTGCTACAGCGATGACGATGCCGGGTTTGCACCCGAACGCTGCGGCAAAATTCAGGCGATGGAGCTTGCAATGCTTTGCTACAGCGGTAAATATACAAAGACTGAGATGAGCCGCTATATACGCGGAAAGTCCGGCCTGTCGGCTCTTCTCGGAACAAGCGATGCAATCGAGGTTGAGCGCATGATCGAATCGGGCGATGAACATGCACGCCTTGTTTACGATGCAATGGCACGCAGCCACGCGAAGGGCATTGCGGACCTTGCAAGCGTTGTTTGCGGCAAGGTTGACAGGATCGTTATCACCGGTGGGCTTGCAAACAGCAGGATGCTGATGGATATGATTCGCCCCCACGTTGAGTGGATCGCTCCGATGGAAGTCATGGCGGGCGAATTCGAAATGGAAGCGCTTGCGGCGGGCGGCCTGCGCGTGCTGCGCGGCGAAGAAAAAGCGCACGATTTCGTTTGGAATCGATAAATGCGCTGTCAATTGCTGCCGAAGTCCGCTGCCCATGACGTTGAATGCGGATGCCGTTTCTGTGCAGCGCACGGACGGCTGAAGTGATAACAGCAGGTATTGATTTGTGCTGCCTGTTAAATTTGTTTGCCGAATTGCAGCCAACCATGAATCAAGAGCCTGCAAACAGAGAACTTTATAAATCGAAAGGAGCTTTTTGCAATGGAACTTGAACTCACTCTTGATAACTTTGATGCCGAGATCGGCAAATCGACTCCGATACTCGTTGACTTCTGGGCTGCATGGTGCGGCCCGTGCAGGATGCTTTCGGGCGTTATTCAGCAGCTTGCGAACGAAAGCGACGGAAGCTATCGCGTCGGCAAGGTTAATGTTGACGAACAGCCGGAACTTGCAAAGCGTTTCGGTATTGCAAGCATTCCGACGGTAATCCTGTTCAGGAACGGCGAGGCGGTTCAGAGACAGATGGGAGTTGCACCCAAAGCAGCATTTCTGAACATGCTTCAGGAAGCAAAGTAAATTCCGACTTTTATCGGAAAAGCAGGTTATCCGGAACGCTCCGGATGATCTGAAACGAATACATTCTGCCGGGTTGTTTTTTCGGCTCGGCAGAACGGGCAGAGCGGAGGCGCGGCGGAAGCCGTGTTTCCGCTCTTTTTTGACTTTGAAACGGGGGAACAGCTGCGAGCCGCTTGTTGATTGTTCGGTATCAACGGTTGGGTTTTCGTGTTCCGCCGACTGCCGAATATTCGGTACAGGGCTTTAAAAATGCAGCCGAAGTTCAGCGTGAGATAAAACAGATGCAGAACATCAGCACGGCAATTATCAGTATCAACACCCATTGCGGGGCAAGCAGCAGCAGCACCACAACGGCGGTTATGCAGAGCAGTGAGAGCAGCAGCGACACGACAAAGCGCGGAACTCTGCGCTTTCTGTAATGTGCACGCCTGTTGCATGGTCTGAAGGTGAAAATCATTATGAACATCCTTTCCAAGCTGTTTAGAACAGGGGGAAGACAAAATCGAAAGCAGGATTTGCACCCCTTGCAAAAGCATATTCGCCGAATTTGCAATACTTACCGATTATATCGAAAAATGTTTAAATTTTTTTAAAAAAAAGCCGCATTCACTATTGTATTGGAACGTTGATTAATGTTAAAATAATAGCATATGGGTATTTTTGCGCTCAAACTTCATTCGGCTGTTTTGCAATGATGTATGAGCACGGGAACTCCCTGAAGAGCTGTAACTACAATGAACTTCCCCCGACTTCGGGTTTTGTTAGGAGTTAAAAATAATGGGTATGTTTGAATTCAACGATGTCGGTATCGATCTCGGTACCTCCAGCGTATTGGTATATGTAAAAAACAAGGGTATCGTGCTGCGTGAACCCTCCGTTGTTGCGGTTGAAAAAATAACGGGCAAGATTTATGCTGTCGGCGAGGAAGCGCGCCGTATGCTCGGAAGGACTCCGGGCAATATCGTTGCGATACGTCCGCTTCGCGACGGCGTTATTTCCAATTTCGACATTACGGAAAGACTGCTGCGCCACTTCCTCAAAAAGGTTGTCGGCACACGCATTTTCTTTAAGCCCCGCGTGGTTGTGTGCGTTCCGTCCGGCGTTACGGAAGTCGAAAAGCGTTCTGTAATCGAAGCAACCGAGGAGGCGGGTGCGCGCCACACCTACCTTATTGAAGAACCCATCGCCGCCGCAATCGGTGCGGGGATAGACATTTCCCAGCCGCGCGGCAACATGGTTGTTGATATCGGCGGCGGAACGACCGACGTTGCGATAATCTCTCTCGGCGGTTCGGTTCTCAGCGAATCAATAAAAGTTGCGGGCGACAGGTTTGATGAATCCATCGTTCGTTATATGCGCAAAAAGCACAACCTTCTTATCGGTGAGCGCACCGCAGAGGAGATGAAAATTCGCATCGGCTCGGCTTATCCGCGCAAGGAACAGGTATTTATCGACGTTAAAGGCCGCAACCTGATTTCCGGTCTGCCGCAGGCGATAACAATCGGCTCAAACGAAATGATCGATGCGCTTGAAGAACCTCTTCAGAATATCCTTGAAACGGTTCGAAATCTTTTTGAAAAAACTCCGCCGGAACTTGCAAGCGACATTGCGGAAAACGGCATTTGCCTCACGGGCGGCGGCGCGCTGCTTTACGGCATGGATAAATTCGTTGCCGAACACACGAAGGTTCCCTGCTATGTTGCGGAGGATCCCATTTCCTGCGTTGCAATCGGCACGGGCAAGGTGCTTGACAATATCGACAAGGGCTTTGTGAATGCGCTGTATGATTACCGCAGGGGCGACTATTTCGAAGCCTGATAATATTGATTTGATTTTTGGAATTTGCAAACGGGCGGTTTTGCGGCTGCCCTGTTTGTTGTACCGCAAGAAAACAGCCCGAATGAAATGTGAGGAATGGCATGACTGACTTTAAAAAACTTCAGAATGGAAGCGATATTCGCGGAGTTGCGATTGAAACCGAGGGCGGAAAGCCCGTGAATTTAACGCAGAACAGCGTTGTGCGCATCGGCGCGGCATTTGCGCTTTTTGCTGCGGACAGGGCAAATAAGCCCGCTTCCGAACTGCGTATTGCAATAGGCAGGGATTCAAGACTGAGCGGTGAACAGCTTACTGTCTGGCTTGCGGACGGCATTGCTTCCGTCGGGGCAAATGCTTATGACGGCGGCCTTGCAAGCACTCCGGCAATGTTTATGTGCTGCGTGAACGAACTGCATTTTGATGCCGGAATAATGGTCACGGCAAGCCATTTGCCGATGGAACGCAACGGCATGAAATTTTTCACCGCAATTGCGGGCGGACTTGAAAAGGGCGATATTACGGCAATTCTTGCGTCCGCCGAAGAAGCCGCATTTCCGATTGCCGCGCAGCGCGGCCAATGCGGAACGGTTGACGTTATGACGCCCTATGTAAACGGACTTAAAGAAAAAATCCTTTCCGCACTCGGCTGTGCAAAAGATGAAAAACCTTTCAGCGGCCTTAAAATCGTTGTTGATGCCGGCAACGGTGCGGGGGGGTTCTTTGCCGAACGGCTGCTTGAACCGTTGGGTGCGGATATCACGGGCAGCAGGTTCCTTGAAGCGGACGGAAGGTTCCCGAATCATCAGCCCAATCCCGAAAATGCCGAAGCAATGCGCAGCATATGCGATGCCGTTACGGAAACGGGTGCGGATTTCGGCATTATTTTCGACACCGATGTTGACAGAGCGGGCGCGGTCCTCCCTTCCGACGGCGGCGTTATTGCGCTTGACAGGAACAGACTGATTGCGCTTATGACGGCGATTCTCGTTCGTCAGTACGGCCCGATAACAGTTGTTACGGATTCGATTACATCAACCGGACTCACGGATTTCATCAACTCCCTCGGCTGCCGTCACCACAGGTTCAAGCGCGGCTATCGCAACGTTATAAACGAAGCGAAACGCCTGCTTGCCTTGGAAGAAGCGGCAAAAAATGCGATATTCGCGAATGCGATATTCGCTGATGCGATACTCGCGAATGCGATACTCGCTATGGAGACCAGCGGCCACGGTGCATTGCGCGAAAACTATTTTCTTGATGACGGTGCATACATAATTGTAAAGCTGCTTGTCGCGCTTGTTGAAGCGCGGCGCGAAGGCAAGACTTTGAACGAACTTATTGCAAACCTTAAAGAACCCTGCGAAAGCGCGGAAGCGCGGCTCAATGTGCTGCTTGACGACACGGCGGATTACACCGCCGCCGTATTGGAAACTGTAGAAAAGCATTTTTCAAACCTTCCCGGATTTGAAATTGTTCAGCCGAATTACGAGGGAGTCCGCGTGAATGCGGACGAAACGCACGGAAACGGCTGGTTCCTTGTTCGCCGCAGCCTGCACGATCCGCTCATGCCCTGCAATATCGAAAGCAATTCCGTGGGAGGAATGCGTCTTATCGCGGCGGAGCTTTACAATGCGCTCAGAGCTTTCGACAAACTGGAACTTGAACCGCTGAAGAAACTGATGTAACGGAGGGATTTCCAATGCAGCAAAAAATTTATGACATTATAATTGCAGGAGCGGGACCTGCCGGGTTGACAGCCGCAGTTTATGCGCGTCGCGCAGGAAAATCCGTGCTTCTTATTGAAAAAGAAGCATTCGGCGGACAGATAACGCTCTCCCCGCATGTTGAAAACTACCCGTTCACACGCACGATGAGCGGCAATGAGCTTGTTGAAGTGCTTGTTGAACAGGTCATGAATCTCGGTGCGGATGTTGAAGTCGGTGCCGTCGTTGATGTCAGCGAAAATGCGGACAAAACAGTGACGGTACGAACCGATTATCAGGAATTTACGGGACGAACGCTTATAATTGCCACCGGACTTAAACACAGATTACCCGGTGCGGAGGGCGAACAGAAATTTATCGGCAGCGGAATATCATTTTGCGCAGTTTGCGACGGTGCGTTTTTTAAGGATAAAGCCGTTGCGGTCATCGGCGGAGGAAACACAGCCGTTCAGGATGCGATATATCTTTCAAAGATTTGCAGCAAGGTTTATCTGATTCACCGCCGCAGCGAATTTCGTGCCGAAAAACATGTTGCGGACGGACTTGCTGCCTGCGCAAACATTGAGCCGGTTCTGAACAGCACCGTTGCGCGCTTCATCGGGGAAGGCAAGCTTTCCGGAATCGTTGTTAAAAATCGCGAAACGGGTGAGGAAAGGGAGCTTTCGGTCAGCGGCGCATTCATAGCCGTTGGGTTTGCGCCGAACAACGGTGTGTTTGCGGAGCTTGTGAAGCTTGATGAGAGCGGTTTTATCCGTTCGGGCGAGGACTGCAAGACTTCCAGACCGGAGATTTTTGCAGCGGGGGATTGCAGAACAAAATCCGTAAGACAGCTTGTGACAGCGGGTGCGGACGGCGGTGTTGCGGCGATTGCGGCCTGCGAATACATTGACAGTATGCAGAATGCAGAAAAAGCTGCGGAAAGCTGAAACGGAACGCATTGCAGAATATCGGATTCTATCAAGAAGGAGCTATTTTGAACATGGATGAAACAAAAAATGTGAATGATATGAGCACGAGCGGTTCGGAAACGGAGCAGCGGGAAAATTACGGTCAGCCGTATTTTGCATATTTTCAAAACAGCAGGTGCGAGTATTTCCCCTGCCACAAACTGCCTGAAAACGGTTTTTTCAATTGCCTTTTCTGCTATTGTCCGCTGTATGCATTGGGCGATAAATGCGGCGGGAATTTCAAATTCATTGCCGGCGGCGTGAAGGACTGCTCTGCATGCGGTCTTCCGCACAGCGAAGCGGGCTATGCCTATATAACCCGCAAATATCCCGAAATCATGGAAATAGCAAAACAAAACTCGAACGCGAATGAGGAATGACCGCCGAGCTTAAGCGGTTTGAAAACCGAAAAGTGTGAATTAATTGTAAAATAAAGCATTGACAAGCCCGCAGCATTTGCCGTGAATCCGGAAGTGCGGCGGGCATTTATTCATTTCATTATTCAATGCCGAAAAAGCTATTGGCAGTTTTATAAGCTGCGGAGCAGACTTCCTCTGCTGAAATGCCGCGAACTTCCGCAATTTTTTCTGCCGTAAGGTGCATAAACCCGGGGTGGTTGCGTTCGCCGCGGTGCGGCACGGGGGTCATGTAGGGGCAGTCCGTTTCCAGCATGATGCTGTCGAGCGGCAGCTTTTGAACAACTTCAACGGGTTTTTTTGCGTTTTTAAAAGTTACGGCTCCGCCGAAACTGAATTTCAGTCCTAAGTCAAGGCATTCAAATGCCGTTTCAACGCTTCCGGAATAGCAATGCATAACTCCGCGCAGTCCGTCACGGTGTGCGTGAAGAATGTCCATGCAGTCCCCGAATGCTTCGCGAATATGGAGCACAACGGGATAACCGAGCTGCTTTGCAAGTTCAAGCTGTTCCGCAAACCATTTTCTCTGGCAATCGCGCGGGGAAAGGTCATAGTGATAATCCAACCCGATTTCACCGAGAGCAAGCATTTTTTTGTGCTGCAAAATATCTGAAATTCTGTCCATCATCGCATTATCCATTGCGGAAACATCGTGCGGATGCATTCCGACGGTTCCGTAAATGAAGGGATAGCGATCGATGAGTTCAATCGTTCGGTCAGCGGTGCGAACATCGCAGGCAACATCGATAATGCGTGTGACGCCGCTTTCGAAAAGCTTAGGAATCAGCGAATGCCTGTCCTCGTCAAAGGCTTCATCCGAAAGGTGGGCATGTGTGTCGAAAAGTTCCATAAAATAAACACTCCGTTGGACAATAAAGTAAAAACAGGCAATAATACAATGCCGCACGGACCGAGTGATAAACACAAGCTGCATTTTAATGCGGCGGGTGAAGGCAATCACTTTGCCCGGCGGCAGATCGTACTTGTTATTTCATTACCGAAATTTGTGAGCAGGACACTCAGTTCGCCGTCTGTTCACAGCCCATGCTGCGCACAAAGCCGTTGATAGGTCCGACACCGGACAGCTTTTCGGCGTTGCCGGAGCCGTTTTCGCCGAAACTGACAACAACCAATGCGGGAACCTGCATCACGCCGTAGCGCAGAGCAAGCTCGGGCTCGTCTTCCGCATCAACAACATCGTATTTGATTCCGGCTCGGTCAAGAATCGCCTTTGCCGCTTTGCAGTTCGGGCAGGTTTTTGTTGTGAAAAGCGTATATGCAGCCGCGACATCGGGGGATGCGCTGCCGAAAACTTCGAAATTTTCGCGTTTCCCAGCGGCTTCGGCTTTGCGCTGCTTATGCTCGCGGTAGTCCAGCATGCTGTACACCTTCCTGTCCTTAAACTCCTGAACTTTGCCGTCGTTCCAATTCTGCACCGGGCGGTAGTAACCGGTGATTCGGCTGTAAACCTCGGTTTTGCTTCCGCAATGCGGGCATGTGTGCTGCTCGCCTGCAAGATAACCGTGCGTGCGGCAAACCGAGTAGGTGGGGGAGATGGTATAGTAGGGCAACTTATAATTCTCCGCAATTTTGCGAACAAGGGTCGCCGCACTCTGCCAATCGGGCAATTTTTCGCCGAGGAAGGTGTGGAACACCGTGCCGGAGGTATAGAGCGTTTGCAGCTCGTCCTGAATATCCAGTGCAGAGAAAATATCTTCCGTATAGCTGACGGGAAGATGTGAGCTGTTGGTGTAATAAGGCGTTTCGCCCTCTTTTCCGGCGGTGATTATGCCGGGGAAGTTCTTTGCGTCGTATTTTGCAAAGCGATACACGGTGGACTCCGCCGGAGTTGCTTCAAGGTTGAACAATTCCCCGTCGTACTGTTCCTGATAGTCGGAAAGCCTGCCGCGCATATGGTTCAAAACCGCCTTTGTGAATTCCTGCGCCTCTCTGTGCGACAGGTCCTCGCGCAGCCAGCTTGCGTTAAGGCAAGCCTCGTTCATGCCGACAAGTCCGATGGTGGAAAAATGGTTGTTGAACGAACCGAGATAGCGTTTTGTATAGGGATAGAGTCCTTCGTCAAGCAGTCTGCCGATAACGGTACGCTTTACATGCAGCGAACGTGCGGCAATGTCCATAAGCTTGTCAAGCCTCTGATAGAACTCCTGCTCGTTTGCGGAAAGGTAAGCGAGACGCGGCATGTTCAGCGTAACAACGCCGACGCTGCCGGTGCTTTCACCGCTTCCGAAAAATCCGCCGCTCTTTTTGCGCAGCTCGCGCAGATCAAGTCGCAGACGGCAGCACATGGAGCGGATATCGCTGGGCTTCATGTCGCTGTTGACATAGTTGGAGAAATACGGTGTGCCGTATTTTGCCGTCATTTCGAACAAAAGCCGGTTGTTTTCGGTGGGGGACCAATCGAAATCCTTAGTGATGGAATAAGTCGGAATCGGGTATTGGAAGCCCCTGCCGTGCGCATCGCCGTCTATCATGATTTCGATGAAGGCCTTGTTGACCATGTCCATTTCTTTTTTGCAGTCACCGTAGGTAAAATCCATGGGTTTGCCGCCGACGATTGCAGGACGGTCGCGCAGATCATCCGGAACGGTCCAATCAAGGGTGATATTGGAGAACGGTGCCTGAGTGCCCCAACGGGAAGGGGTGTTCACACCGTAAATAAAGCTTTCGATGCACTTTTTGACCTGTTCATAGGTCAGATTATCCGTGCGGACAAACGGTGCAAGGTATGTGTCGAATGAACTGAACGCCTGTGCGCCCGCCCATTCGTTCTGCATGATACCGAGAAAATTGACCATTTGGTTGCAGAGCGTTGAAAGATGCTTTGCAGGGGAGGACGTTATTTTGCCCGCGACACCGGAAAGACCCTCTTCGATAAGCTGGCGCAGCGACCAACCCGCGCAATAACCCGTCAGCATTGAAAGATCATGCAGATGGAATTCGCAGGTGCGGTGAGCATTTGCAATTTCGTCGTCGTAAACTTCACTGAGCCAATAGTTGGCAGTTATTGCGCCGCTGTTGGAAAGAATAAGCCCGCCCACGGAATAGGTGACGGTTGAATTCTCCTTGACGCGCCAATCGGTGACGTTCAGGTATTTGTTAACCGTGTCACGATAGTCGAGGAAAGTGTTTTTCATGTTGCGCAGCTTTTCGCGTTGGCGTCGATAGAGAATATATGCCTTTGCGACATCTGCATAGCCGGCTTGAATGAGAACGGACTCAACACTGTCCTGAATGTCTTCGACATTCACAAGTTCATCCTTAACTTTGGATGAAAAATCGGCTGTAACCTTCAGCGCGAGCAGATCCAAAACATCGGGATGACAAGGTTTTTGCCGGGATTGGAATGCGAGGCTCATTGCGTCCTTGATTTTTGAAAGGTTGAAATCAACGATGCTGTTGTCCCTCTTGATGACTCTATACATAGTGTTTTACCTCCGAAAACAGAATAAATTCGAGAATGATTCTATCGTCTGTTTTTATTATAGCATAGCGCAGCGGAAGCTGCAAGGGTTTTGGGCGACATTTGAACACTATATTTTGGCACTCGGTATCGAGCCAAGCCCAAGATGTTGTGTTGCGCTTTGGACAATACATATTTTCGTACCGAAAGAGTAGGATATAATCAAATAACAAAAATCGTTTGCAATTATCAAAAACAGAAACGGTGCGGGAACGAAGCCATTCCCATATAAATATATTGAGCACATTTTATGCACGGAAACAACGTTGATGGTATATGATAAAAGACGTAGAGGTATAAAAACAAAGGTTATACAATGAATCGGTTTTATACAGAATGCCGAGAAAAAGTTGAAAACAGCGGACGGCCCGATATTTGAGAGCAAACCCTCGGACTGTCCGCTTTTATCTTTTGTGTTGTAAAAAATACTGTGTTCAGCTTTCGAAGCTTATCCTGCTTGAGAGCAGGGAAACTTCGGGCGATTTGCCGCTCGGTGCAACGCAGAGCAGGCCGCCGCCGCAGCTGAAGCTGCGTTCCGTGCCGTCCGCTTCAATGAGCCGACAGCGGCAGGGGACAACGGCCGTCACGAACGGGGCGTGGCCTGCAAGAATGCCAAGCTCGCCTTCGGTGCCGCGCACGGAAAGGCTCAGGGCGGAACCCGAGAATGCATCACCGTCGGGGGTTGAAATTTTAAGGGTATAATCTTTCATACTGCACCTGCTGCAATAAACGCTGTGTGCGGGAGACATTAATTATGTTCCCGAAACATTATAAGTTCTGATTTTTTGCTTTTTCAACCGCTTCATCAATCGAGCCGACAAAGAGGAAGGCGGATTCGGGCAGATCATCATGCTTGCCTTCGATAATTTCGCGGAAACCGCGAATCGTTTCACTGAGCGGAACATATTTGCCCTTAAAACCGGTGAACTGCTCCGCAACCGTAAGCGGCTGAGAGAAGAAACGCTGAACCTTGCGTGCGCGCGAAACGGTCAGTTTGTCTTCATCGGAAAGCTCGTCCATGCCCATTATAGCAATGATGTCCATCAGTTCGTTGTAACGCTGCAATATGCGCTGAACTTCTCGGGCAATTGCATAGTGTTCAGCACCGACAACTTCGCGGGAGAGGATTCGGCTCGTTGATTCAAGCGGGTCAACTGCGGGATAGATGCCTTGGGAAGCAATGCTTCTGCTCAAAACCGTTGTTGCATCAAGATGCGCAAAAGTGGTTGCGGGTGCGGGATCGGTCAAGTCATCCGCGGGCACGTAAACCGCTTGAACGGAGGTTATTGAACCCTTTTTTGTTGACGTTATGCGTTCCTGCAATGCGCCCATTTCATTTGCAAGCGTGGGCTGATAGCCGACAGCGGAGGGCATTCGCCCCAAGAGTGCGGAAACTTCGCTGCCTGCCTGCGTAAAACGGAAGATATTGTCGATGAAAAGCAGAACATCCTGATGCTCCTCGTCGCGGAAGTATTCTGCCATTGTCAAGCCGGAAAGGCCGACGCGCATTCTCGCTCCCGGCGGTTCGTTCATCTGTCCGTAAACAAGCGCGGTTTTTTCAAGAACGCCCGATTGCTTCATTTCGTTATAAAGATCGTTGCCCTCGCGCGTACGTTCGCCGACGCCGGTAAATACGGAGATGCCGCCGTGCTGGGTGGCAATGTTGTTGATAAGCTCCATGATGATAACCGTTTTGCCGACGCCCGCGCCGCCGAACAAACCGATTTTTCCGCCTTTGGCATACGGGCAGATCAGGTCAATGACTTTGATGCCCGTTTCAAGAATTTCGGTGGAAGAGGAAAGCTCCGCATATGCGGGAGGCGTGCGGTGAATAGCCCAATGTGCACAGTCCTTCGGGGCTGGTTTTTCGTCCACGGGGTCGCCGAGAACATTAAAAATCCTTCCGAGTGTTTTCCTGCCGACGGGAACGCTGATTGCAGCTCCGGTGTCGGTAACGGTTTCGCCGCGCTTGAGGCCGTCGGTGGATTCCATCGCAATGCAGCGAACGGTGTTGCCGCCGATATGCTGAGCAACTTCAACCGTCAGCGTTTTATTGCCGATCGGAACAGTGAGTGCATTGTTTATTGCGGGCAGCCGCCCGGCGGGAAAGTGAACGTCAATGACCGGGCCGATAACCTGGGAGACAGTTCCTGTAAGTTTTTTTGCCATTTTATAAACTCCTTTCGGAAACGGAGTAGTAGAGTGTTGTGAAGCGTTTACGCATCGGCACCGGCGATAATCTCCGTAAGCTCCTGCGTGATCGCGCTTTGCCGCGCACGGTTGTATTCAAGCTGCAAATCGTCCATCATGATGCCTGCATTTTTGGTTGCGCTGTCCATTGCAACACGCCGTGCCGCAACTTCGCACGCAAAGCTTTCTCGAACGGCACCGAACAGCATTGAACATATATATTCCGGAACAACGGCGTTCAGGACGGTTTCACTGTCCGGCTCGAATTCGGCGGGGCGTACGGAGCCGCCGGACGGCCTTTCAAAAGGAAGCAGGCAGGAAAGGTGCGCCTCGCATTGCATGACCGAAATGTATTCGGTTGACACGAGAAGCAGCCTGTCAAATTCATCATTAAGGTAGCGTTTGCAAAGGTCGTCGCAAAGCTCAGCGCATTCCTGCACGGTGAAAGCTTCCGCACCGTAACTGCGTTTCGTCAGAGTGTTCCAACGTTCAAATGCACGTCTGCCGATGGGAATAACCTCGATTATGTCGTAACCACCGGAGTTTTTATCGTCATCGGTCGGAGAAAACGCTTCCGCCGCCTTGCGAAATGCGCCTGCGTTATAGCCGCCGGCGAGTCCTCTGTCGCCCGCAATAACGATGAGGATTGCTCTTTTGCCGCTTCGCGGTTTGAGAAAGGGCGAGGAAGCGCATTCGCTTGATGATGCGAGCTGCGCCATGACGGTTCCGAACGCATCAAGATAGCTTCGCGATGCGGCAAGTTTTTCGGTTGCCTTTCGGATTTTGCTTGCGGCAACAAGCTGCATTGCGCGGGTCAGGTGCAGTGTTGAATCAACGCTCTTTATTCTTGTTTTGAGCAGCTTGATGTTTGCGCTCATTGTAAATAACCTCTGTTATCTGTTTATCTGTTGAACCCGCGGAATGTTCACGGGCGGAACTTTTCGGCAAGTTTCGCAAGCGCGGAATTCAGCTCGTCAATATCCGCCTGTTCGTATTGCCCTGCATCAAACCTGTTCAAAAGGTCGGAGTATTCGCTTCGGAGCAGTTCGTACAGTGCCGCTTCGTAATCGGAAACGCTTTCAACGGGAATATCGTTGAGCTTTCCGTGCGTAACAGCGTAAATAATTGCCGTTTGGCAGCCCACGGTGACGGGGGAATTGCGCTTTTGCTTCAGCACCTCAACAATGCGTTCGCCCAATGCAAGCCTTGCCTTTGTGTCTGCATCCAAATCGCTTCCGAACTGAGCAAAAGCCTGAAGTTCGCGATACTGGGAATAGAGCAGTTTCAGCTCGCCGGAAACCTTTTTCATGGGTTTGAGCTGAGCCGCGCCGCCGACACGGCTGACCGAAATGCCGGGGTTGATTGCGGGGCGAATACCTGAATGGAAGAGTTCCGTTTCAAGGAAAATCTGTCCGTCCGTGATGGAAATAACGTTTGTCGGGATGTATGCGGACACGTCACCCGCCTGTGTCTCGATGATGGGCAGAGCCGTGATAGAACCGCCGCCGTACTCGGGCGCAACGCAGGCTGCACGTTCAAGCAGGCGCGAATGCAGATAGAATACATCGCCGGGATATGCTTCGCGTCCCGGCGGGCGGCGAATCAGCAGCGAAAGTGCGCGGTAAGCAACGGCGTGTTTGCTCAAATCATCGTAAACAATGAGAACATCCTTGCCCTTTTCGCGGAAATACTCGGCCATTGCGCAGCCGGAATAGGGAACAATGTATTGCACGGGTGCGCTTTCGGAAGCGGAAGCGCAAACGATGACAGTGTAGTCCATTGCGCCTGCTTTTTGCAGCGTTTCGGTTATCTGTGCAACGAGGGAGTTTTTCTGTCCGATCGCAACATAGATGCATATGACGTCCTTGCCGCGCTGGTTAATAATTGTGTCAATCGCAATGGAAGTTTTGCCCGTTTGCCTGTCGCCGATGATAAGCTCACGCTGTCCTCTGCCGATCGGAATCATGCTGTCGATAGCTTTGATGCCGGTTTGCAGCGGAACAGAAACACTTTTGCGGCGGATGATGCCCGGAGCTTCAGCTTCGATCGGGCGGGTTTCGGTGCAGTTGATGGGTCCCTTGCCGTCTATCGGGCCGCCGAGAGCATGGACAACTCTGCCCAAAAGCGCTTCACCGACGGGAACGGAAACTATCCTTCCCGTGCGGCGGACTTCGGTGCCCTCGTGAATGTCGGGTTCATCGGAAAGCACGGCGATTGAAACAACTTCTTCTTCAAGGTTCTGTGCAATACCGATGCTGCCGTCGTCAAACTCCAGCAATTCGTTGGAAACACAGCTGCGCAGCCCGTGTGCTTTTGCAATGCCGTCTCCGAACAGAATTACCGTGCCTGTTTCGGCAGGTTCTATTTTTGTTCTGTAATTTTTAATTTGGTCTTTAATTAATGTGCTGATCTCTTCGGGTCGCAGGTTCATTATCTTGACCATCCTTTCATTGTGAAAACAACTCCGAGCAGTGCCGCTTAAAAAGCGGAGGCCGGATCCTTTTTTGAAGGAAAGCTTTAATCAGAGTCGATTAATGTGCTGTTTTGCCCATAAGCTCACGCAGATTGTCCAAATCCTTCCTGACGCTTGCGTCAATCACGCGCCCGTCAACGCGGACAATAAGTCCTCCGATAACGAAAGGGTCGATTTCAAACAACAGCTCAATGCGCTTGCCTGTGAGTTTTTTGAGTTTTGTGCGGAGTGCATTCACTTCGCCGTCCGTAAGCGGCACGGCGGAAACGACTTCCGCCTCGGCAATGCCGTTTTCGGCATAGTAGAGGAGCTTAAACTCATCCGCACATTCGGAAAAACGGTCAATATAGCCGCGTTCCGTAAGCAGCTCGATAAAATTATCCACGTATTCCGGAACCCTGCCGTTCAGAGCATCGTGAACGGCAGCCAGTCTGTCTTCGAGCGGAATATCGGGCGTTTTCAAAAAGCTGACATACAGCGGATTTTCTTTAAAAAGCCGACTGCACAGCATAACAGCATCGAAAACTTGTTTTAAATATCCGTCGGACGCATTGTCCTCTTCCTTTGCCGCAAGGAAGAGTGCGCCGCCGTATTCCTTACTGATTGTTGACATCTTCGTTACCAATCTCGTCTATCGCCGAATCAATGAGCCGCCTGTGCTCACTGCCGTCAACGCTGCGTGCAAGCAGCTTTTCGGCAACATCGACGGAAATGTCCGCAATTCTGCGCCGCATTCCGTCGGCGGCCTTTTGCTTTTCAAGCTCGATTTCCGCATTTGCGCGCCGCATGATATCCGCCGCCTGCGATTGTGCATCGGAGATTATCTCGCTGCCGCGCCTGTCGGCATTTTCCTTTGCCGATTTCAAAAGCGCGTCGCATTCGGAGTCGGCCTGCTCAAGCTTTTGCGAATAGGTCAGGCGATCCTGCTCTGCGGAGCGCAGAGCGTCATCGGCCTCGCTGTAAACCTTGTCCACTGCGGCCTGCCTTTCGGCAAGCATTTTGCGCACGGGCTTGTAAAGAAATTTTTTGATAATGAAAAACAATATCAAAAGGTTGCAGAGCGAAATCAGAATCGACCAGATGTTAACGGAAATAACATCCAAAGTTGGCATTTTTGTTCACTCCGAAAACTTTATTGACCGATTGCGGCCTTAAGCACATCAACAAAGCGCGCAGGCGCAACGAAAATCAGCAGAATCGCGATAACGAGTGCGTAAATACCGGTGGTTTCGGCGATTGCGCAGCCCATGATCATTGTTGACGTAACGGCACCTTTTGCCTCGGGTTGACGACCGATGGCTTCGCAAGCCTTTGCAACGGCGTTGCCCTCACCGATACCGGGGCCGATACCCGCGATCATTGCGATACCCGCACCGAGTGCGCAGCAGCCGAGCATGATTGCAACAGCAAGTTCCATTTGTTCTTTCCTCCTGTTTGCCGCAGCGTTCTGTATGCTGCGGTTCTTTTGTTATTTTTAATCCTTGAAACCGACGGGAAACGCTGTTTTGAAAGAACGTTCGCCGCGGACGGTTTAACAATTCGTTTTTTGCGGGACTAAGCTTTTTGAGTTCCCGTCGTTCGCTGTTTTCTCTTTGCTTTGCGCTCCCGACGCTCAAGCCATTTGTCTTCGGGGAAGCCTCCGGCAATGTTAAGCATTGTGAGCATTGCAAATATGAACGCCTGCAGGCATCCGCTGAACACGTCGAAATAAATGCTCAGCACGGCGGGAAGACCGACCTGAAGGAACGGAATGCTTCCGAGCACGCCGGGGAGTTTCCCGAATACCGCTGCCGAGGCTGACGCAAGCCCTGCTGCGATAAGCGCAGAGACGACCGAGCCGGAGAGCACATTGCCGTAATGACGAAACGCCATCGAAATAGGCGTCGCAACTTCTCCGAGGATGTTGAGCGGCGTGAACGGCAGGAACGGTTCGGTGAAGCCCTTGAGATAGTATCCGAGGCCGCCCTTGAGCTTGTAATGAGTGATTATAATGAAAACAAGCAGCGACCAGCCGAAAACAACATTGAAATCGGAAGTCGGCGGGAACAGTCCCAGCAGGGACTGAAGGCTTGAAAACAGCGAAAGCGCCATTATTGCCGCAACAAAAGGCGAGAATGCCCTGAAAAAATCACCCATGTTCTCGTGAACGAGGGAATCGGTTTTTTCAACTATCCACTCTGCAATGAGGTGGCGGCGGCACCTGATGCCGGAATTCAGCCCGTGCGCAAGGAACAGGCAAAGCGCCGATATTGACGCCATAACGAGCCACGAGTTGACCTGCGCCTCGGTCAGCTGAAGTTTTTGCAGCGGAAAATCAAACTCCGCAAGTATCACTGCGCCGGTGATGGAGATTCCGCTTTCGACCGGGTGCGTCAGAACACGGATAACGATTCCGCCCAAAAGGGGCAGAAGAATTCCCGCAATCAAAATGCAATCAACAATTTTGAAGCCTACGGACGGCTTTTTTTCGGGCACGGGGGCGGACGCACCGCACCGCGCGGTTTCATTTGCAGAAACGTTCATATTTTTCCTTCAACAATGCTTTTAAAGCAAAACTATCGGCAATAGCCGAAAACCGTTAAAATTATTTGTCCGAACCGCCGTCAGTTTGAAAATCCTCACGGTGAGTCAGTCTGTATGCGGCGATGATGAGCCGCGGGAAAAGGTAGGGAACGAGTGCCGCAATTGTGTTGAAGCAGCTCAGTGCAATACCGAGGATCATAAGCACAAGCAGCATCAGCGTGCGCAGGGAGTGGGAAAAGCGAACCTTGCGCTTTACTTCATCCTGCTGAAGGGTCACGCTGTGGGAAACGGTTTGCGCCATAAGAAAAAAGTTGAGCACCGAACCGGCTGTTCCGAGCAGAGTTCCGAACAGTACGGGGAGATTCCAACAGCGGAGCATCAAAAACACGGCGTTCATAATTGCACCGAGAACGATTGAACCGATAAGGATTCTCATTGTTTCTTTCATCACAACAGGATCGATTTTTTTCATTGGATGCAGATACCCCTGTACCTTTCAATCAATTTTTTTTCATTCCCTGCATTATACCATTTTTGCTTCTGCAAGGCAACGGGTCAGAACCATTCATATGCAAAAAAAACGTACATTTGAACCGTTTTGCCCGAAAAAACGGACTGCACCGCAGCACAGGCAGTCCGAAAATTCAAAAAAATGATGAAACACAGCCGCAAAGCCGCCGCCGATGCAGAAAGGTTATTTCTGCTTGGGTACGGCGGGAGAAATGTAGTTCGACTTGAAACGATCGTAATAATAGGTAACGTTCGCTTCGCTGAACCAGACTTCGAACTGATCATCGTATTCTATGTCGCTTGCAGCAGCAAGTGCACCGTCATAGCTGAGGTTCCATACTTCATCTCCTTCGATGTAGGGCATCGGTCCCTTTGCAAGGCTGCGGTTTTCAACAACGTAGCGGATGCTGCCCTTGGCGGTGATTTTTACGATACGTTTCCCGTCCGTGGTTTCGAAGTATTGTGAGGATGTGTTTTTGTTCGAAAGCTCGGGAGGAAGTTGCTCAATGCCGTGCGCATAATAAGCACCGATGAGAAGGGGCTTTTCGTAATCTTCAAACAGAGTGTTATGAATCAGATAACCCCAGCGGAGAAAAACATCGCCCTGCATGTTTTCATCGTTGCCATACTGCGCAATAAGGTCAATGAAGTCATCATAGGAGACTCCGACCGAAAGGATGGAATCGATTTCGGAAGCGGTTACGGAAGCTGTGTCGAAGGTGTAGGCGGGCAGCGTGCCGGAGGCATCCGGTTCGGCAGTGCTTTCGCTTTCGTCGGAACTGTATTGAAGCAGCAGCTGATCGACGGTGAAACAATCCTCCGGAACAAAGAACGGAACATCGCCTTTTTCGTTCACAAAACTGTTATACCGGGTTACGAAGGTTGAAAAGCTGTCGAGACTCTGTTCGCTGACATTAAGTTGAATATAGGCAATAATTTCTTCCTCATCCGGGGCAACATCGGCGGTGATTTCCTCGTAAAGCTTTGAAATAATCTTTTTGTTGCGTAAAAAGCGTGCAAGGAATCCGCGATATTCGGCAAAGGAGTATCCCTTGTCTTCGCGGAATGCAGCTTCAACCGTTTTGGAATCCAAGGCCGGTGCGGCGCTTGCCGTGCTGTTGTCCGCAAGAGTCTTGCTGTATTTTTCAAATGTCAGGTCGCACTGCGTCTGCAATTCGTTTTGAACTTCGTCTTCGTCTTCCGCAGTCAGTTGAATATTAAGCTCCTGAGCTTTGCTCAAAGCAACACCGTAGCGGACGACTTCATCAAGAACTGTTTCAAAATACTCCTGAGCGTCAACTGCACCATGGGTAAGGTAGTAATATTTTTGGTTTGTTGTGTAGAATCTGTCGAAATCAAACAGCGTGATATCAACTCCGTTAACGCTGAGCGCAACGGGATTGATACCGTAATCAGGTGTTTTCTGAGGGTTGCAGCCGCCGGCAGCAAGAACAGCGCACATGGCGGCAACAAGCAGCGCAAGAAGCTTCTTCGGCAATTTCATGTTTATGACCATAACCTTTGCAGCGCAAAAGTTTCCTTTCGATTGAATCAGTAAAAGAGCGTTTCAAAAAAGAACCTATACCCGCGCAGATGAGTTCTGACAAACCGTTTTGCGCGGGTGAAAAAACCGAATGCTTCACCGATTTATTTTGCGGCTTTTGAATACTTGTCAATAAGCAGCAGCACGAGTTCGGTGCATTTTTCCATGCCTTCAACGGTCACATGTTCATACGGTCCGTGGCAGGCAAAATCGCCGGTGCCGAGATTCGGACAGGGAAGCCCCATAAAGCTGAGCCTTGCTCCATCGGTTCCGCCGCGGATGGGTGCAACTTTGGGCACAAGCCCGATGGATTTTGCAGCTTCAACTGCGTTGTCGATAAGGTGCATACAGGGACGGATTTTTTCAACCATGTTGAGATACTGGTCGCGGACGGTGCATTCAACGGTACCGCTGCCGTATTTTTCGTTAAGGATTTTAACGGCGTGAGCAAGAGTTGCTTTACGCGCAGTCATGATTGCTTCGCTGTGGTCGCGAATGATATAGTCCATTTCTGCACGTTCCACATTGCCGCTCATGTCCGTAAGGTGGAAAAAGCCCTCGTACCCTTCTGTGTTGGCCGGCGTTTCATCCGGCAGCATGGAGTTCAGCTCCATTGCAACCAACAGTGCGTTTATCATTTTGTTTTTTGAATCGCCGGGATGAATATTAAAACCGTTTACAACGATTTTTGCGGCCGCAGCATTAAAGTTTTCGTATTCGATTTCGCCTTCCGCGCCGCCGTCAACGGTGTACGCAAAGTCTGCACCGAATTCGGCAACATTGAAATTGTCCGCACCGGAGCCGACCTCTTCATCGGGGGTAAAGCCGATGCAAAGTTTGCCGTGGGGACGGTTTTCGGAAATGACGCGTTCAATTGCGGTCATGATTTCGGCAATGCCTGCTTTGTCATCGCCGCCGAGAACTGTTGTTCCGTCGGTCACGATGAGCGTTTTGCCCTTTAGGGAAGGCAAATGGGGAAGCTTTTCGGGAGAAAGCACACGGCCGCTTGTGCCGAGAACAACGTCGCCGCCGTCATAGTTTTCAATGATTCGCGGCTGAACATTTTTGCCGGAAAAATCCGGAACGGTGTCCATATGCGCAATGAAGCCGATTGCGGGGCAGCTTTCACAGCCGGGTGTTGCTGCAACGGAGGCATAAACATAGCATTTATCATCAACCCTTGCGTTTTCAACGCCGATTGCGTGAAGCTCTTTTACAAGAAGATTTGCAAGGTCAAATTGTCTTTCAGTCGTGGGGACGGATGAACTGTCCTCGGAGCTTGCGGTGTGGATTCTTACATAATTCAAAAAACGTTCGTAGGTCTTCATGTTGATACTCCTTTTTTTATGTAAGCAGTGATTAAAAGGAGAGAACACTCCGTGCCCGTTCTCCGAATTAATCAACGATTACTGAGAAAACTCTTATCAAAAGCTGTTCAGCAAAAGCGTTTTGTTCAGAGTATTCCCAAGTTCATAAGTGTATTATATCACAAAGCTCGGCGGAATAACAGCCGTTTTCGGCACTCATTTGTTAAAAAAATGTGGAATATTTATGAAAGAGGAAGAACGACTCCGCAGCGAAATATATGATTAATACCGCTTGCTTTTTGTTCCGCAATGCATTATAATGTATCCGTTCGAGATTCGAACAATTTGCTCGGGGCATTAGCACAGTTGGTAGCGCGCAACGTTCGCAATGTTGAGGTCAGGGGTTCGACTCCCCTATGCTCCACCAAAGCAGCTCAAATACGAACCGCAGGTGTTTTTCATCAAAGAAACGTTCGGGTTGGTGTTTGAGAGATAAAGTTCACGGCTGTTGCATCAAGCAACAGCCGCTTTTCTTTGGTTTAATCCAACAAGCCCAATTCTTTTTTCAGCAATCGAATGCCTTCGGTTACAGCATTCACGCGCTGCGTTCCCATAGCGGCCGCGCATTTTTCGATATCTTTGATCTCCTGTTTCGACAGTCGAAAGCCGATTTTCTCGGTGCGCGGGTTTTCTGTGGGCCGTCCCAATTTATAAAGCTGAAAATATAAAATGCGTTCGCAAATTGCAATGCTTTACAATTTGCGGACGCAGGGTGAGTTCGTGATTAATTAGTCCTCTGCTTGTCGAATCTCCGGCAGGCCTGCAACGCTGGTGAGCAGAGAGAGGATGCCGGCAAGCACGGAAGCAGATGCTACTGCAATCCAATTAACATCACCGAGTACAGCTGACGTGCCGATAGTTGCAACGGCAGTCTGAGCGATTGTTTTAACGGCACGGATGCCTGCGGCTTTGAGCCAGAGTTTTGTTTTTACGGTCATTGTTTTATCCTTTCTGCGGTTTTTCCGCATCATACTATATCGTACTATGGGCAGTTCCATGGCGGACGTGAAGAGTGCATCCGCCCAACCGTCACCGTTTAGAGCTTTGTAGATATCATGCTGTATAAAGAATGCCGCAGGGTTCGGGACTGCAGAATCGCGGGACGTAGTCGGTCTTTGATTTGAACAGGCTGATCTTTTTCAGTATGACCTCAAAGCTCGCGTGATCGAGCTTCAGCTCGAATTTCTGATAGATCTCCGCAAGCAGCGCTTTCTGCTGGGAAACGTCGATTATCTGAAAACCCTTCGAGAAAAACAGCTTATGGGGATCCTCCCGCAGGATCCTCGCGCAGAACCCGTGATACGTGCAGATCAGCCCGGTATCGTATTTCGCCCCGATAAGCTCGCGTATGCGCCTTCGCATCTCTCCGGCGGCTTTGTTGGTAAAGGTAACGCAAAGAATGTTTGCCGAATCGATACCGTACTCTTTTACAAGATACGCGCAGCGGCTGACGAGAAGCTTCGTTTTTCCGCTTCCCGCGCCGGCTATCACGCGCACGTATCCCTCGGTCTCTTTTACGGCCTCAAGTTGTTTTTCATTGAGCTGCCCGAAAAGGTCCATGTTCGCCCTACGCGCTATTTTGCTTGCGAAATAATAATAGCACATAGCATGGGTCAAAATCGGCGCACATGATATGCTATTTATAATAGGGGCGGTTGACAGTGCGCCCGCCCGAACTTATACTGTTGATATGGAGGAAAACGTCATGCAGGTCATAGATTCGTTCGGGGGAGAATACAGTTTCCTTTCCAATTTTCACAAGTGCAAAGTCGAATTCGAGGGGATGACGTACCCTTCCGTTGAACACGCCTTCCAGGCGGCCAAGAATCCCGATCCGGAGTACCGCGGGAGCGTCGCCGCCGTCGGTTCGCCCGTCACCGCCAAGAGGATGGGCAAGTAGACCGCGCTCCGCCCCGACCGGGAGGAAGTGAAGGAGGGGATCATGTATGAGCTGCTTATTTCCAAGTTCTCCGATCCCGGGCTTCGGGATAAGCTCATCGCCACCGGGGACGCGGAGCTCATCGAGGGCAACAACCATTGGGACCGCTATTGGGGCGTCTGCCGCGGAGAGGGGCAGAATAAGCTCGGGAAGCTGTTGATGAAGGTGAGAGAGGAAGTAAAAACGGACAACAAAGGACAAAAATATGGAGAAAGAAAAAGTGAGTGACGTTGAAAAACTGTTCTATAGGCCGGAAAGGAAAAAAGGCGCGATAGAGGGATATTTGGGTAATCCGGAGGACTGCGAAATTCTGTTTGTGCTGAAGGAACCGAACACAGGAGGATATGAAACGCTTTCAAAAGAGTTTTGGATGAAAAGAGTTATTGGCCCAGACGATGTGGAGCTAAGCGATGCATATATAAATGTACTCGGAACTATAGCAATAAGGCTTTTGAATCCGGATCAGGGTGAAAAGTCCGAATTTACCAAAGCCTATTTAAAGGAGGCACTGTCCAAATGTGCATATATAAACATTTATCCTTTTTCAGGGTTAGGAACAGAAGGTGAACGCTATAAAAAAACACTAAAGGAAATGAAGAAGATTTCAAAGCAAGCGGATGATTTTCCCCTTTGCCAATTATCTGCATCAGATAAAGAAAAATACGGGAGTATTGCGATGAACCGCATTCAAATAATAAAAAACATACAGTGTGAGTACGTGGTCACTGTAGGCGGAGCGTTTGAAGCAATCGTTGGCATGGGTCCGAGTAAATGTATAAAAACATGTTATGAAGGCATCGCTTTAGAGAAATATAATAAAATCTTTCGTGTTTGGAGAAAATATGAAAAGACCATAGTATCCTATTATCATCCCAAAGCTCACGTTGACCATAATGATATGGATGTTGAAAAAGTGATTTGCTTCCATAAATAAAACAAAAGAGCACCATTAATTATGAAAACTTACACCATCTCCGACCTTCACGGCTATCCCGTCGACAAGTTCAAAGCCCTGCTTGACAAGGCAAACTTCTCCGATACGGACACGCTGTACATACTCGGTGACGTCATCGACCGCAACGGCGACGGCGGCGTTTCGTTGCTTCGCTATATCATGGCACAGCCGAATTTTGGATTCATTCTCGGCAATCACGAGGACATGCTGCTGAAAAGCCGCTTGGTCATAGAAGAGCGCACCGAGGCTGGCAAGGCACTCGGTATAGAGTATTTCGAAAGTCTATCTGAATACAGCTGCTGGATGCTGAACGGCGGCGGAGTGACGCTTGAACATCTGCGCGATTTGTCGGAAGGAGATCCGGACGCGGTAAAAGAAGTATTCGATTATTTGAATAACTCGCCTCATATAGCCGCGCTGACGGTGAACGGGCGGGACTTCCTGCTCGTCCACGCCGGGTTCGAAGGTTTCGATAAGGAGAAGAAGCTCTCGGATTACGCGCCTTCCGATCTGCTTTGGGCGAGGCCGACCATGGAAACCGAATACTTCGACGATATCATCACCGTTTTCGGCCACACGCCCACGCTGTATTTAAGCGACGAGCACCGCGGCAAGGTAATAAAGACGCGCACGTGGATCGATATAGATGTCGGTTGCTCACAAGGCTTTCCGCCCGCATTGCTGCGGCTGGACGATCTTGAAGTGTTTTACGGTGAATGATATTTCAAATATAAGAAACGAGAACGGCAGATCTTGGCGCGTAGCACAGACCTGCCGTTTTTGTGTGGTTCAGTCAATTACAGTTACAGCTTGGTTACAGTACCGAAGCTCAGCTTTGCGCCGGCAAGCTGCGCCTTGACGATCTCCTTCGCGTCTGACATGCTCCGGGCGGAAACGGTCAGTTCGCTCCTTCTGCCGTTGACGTAGACGACGACCTTGTAGTTATTCATAGCCGCACCTCCTTTCTAAAAACAGAATACAACAAAGGATGGGCTTAATTCATCCCATCCTGTTTTTTGCTGTATTTTTATGTCCATTGAGCCAAAACCATTCAAAAGCTTCCGGCTTCGGTTCCGATCGCGCTGAATCCGATATAGGCGGAAACTCCCGAATGCTCCGGGATAATTATGCCTAACCTTTCGGCTCCTCAGCTTTTCTCAGATATGTTCTTATGTTCCCTCCGCTTATCACGTCAACAATGATTTGGGGATTCCTTTCGCTCAGCAGTTTTATGTCGATCGTGTTCGCGAGGCTTCTTGTAAGCCACAGTTCTTTCAAGGAGGGCATTTCATAAACAAGATCCGGATGATCCACGGATGTTTCATCAAGATAAAGCTTTTCCAAAGGCAGGCCACGGATCACAGACATATCATTGAAACCCGTGTTATGAAGAGACAGTTCCGTCAGCGAGTCCATTCCTTTCAGGAACGAGAAATCATCAGTATGGTTATAGACTTTCAGACGCTTAAGGCCCCTGACCCTGCTGATGAACGAAACATCATGCGTATAGCTCGAATCGATTATCAATTCTTCCAAACCTTCCGGTATTCGGTCGATCTTTGCGTCCCTCATCCCAGGATGTCTCAGATCAAGCACGCCGCTTTTGCCGGCTTTCCCCAAGGTTCTTTGCACCTTGTCGTCTTTGTTCTTAAGATATGCCCTCGTCATCGTTTCAACTTCTATGCTTTTCAGATAAGTTGCCGCTATCTTCACCTTCCGGAATGAATACTATCATTTTTGATGCGTCAAAAATGTTCCATGCCCCGTTGTATAATAAAGCCGAAAATGATATAATATCCGCGGGAGGTGGGAAAATGTACGCCAAAAAACTGATCACGATAAACATACTGAGGATACTGCAAGGGCATTCCGACGCGGCTCACCCGATCTCGCAGAAGGAGATAATCAAATATCTTAAGGACGAGTACGGCATGGAAGTGGACCGCAAGGCGGTGCGCCGCAACATCGACTTTCTTATAGACGCCGGGTATGAGATCAAACCCGCTTCTCCCGAAAAGAAACGCATGATGCCGAACGGCGAGACCGGAGAAAAGGAGGAGCAGCCTCTCATTACGGATATCTACCTCGTGCGGGATTTCTCGGACGCGGAGCTCCGTATGCTGATCGACAGCGTGCTGTTCTCGGGGCACATACCGCATTCGCAGCGAAAGGAGCTCGCGGAAAAGCTCGAAAGTCTTTCAAGTAAATACTTCCGCTCGCACATGAAGCACGTGCTCACCGTGCCGGACAATCTGCCGGAGAACCCGCAGCTCTTCCTCAATATCGAACTGCTCGGCGAGGCGATATACGAAGGCCGCAAGGTGAGCTTTCAGTACCTCGAATACGGCGTCGATAAGAAGCTGCATCCGAAGCTTCGCGAGGACGGCAGCGTGCGGGAATACGTCGTGAACCCCTATCAGATGGCGGCGAAGGAGGGCAAGTACTATCTTATCTGCAATTACGATAAGTACGATGATATCTCCAATTACCGCGTCGACCGCATTACGAAGGTGGAAAAACTGGACGAGCCTGTCAAGCCCTTCGAGAGCCTGCCCTGGGCGAAGGAGCGGCGCCTCGACCTCGCCAAATACATGCGCGAGCATATCTATATGTTTTCGAGCGAGAACGTTAAGGCGAAGTTCCGCATAGTAAAGCCCATGATCTCAGACGTTATCGATATGTTCGGCAAGGAGGTCAGGCTCTCGGACGAGACTGACGATATCGTGACCGTCACCGCCACGGTGAACGAAATGTCGATGCTGCAGTTCGCACGCAGCTTTGCACCCGACGTTGTCCTCCTTGAGCCGGAGTTTCTGGCGAAGAAGGTTAAGGAAACGGCCGAGAGAACGGTCGAGGCTTACAAGGACATTTAAGGAGGGAAAGAAAATGGAAAGGATCGATTTGGAAATCATCAGAGAGTTTATTCAAAGGATCAACAAAGGGCCGCTAAAATGTCCCCCGGATTTCGAAGGCGACGACGTCTGCGTTAAGATCGGGTACGAAGTCGATGAGAAAGAGAAGCTTAACGACATTTACGACTGCGCCGTTTATCAGGCGTGGCTCGATCTGAACAGGACAGTCGCCGGAGCCGGATCAAAGACGGCCCATAAAAGGATCAAACAGGCAAGGAACGATGTGGCTGCGGCGCTGCGCGGGTATTTTATGAGCGAGCCCAAGCAGACCTGCGAAGCCTTTGACGAATGGCTTTATGAGATTATAAGTCGATGCGATCCGAAAGACGATCTTACGTTAGGTCAGAAGCAGAAGCTTATCAACATGGCGTTCAAGTATCTGTACTGCTGCGGGGAACTGCGCGAGCAGGAGGACGGTCTGTATTTTGCTTTCTGCCATATGCCGCTCGATACGTATACGCTCAAATGGTATAAGGCTAACTGCGCCGAAAAGGGTGAAAAGGTATGCAAATGGAGCCAGCTGGACGATTTGAAAGCATATGAGCATATTGTTAAACAGATCAGAAGCGCTGTTATAGATATGTCGGTTCTTGAAGCTGAGTTTTCTATCTGGCGGCAGGAGAAACAGCGTGCCGAAAAGGCCGCGCTGATATCTTCGGCCAAAAAGATTGTGAACGACGATGACTGCCCGGACGAGTTGAAAACTCTGCTCGAGGAGTACATTAAAGCAAAATAGGATATGCCGATCGTTGAGAGTACGGTCGAGGCTTATAAGGATATTTGAGGAGGAAAAGGAAATGGAAGGACATTATAACTTACAACAAGACTTTTTTGGTTTTCGTACTTTGGTATTACAAGGGAAGAAGTTAAAAATGATTCGTGTAAAAACACGGCCCTTCTCGTCTGTATAAAACGAGCATATCAAGATGTATGCAGACGCATGGATTATCTATATAGTACGGAAGATCTAAAAACGATGAATGAAGAAAAGAGAGCCTTTAAAGCCTGTAAAGATGCATTCTTGGCTGATGATGATCAAGATAGCACAAAAAGCGCTATAGCTCTTTTGAAAAATAGAATTAATCATCTGCTGGCGATTGGCAATTACAACAGAAAGTCATTTGAACAGTGGCATGAAGAAACATGTGATGAGTTAATAACATTAGCAAATAGCAACGAAAAGCGCTTGTTTCAAAGCGGTGCTTCTTTCAGTTATGGGCAAGCGCAGAAATGGGTCAATCTCACATTGAAAAATATGTATGTTATGGGTTTGTGGCCTGTTTTAGAGGATATAAAAGGACTTCTGCATGTTACCATCGATTCTTATATTCTTAAGGCAGCGGCAAAACAGCACAATAATAATGAGTACGCGCTACATAAGAGTATTGCACCTATTGATCATAACGACGATGATTATGCTAGTCAATGCACATATTATCACGAGAACAAAGATAAAGACGGAAACAAATCATGTCCTTGGAGTAAAATGAACAAAAAAGACTATATGAGGTTGCAATGCGCAATCAAACGTGCAATTGGAACAAGTGAAAATAAAGACTTGACGCCTTTTGCATGGGAAAATAAAGCATGGCTTGTACAAGCAAGAATTGAAAAAGAGAAAGGGAAAAACAAAAAGAAACCATGATCACCATCCTCGGCATCTACGCCGCCGCAAAAGTTTACACCGACGTCATCGAGCCCTCCGCGGAGGGGCAGATTCGTGTGCTATGCGATCAGCAGTTCGCCGCGGGATCGAAAATCAGGATTATGCCGGATGTTCACACGGGCAAGGGCTGCACCATCGGCACAACAATGACCGTCGGCGATTTCGTCGTGCCCAATCTCGTGGGCGTTGATATCGGCTGCGGCATGGACGTAGTCCGGCTTTCCGAGAAGCGCATAAACCTCCCCGAGCTCGATTCGTTCATCAGGAAGAACATCCCCCACGGGCGCGACGTCAGGGAGCGTCCCCACCGCAGCCACGGGCGCATCGACATTGACGAGCTTATCTGCATCAAAAAGGTCGATACCCGAAGGGCAAAGGAGAGCCTCGGCACGCTCGGCGGCGGCAACCATTTCATCGAGATCGACCGCGACGACGAGGAGAACCTCTATCTCGTCATCCACACCGTCAGCCGCAATCCGGGTCTGCAGGTCGCGGAGCATTACCAGAACAAGGCGTACTCAAACCTCGGCGGCAGGAAGCAGACAGAGATCCCCTTCGAACTCGCCTACCTCACGGGCGACGACCGCGACGATTACCTTCACGATATGGCGCTCATGCAGCGCTTCGCGGCGCTGAACCGCCGGATCATCAAGGAGTGCATACTCGACGCGATGAAGCTTCGCGAGGCGGATTTCTTCACGACCATCCACAACTACATCGACATGGAGCACATGATCTTGAGGAAGGGCGCGGTCTCAGCGCGCGAGGGCGAGCGGCTGCTCATACCCCTCAACATGCGCGACGGCGCGCTCATCTGCACAGGACTCGGCAACGACGACTGGAACCAGAGCGCTCCCCACGGCGCGGGACGGCTTTTCAGCCGCACTCAGGCGGAGAACAGCTTCACCCTTTCCGCCTTCAAGAAGAGCATGGAAGGCATCTACACCACCTCGGTCGGTCAGGACACCCTCGACGAATGCCCCATGGCGTATAAGGACCCGCAGACGATAATCGACGCCATAGGCGATACAGTTCGTATCGAAAAGCAGATACGCCCGATCTACAACTTCAAATCGAGTGACAGATTCTATACGAAAAAGAGGTAACGGTATGAACGCATTGCATCTCTCCAAATCCAAATACTGCGCGCTGTGGCAGTGTCCGAAGCTCGCCTGGCTTAAGAAGTATAAGCCGGAGCTGCAGATCATAGACGAAGCGACTCTTGCCATAATGAAAACGGGCAGCGAGGTCGGCGACCTTGCCATGGGACTTTTCGGTGATTTCGTCGAAGTGACTGCGTACGACGGCGAAAAGCTCGATCTTACGAAGATGATCGAAGCGACCAAAGCCGAGATGGATCGCGGCACGCCGATTATCTGCGAGGCGTCGTTCTCGTATAACGGGCTCTACTGCGCCGTCGATATCCTCAAAAAGGAGAACGGCGGCTGGGCGATATACGAGGTCAAGAGCTCCACTCACAGTGAGCGGGAGGTCTATGCCGCAGATGTCGCTTTTCAGAAGTACGTGCTGGAGCACTGCGGAGTCAACGTTACCGGCACTTACCTTGTTGTCATTAATATCGAGTACATGTTCGACGGCGAGCTGAAGCTCGACGAATTCTTCCGTGTTGCCGACGTTTCGGAGGCCGTCGCTGAGAAGAGCCGGGAGGTTGAAGAACTGCTCCTTATCGCCGAGCGGTATCTTAATAAGCCCGCCGAGCCGCCCATCGATCTTTCCCTGGCCTGCCATAAGCCGTATGTCTGCTCCTATTGGGCTTACTGCACGCGGGAACTGCCGAAACCTAACGTGTTCGATCTTATCAACATGCATTTTGATAAGAAGCTGAGCCGCTATTATGCCGGTGCGGTGTCCTTTGAAGAGCTCTGGAAGTCTAAATTCTATCATAACCCCATCCAGCTCCGCCAGATCGACTGCACATTGCATCACTGCGGAGACGTCGTCATTGTCGAGGAGATCCGGAAGTTCGTTTCCACGCTGAAATATCCGCTGTATTTCCTTGATTTCGAGACGGTCCAGTACGCCGTGCCGCGTTATATCGGCTCGAAACCCTACGAGCAGATCCCCTTCCAGTATTCCCTGCACTATATCGAGCGCGAGGGCGGGGAGCTTCATCATCGGGAGTTCCTTGCGGAGGCGGGCACCGATCCGCGAAGAGCCATCGCGGAGGCCCTCTGCCGCGATATCCCGAAGGACGCATGCGTCACCGCGTATAACAAATCGTTCGAGTGCGGACGGCTTAAATATCTTGCGGGGCTCTTCCTCGACCTTGCGGAGCATCTGATGAGCATCCGCGAAAATATCGTCGATCTGCTCGATCCTTTCAAGTCCGGCTGGTACTATAACCCCGCTATGGGCAAAAGCTTCTCGATAAAGAGCGTGCTGCCCGCGCTGTTCCCGGACGATCCCGAACTTAATTATCACAATCTCGAGGATATCCACAACGGCAGCGAGGCCATGAACGCCTTCCCCGCGATGGAGCATATGGAGCCCGAAGAGCTTGAACGCACACGCAGGAACCTCCTCAAATACTGCGAGCTCGATACTCTCGCCATGGTCAAGATATGGGAAAGGCTGAAAGAGGTATCGAAAGAATAATCGATTATTACCCACTGCCCGGAGCAGATGCTTCGGGCTTTTCTTATGTCCCGAAATTGCACCATGGTTTCTGCTATTATGTTTGCAAATGGTAAGGAGAGTATGGAATGCAGAACGATATCAAAACCGAGAGACTGATACTTCATGAAATGACGGCCGCAGATTGGGCGGAATATGTCGCTCATGTCACGGAAGCCAACGAGCTGTTCGTTCAGTACGGCATTGAGCCGGATGAGCGGCTTATCGAGTTCATTAAAGAGCCAACGATTGGGGTGCTTTATCGTTTGATCGCGCTCAGGGATACCGGCTAGACCGTCGGCTATATCGGCGTTTATGAGGAAGAGGACAACCTCGAGTTCTACGTCTTCAGGGAGTATCGCCGCAGGCATTACTGTGCGGAAGAGGTCGGGGCTTTCATAAAGGCCTATCTATCCGGTGTGCTGACCGGAACGCGGCACGACCGCGTTATAGCGGAAACGCTTTGGGAGAACGGCCCCGCCGCAGAGATGCTGAAAAAGGCTGGATTTATGTCCGACGCGGTAGGCTTCAAGCTTTCGGAGAACAGGGAAAACAATATCACGGGAACATGGAGGTTGAAATATGAGTAAGAAGAAGTTCATTACGGAGCGTAAATGGGATCGCGAATTCGATCGCCTGAGCGAAGGCTTGGGCGAGAAAAGCAATGAGGACGGAAGCATGGCTTTTTCCCCGGAAAACTTTGACGCATATATGAAAAGAGTCATAAACATGCCGGATTATCAGATCATCGGCGTGCGGTATCAAATCAAAGCCCTTATTCGCCGCATCAAAGAAAGGCGTCGTGAGCAACGATAATAAGCCTGTCGCCGACGCGACGAACTGAGGGAGTTTTTGAATACCAATACCTCAGCGTACCGTGAGAAGATCCGCATATTCGAAGCGGAGAAAGGACGTACGCAGACAGAAATACGTTCTTCGGACAGATTCGCCAATTGAATAGAAGGGAGAAACAATATGGACGAATTCTTGATAATACTCGGGCTATTTGCGATACTCGGTTTTATTGTTTTCGCACTGATACGATCCGCGTTGGTCGGCAGCTTCTTTTACAAGACGGGATTCCGCAAAACAGGGCTTCCCAAGGAGAAATATGCGGAATATGTGAAAGGCAAAAAAGCTGAATTGCGTGATACTATGGGTCGGATATGTGCCGAGGCCGCAACAGATCTTGCTGAAAACAAAGCGGCTCCTTCCTCAGCAAACAGGGAAAGTGCTGTAAAGAAGTACAGCGAAACACCGGATTACAGTCAGGTCATGGAAACAAAGCGACTTATCGAAGCTTTCAAATACAACGGAGTTGGTCTTAACAAAATCAGCGAAGAACTGAAAGGAGGTCGCTTCCTGTGAACGTCAACACGAATAATCTCGTTTCCATCACCGAGGCGAATCAGAACTTTTCCCGCGTGGCGCGTATGGTGGATGAATCCGGCGCGGTCATGATACTCAAAAACAACACTCCGAGATACCTCTTGATTGAATTCGGCAGGGCGGAAGCGGAGCAGACCGCTTCCGACGAGGACGTCCTCGCGGTACCAAAACGCCTTATCGCCAAGAACCGCAAGACGTATGAGGTGATTGCCGAATGATCGTACTGTCTAAAGAGCAGATCATTGCGCTGCATGACGAGCTCATTGCCGAAACAGGCGGCGTACAGGCCTTCGCGACGAGGGCATGCTTGAGTCTGCGCTGAATGCGCCGTTCCGGTCCTTCGGCAATATCGAGCCCTTCCCTTCCATTCAACAGAAGGCGGCCCGCTTGGGTCATGGGCTCATCAAAAACCATCCGTTTGTCGACGGGAACAAACGCATTGGCGCGCACGCAATGCTCGTATTCCTTGCGCTTAATGGGATAGAGCTCGAATACACGCAGGAGGAACTGTCCGACATCATTCTCAAGGTCGCTGCCGGAGAATGCGGCTTTGACGATCTGCTGAAACGGATAATCGGGCATCAGCTCGGATGATCCCGACTTAATAGGATACAGCACAAAAAATGTACCCTCTCCGCTCAGAGGGTGCAAATGTATCAAGTATTCGGTATTACTCCAAAACAGCTCAAATACGAACCGCAGGTGTTTTTCATCAAAGAAACGTTCGGGTTGGTGTTTGAGAGATAAAGTTCACGGCTGTTGCATCAAGCAACAGCCGCTTTTCTTTGGTTTAATCCAAGCCCAATTCTTTTTTCAGCAATCGAATGCCTTCGGTTACAGCGTTCATGCGCTGCGTTCCCATAGCGGCCGCGCATTTTTCAATATCTTCGATCTCCTGCTTTGAAAGTCGAAAGCCGATTTTCTCGGTGCGCGGGTTTACTGTGGGCCTTCCCATTTTTTCTCGCCGATAATAATCACGTCCTCTCTTGATTTACGGGGCAAGACATGATACAATGTAGGCACGACAGGGCGGCGGCAAGTTCCGCCCCGTTCGTGTGGTAGCCGGTTGCCTTACTTATTTATCCAATAGGGCTTCCGGCTTTTTCAGTATTTCTTCCTTGCTTTCGCTGTCTTTGATGATTGTCATCACCATCTGTAACATGGCGAAAAGCGGACACACAGTGCACGTGCTGTCTGACTGCATCACAAGCTATGCTAAAAAGAAACTGTCCGAAATGCCGGTATTATGAAAGCAAGGGCTGTTCGGTTCAAACGCTTGATGAAACCATGCAGTTTTGATTTTTGACAAAGTTCAATGAAAACAGGAGTTGCAATCGGATAAATTTGACTATGATTAACTTTAAAGAAATTACAAATGCAAACATATGGAAAGTTTGCACACTGGAACCTTTTGAAGAACAAAAGGATTTTGTTGCAGAAAACATACAGAGTCTGGCGGAAGCCTATGCAACAAGAAACGAGGGCGGCAATGCGCTGCCGTTGGCAGTTTATAATGATGAAACGCTTGTCGGTTTTATCATGATCGGCAAAGGCACCGTCGGCAACGAGAAAGAAAGTGAATTGATAAAGAAAAACTACAGCCTGTGGAGGTTGATGATAGATAAAAAGTATCAGGGCAAAGGTTTCGGCAGGCAGACATTGGACGCAGCAATGGCGCTGATTCGCACGTATCCGTTCGGAAAAGCGGATAAAGTTTGGCTTTCATATGAACCCGAAAATGTGCGCGCAAGAGAGATTTACAGAAAGTACGGCTTTGTTGAAAACGGCGAAATGTGCGGCAATGAAATCATTGCTGTTTATGATTTGTGAATCCGATTCAGATGCTGCGGCAAACGGAAAGCACGCGGAATCCTCGTGAATTGCGAAAGTATGTTTCAATACACATGCGAAAATGACCGAGTTCCCGTAACCGTTTGATTCCTGCCTTTTGCGTCAGAAAGAAATAAAACTTCACGTGCGGTATTATAACAGACTATGGCGACTTTTTCAATACAGATAAATTGAAATGCGGCTTTAAATTCGTTTCGGAATTCAATTTCATTCAAGGGTTTGGGTTGCTGCCGCAACAATAGGGGGTTTAGAACACTGTGTTGGGATTAAACAGCAGGCTCCCCGCAGCTTGCTGCGGGGAGCCTGTTTAAGTGCAAAGTTTATTCAATTAGGGAATAAACAGCGGATATTAAGGCAAACTTATGCCTTTTTGGTCTGAGCCATAACTTCTGCCGCAAAGTCTTCGGTGCGCTTCTGGAGACCTTCGCCCATTTCGTAGCGAGTGAAGCCGATGACTTCGAACCTGCCGTTGATCATCTGAGAAACGCTCTCATCGGGGTTCTTAACGAAGGGCTGCTCAAGCAGGCAGACTTCCTTATAATACTTCTCGATGCGGCCTTCAACCATTTTTTCAATGATTGCAGCGGGCTTGGGCTTGGGATCGTTCTTTGCCTGTTCGCGGAGAATCTCGCGCTCATGCTCGAGTTCGGCCTGGTCGCAGTCTTCCTTGCGGAGGCAGGTGGGCTTTGCAGCCGCAATTTGCATTGCGACATCGTGTGCAACAGCGGGGAACTCATTGTTGCTGATCTGAAGAAGTACGCCGATTTTGCCGCCGAGGTGGACATAGGTATCAACGATGCCTTCAACGCGATTGAAGCGGCGGATGGTGATCTTTTCGCCGATCTTTGCAACTGCGCCGTTGATAACGTCGCTGACGGCCTTGCTCTCGTCTTCGGAGAAGGACTGAGCCATCATATCTTCAACGGAAGCGGGATTCTTCTTTGCAACATGCTTTGCAAGGGAAGCAACAAGGTTTTTGAAATCATCGGTCTTTGCAACAAAGTCGGTTTCGCAGTTGACTTCGATGATGACGCCGACGCCGCATTTTTCACAAACGAAGCAGTCAACAATACCTTCTGCCGCAATGCGGGAAGCCTTCTTTGCGGATGCAGCAAGGCTCTTCTCGCGCAGATAGTCGAGAGCCTTTTCAATATCGCCGTCACACTCTTTGAGTGCCTTTTTGCAGTCCATCATGCCTGCGCCGGAACGCTCGCGCAGAGCCATTACGTCTTTAGCGGTGAATTCCATTAAAATATCCTCCTGTAGTTATAATGCAATCGCTGATTAAAGCGGGAACCGAGCGCAGAACGCCCTGATATTTGCCCGCATTTAATCAATGTTACGTTCAAGCGGAGGAAGCCCGGCGGGCTTTCTCCGCGGAAAAATCATGGTTGAATGATTGAACTTAGAAGTTATCTGCTTCGTCGGCAGCATCGTTGTTGATGGTTGCATCAACAGCGGCATCGGTCATCTGTTCGCCCTGCTTGCCTTCGAGGACTGCATCGGCGATCTTGGAAGCGATGAGCTTGACAGCGCGGATTGCGTCGTCGTTGCCGGGGATAACATAGTCAACATCATCGGGATCGCAGTTGGTGTCAACGATTGCAACGATGGGGATACCGAGGTTGCGTGCTTCCATAACGGCGATATGCTCCTTGCGGGGGTCAACAACGAACATGCAGCTGGGCAGTTTCTTCATTTCTTTGATACCGCCGAGGTTCTTCATGAGCTTTTCACGAAGAGCGCAGAGCTGAATGACTTCCTTCTTGGGGAGAAGATCGAAATCGCCGTCCGCTTCCATTTTGTTGATCTGGTTGAGCTTTGCAATACGGGTCTGGATGGTCTTGAAGTTGGTGAGAAGACCGCCGAGCCAACGCTGGTTGACATAGAACATTTCGCAGCGCTTTGCTTCCTGTTCGATGCTCTCCTGAGCCTGCTTCTTGGTGCCGACAAAAAGAACGGTGCCGTCGTTCATCGCAATATCGCGAACGAAATTGTAGGCTTCGTCAATCTTTTTTACGGTTTTCTGAAGATCGATGATGTAGATACCGTTGCGCTCGGTGAAGATGTATTCCTTCATCTTCGGATTCCAACGGCGGGTCTGGTGACCGAAATGTACGCCTGCTTCCAAAAGCTGCTTCATAGAAATAACTGACATAACTAAAACCTCCTGTTTTTATTTCCGCCCCGCACATCATCTTTTCGGAGAACCGCAGAGCGGCACAGCCCCGAAAATCCGCACGGGTGAGTTATTTCATACCGAACCATTATACCATGGCAGTGAACGGTTTGCAAGCATATTTTGCCCGTCGAAACACCGAAAAACAAATATATTTGAAGTCGGAGGCATATGTTTGCACGGAAAGCAATGTGCGGATCTGAAACAAGTTAGCTCCGCGAAATGCGGCAAAAATATGTCACAAATATGAAAAAGTAATATCAATACAGAAAAAAGTACACCGTAAGCACAAAAGGACGGTTTTCTGCCAAATTCGGCAAAAGAAAGCAGGTAAATTCAGATGATTAGGTGTTGACAAACTGAAAACAGCGTGATATACTGGATATGTCAAATGAACTGCGGCGATCCTGCACGACTCACAGCGTTTTTTCCCGCAGCAAAATTCAATCACAGAAGCCGATAAATCAGTGCGCAGTCCGATTTGAAAGGATCCAGATTAAAACACGCGTCTGTATTCAATGTATAATATGTGTGCTTGCGGAATGCTGATTTGAAAGACAACACCCGTCGGTGCGTATTTTTGTGTACGGCGGGAATCATCCGACAACGGACCGGGGGGAACGGAAGAGGATGCGGGGTTCGGATTGAGACGTTAAACAAAATATAATGCTGTATTTGCAGTTGCACGGAGCATTAACATTCAGTGCCGTTTCGGTTTCGTTAAGCATGTTTCGCCTGTGCGGAAGCATCATCCGAATGCGGAACGGACTGATTCAAAAGATTCGTGCGCTGCGGCAGCTTTATACAGTCATGCATGGCTGCATTGCATATGCGGGAACAGGGCAGTTTCCCGATCCCGCCGCGCTGCGAGGCAAGTTTTGCGCCGCAGTGCAGCACATGTGTGCAAAATATTATTAATGGGAGGCACTTATTAATGAAAAAACTCAAACGCATCTCTGCCTTTTTCATGGCAATGCTGATGATGCTGACTGTGTTCTCAGCGTTCTCCGTTGTTTCGGCGGAAGGCGAAGCAGCGGGCGGCACGCAGCCCGTTTGGCCGGCGCCGGGCTCCATAAAGCTCGACAAAGACGCCGCCGCAGTTGAAGGCGCGGAGAATCTCTGGGAAGTTACCCTCGGCATTAAGGGCAAAAACTTCGAAACAACATCTGACGTTGTGTTGGTTATTGACTGCTCCGGCAGTATGGAAGGCGATAAGCTTACAAATACTCGCGAAGCGGCTAAAGCTTTCGGACAGAAGCTTCTAACGGAAGGCAGCACGACCCGCATTGCGATCGTCACCTTCATCAAGGAGGCAACCGCATACAACAACGGCCATTTCTACGGCGCGACCGAGCTTTCTGCTTTTGAGGCGGCTGTTGATAAGGCAACATATGCAAAAGGCGGCACCAACCAGCAGGCGGGTATCCACAAGGCTCAGGAGCTGTTGAACACAAGCTCCGCAGGCCTTAAGAACATCGTTATCCTTTCCGACGGTGACGCAACCTACAGTTATCCGTTTGTTGCATCGGCAACTTATTCCGACTGCGGCGCATGGACATCGCTTGGCTGCCCCAGGGGCGGCAGCATCACGAATATCGGTGCGTTTGCTCCCGATTACACAACCGTCATCGGTTCGGGCAGCTCCTTTACACTGGACTATAATGCGCGGGTTACTGCAACCTGCCCCGAACACGGCGGAACTACGACTCAAAAGTATGTTTATAATCTTGACGGAACGGCAACGACCAAAAGCGGAACCGACAACGGCGTTGCAACCATTTGGGAAGCAAATCAGGCAAAAGTTGCCGGAACAACCATCTATTCCGTTGCTTTGCAGGCAGGCACCGACGGCGAAAACACCCTTAAGACCTGTGCAACCGATGCAACCAAGTATTACTACGCAATCGCTTCAGCCGACAATGTTGAAGAAAAGCTGACCACCGCTTTTACGTCCATTGCGGGCAGCATTGCGATCGCTGCACGTAACGGCGTTGTTAACGATCCCATGGGCGAACATGTTAAGCTCAGCTTCAGCGGCGCAGCTCCCGATATCACCACCGATTTGGCTGTTTATACCGCCGGCAATGCGGACGTTTACATCAGCCAGGGTACGGCGACCTATGACGCCGAGACCCGCGCCATCAGCTGGACCGTCGGCAATGTTAGCGCGGTCGACAACCCCATCATGAAATACAAAGTCGGCATCTTTGACGACTATAATCCCTCCACCAACGAGGTTCTCAACACCAACGGCGAAACAACTTTCAGCTATAAGAATTACCTCGGCGAGGACACTGTCGGCAAGTTCCCGATTCCCCAGGTCACCGTTGGCGGCGGTATGATTCTCGTTCACTGGTATCAGGTCAATTCAAACGGCAAACCCATCAACGAGTTTGGTCAGGTCGTTGATGGCCCTGCTTATGCAAAACAGGTTCAGCCCGCAGCTTATTTTGAGGCAAACGGCTCCACCGGTCTCAGCTACAACACACCGTACATCGTTGCAAAGACCGATTTTGCAGGTTACAAATACTACGAAAAGTACATTGTCAACAACGGCAATCTCACCCCCGGCAATGAGGCAACCGTAACTCTCAACGCAGCGAACTCCAACCAGCATGTTTGGTTCGCATACACTCAGAGCTTCCGCGTTGGCCACGTTCAGTTCGCGGCAAACGAGGAGGATACCACCGTTGACTACACCGAGCATACCGTTGAGCAGTTCAACCTTACCTCGGTTGTAACGACCGGATTCCTCTACGGCGGCGCATTCAGCGATGAGGCATGTGTAACGGTTCAGCGCTTTGCGGAAGGACAGAATGCAACCGCGTTCACTCCCACAGCAGGTGATACCTATTATATCTGGGAAGCGGACGAACAGTTCCTCTCCCCGAGGAACCTCAGCTGCTGGAATCATGTTTCCGCAGCCGATGTTGACGTTACCGGCTTCTACCTTGTGACCCCGGTCGATCGCCTGAATTACAGGGAAGTCGGCTTCATGGTCGGCAGCGAGACCCTGCCCGCAGAGCAGTTCACCGAGACTTATATAACGGAGTCCGGTGCGGAGACCACTCAGGTTCTTACCGGCAGCGAGTGCTATGTTTACGACACCGTAAAAGTCGATTTAAACAACGGCACAAGCGATAAGTACAACGTTTCAAACGTTAACATCGGCAAGACCCGCGGATACCTTGCCTGCTACGGCATGGGCAAGACCACCTATTGGCAGAATGCAGACGCTGAAATCACCTTCACACCCTATTGGATCACCCTTGACGGCGTTAAGGTTGCACCGCAGACCCGCACCGCAAAGTATCTCGGCCAAGGTTCGGATGCTGACGGTACCTACAAGAAGTTCCATGTTGTTGGAACTGCTGCAAGCGGCATTGCAAACGCTTTTGTTGACGATGCACAGCAGGAGAACATGCTCGTTCTGATGAACAGCTATTTTGCAAACGGAGCACCCATCAATCCCGTTGATGAACCTGTTCAGGGCAATATCGTCACCGTTCACGACGGCGAAACGCTTTACACCGTTGCAGCGGAGAACAATGCGGTTCAGCTCGACTATATCGGCGTTGAAGGAAAGCTCTTTGCAGGCTGGTTCGCGGATGAAGCATGCACCGTTCCCGCAGACCTTTCGAACATTACCGAAAGCATTGATGTTTATGCAAAGTACGTTTCCGATTCCTATCTCGGGCTTCGCTACTATCGCAACGGATTCTTCAGACTCCGCAGCCTGACCCTCGTTTCCGCAATCGACGGCAGAAATTATGCTGAAACAGGCTTTATCGTTAACGGCGAGAAAATTTCCGTTTCCGATTACAGCACCCGTTACGGTCTGCGCAGTGCGCGCAGCCTGTTCGGCAGGGGCGTTGCCAAGGATGCGCTTGTTATGAGCTGTGATTATGCTTTCGACGGCATTACCTACGGCGCAAGGCTCAACATCACCCCCTATTGGGTAACTTTGGACGGCACGACCGTTCGCGGCGAAACCCGCACCCTTACCTATAATTGGTACGGAATCACCGAATAAGCTAAAGGAAGGATAATACGCATGAAAAAGTTTGATCCGACCCTCAACACCGTTTTCACCGATGACGGCAAGCCCGTTATTGCTCCCGGGGGACAGCCCAGCGGCTCAACCATTGAATCAATCGGTGAGAACCTGAACGTTATGACCCTTGGCGACGGAACTGTTATCTACTTTGATAACTTCGGAAACATCGTCAATCCGTAACATATAAAACCATAATGATTGCATGATTCATAAAATTCATGAAATTCATGAAATCGGTGCAATTGACACGAAGGCGACGGGGCAGATGCTGCTCCGCCGCTTTCAACATAACTGCGGATGCGCACGGACATTGCAAAAGAGCTGAACGGAGGCACGGAACAGGATGGAAAAAATCAATATCGAGCTTGCGGGCATCCCGCTTGAGCTGACGCTCAGATACAAAATGTTCCGCGATAGATATGCGGATTTTCAAACGGGAAAAAAACCCTGCGCCTGCATTGAAATCACGCCGGAGCAATGCGCCTGCGCCGCACGCGGTTACGAACCGGGAACGCTTCCCGAAAGCGTTGAAGATCTTGAGCTTTGCGCCAAGGCCTGCGCCGCGCTTCTTCCGCACGGGCGGGCAATCATTCATGCGGTTTGCTTCGTGTGGTGCGGAAAGGCATGGCTCATCTGCGCTCCGAGCGGAGTGGGAAAAACAACGCATTATAAGCAGTGGAAACGCCTTTTTCCGAATGAAGTGGAAATGCTGAACGGCGACAAGCCCGTGTTGAATTTCGAAAAACAGTATGTAACTGTTTCGGCTTCGCCGTGGGCAGGAAAGGAAAACATGCGGCAGCTGCGCACGGCACCTCTCGGCGGCATTGTGTTTCTTGCTCAGGATAAGCAAAACACAATTAAACGCTTGTCTCCGAAAGAAGCGGGTGTTCGGCTGTTTCTGCAATTCATAATTCCGTGCGACAACGCGGAACAGGTGCGTTTTGCAGCGCAATATACGGAACGTATACTTGAGCGCACGCCGGTTTGGCTGCTCCGAAATCGCGGGGACGGTGCATCGGCCGAGCTTTGCCGAAGGACGCTTGAAAGCGAACTTTGCTGCGCTGACAATTAACGATGCAGTGTTTGGAATCATTCGGCTTTTGAAGGGTGCTTTTGAAGGATAATCGACCGAACGGAGGGTTTGAGAGTTTATTATGGAATACAGAGTTAATCAGAATGCGGTTTATGTTGAAGTTTGTGATGAATACCTGCTTGTTGCCGTTGGTGAGGCGCGGGGAAAACTGCCGCAGCTCAGGAAACTTTCGGAATCCGGCGCGTTTATTTGGCGCGGGCTTGAAAAGGGTCTTGCTTCGGAAAGAATTATTTGCGCTGTCATGCAGGAGTATGAGATTTCTCGTGATGAAGCGCAGTCGGGGTTTTCTGCCTTTGTTTCAACTTTGATGAAAGAGGGTTACATAACCGAATCCGAGTGATTTTACACGATTGAAACGCTGAATTAAAACCGAATTTAAGCGCAGTCGATTCAAAAAATAAGGGGTTTGCTGCATCGGTTCCAAAACAAACGGGCTGCTGTCAATTCAGCTCTGCAAAATCGGTCGAAAACTTAAAGTTTTTGCACTATGATGCATTTGCTTGGTTTTTTCGCTGATTTGTGCTATACTAATAGCGCAGGAGGTGTGAAGACATGATAGATTCCCATGAACTTAAGAGGCGTGACAGCTATTTAAATAAACTGATCGGCTTTCAGGATACGGAGCCGGTCAAGGTAATCACCGGCATTCGCCGCTGCGGCAAGTCCAGCTTGTTAAAGCTGATGGTTCAGCATTTGAAAGATACCGGTATTCAGCCGGAGCAGATCATCGAGATGAATTTTGAATCCTTCGATTTTCGAGGGATGAGCGCCGATGATATTTACCACTATGTAAAAGAGCGTGTTGTCACAGGAAAGAGGATGTACCTTTTCTTTGATGAGCTGCAACGGATCGAGGCGTGGGAGGATGCTGTAAACGCCTTCCGTGTGGATCTTGACTGCGACATCTATGTTACCGGGTCGAATGCCTATCTTCTTTCCTCGGAGTATTCCACCTATCTCTCCGGGAGGTGCGTCGAAATCAAAATGCTGCCTCTCTCTTTCCGTGAGTTCCTTGATTTTCACGGTTTTGAGGTTCGCGAAACGCAGAGTGCTCTCGGTGGACTCCGCAAGCAGGTATTTGATAAGAACGGTGAACGCTACGAACTGCGAGAAGTTTTTGACGCCTATATGCGCTTCGGTGGAATGCCCGGAATCGCCGATGTTGGGCTGGAACAGGAAAAGGCACTGTCGCTTCTCGACGGCATCTATTCCACAGTCGTGATTCGTGACATTCTGGAGAGAGAAAAACGCAGAGGTCAAAAGCAGATCACAGACCCTATGCTGCTTCGTAAGATCATCCTGTTCCTTGCGGATAATATCGGCTCCAGCGTGTCGATTGCTTCTATCGGCAATACTTTGGTAAACGAAGGTCTTCTGGAGGACGGCAAGCGCAAAGGCGCACCCAGCGCCCATACGGTGCAGGCATATGTAAATGCGCTTCTGGAGAGCTACTTCTTCTATGAGATCAAACGCTTTGATATCAAGGGCAAAGCCTACCTCCGTACACTCGGAAAATACTATATCGTTGACATCGGACTTCGCAACTATCTGCTGGGCTTCCGTAATCGGGACAGCGGTCATGCCATCGAGAATGTCGTTTACTTTGAACTGCTTCGCCGTGGCTATGATGCAGCGATTGGCAAAATCGGCAATGCGGAGGTTGACTTCATTGCAACGACCGCCGACGAGAAAATGTATATCCAGGTAACGGAGTCGATGATGAGCGAAGATGTACGCAAGCGGGAACTTTCACCGCTGCAAAGTATCCGCGACAACTACGAAAAAATCGTGCTGTCCCTTGAGCCGGGTCTTGATGCTTCCTATGACGGAATCAAATCCGAGAGTCTCATCGATTGGCTGCTCAGCGAATAAGCACTGCATTTTCAGAGCAAAGCAAAAAGGTTTTGCAGTTCAAGTCATTAACTTCTTTAGTCCGGAAATTTGGACACCTTCAGACTTGAAAGCAGATACAATCGAAGAATCTAAAATGGACTGTTTCGGCTGTTTCCGCAGGGAGAACTGCTTTTAAGGACAGTACGAGAACAGCAAACATGAACAAGTCCGTTTGCTGCACACAAAAATCATGCTTTCTGCATAAGCCCGCTTCGCTTGAGCCGGGAAATGTAATGTTCGGCACTCCCCGGATTGCCCTCGTTCAAAAAAAAAGCAAGGCGTCCGCCCCGCATATCGGGACGGACGCTGTTTAGCATCGGCCTTATTTGTTTGAATTCCGAAGTCCGTTATGATGCTTATGCATCCGCAACACCGCCGTGCATGTTGCTGAACAGCTGAAGAATCCTGCTGTAAGCTGCATCATCAACAAAGATGAAGTAGTGCAGAGTGCCGGCATCGGAATACTCAATTCCGAGTTCGGACAGAGTGTATCTGTCGATGTAACCGTAATCATCGATGAAACTTTTATCATACATTTCATCGTCAAGCTCACTGTTGTATCTGCCGGAAGCTATCGTGCTGAACCACACGGACAGAACGTGCTGGCCCGGCTCCGGTGTTTTGCCGCGGCTCTGTTCAATGCAATTCAACAGAGTATCGATTGTTTCGCGGTTTACATAAGCCTGCTGCGCAAGCGCCGGAGGATTCATGCCGTCAACATTGAAATAGACAAAATTGCTTTGGAACATGTCATCCAAACCTGAAATCGAGCCGCCGACAATGTTGAACGAGCCGCTTTCAAGCGCGCTGAGCGTTTCATTGAATCCGCGTTTTTTCTCCGTTTTCCTGTTCTCGTAAGAAATAAGCATACGAAGAGATTCGGGAGTGTTTTCATCAACAGCAACAACGCGGCAATAGTTTCCGCTTATGTCGGAAAGCACTGCGAATTGGAAATCGTTGCCGAATTCACCGCTTTCCATAAAGTTCCATGGATTCATGAATTCCGCCGAGTCTCCGTCGTCCTCACCGCCGATGCCGAACTGGTGCAACAGCTTGTCGGAATCCAGAGCTTTCAGCTCACGCATAAGCGTGTCATGAAAGCTTGCGTCAAGCCCGTGCGGCAGGGCGACTTTTCCGTTTTCGAATCGGGACAGGTTGACATTGCTTTCAACATAATCCGTGTTCATCAATAGAATGTCGCGCAGCGTAAACTCTTCGTTCTTCCACAAATAGTCATATGAATCAAGGGAGGCCGGATAATAATATGTCTGCCCGCTTTTAAGCTTTACAGCGAGGGTAACGGTGTTTTCGAAACGGTCTAAGGATCTTATGACGGATGATGGATTGAACAGGGAATGTCCGATTATTTGCGATTCGGATGACGTATACGCATAGGTGGAAATATAATCGAAATCGGCTTTTGAAAGCTGTTCACAGTAGTCAAAAAGCATTTCATCATGAAGTTTCATGCGTTCCGAATCCTTGTTTCCGCGCCAACAGAGCGAGTAAAAGCCCGAAGAAGGAATCAATCCGCCCTGCACGGTGACGTATTCGATATTGCTTGCGCGAATTTCGATTTTTTCAGAGGCACTTGTCATTGCTGCCGAGCAAAGCAGAACGATTGCGACTCCCGCAAGCACGGCGGGGAAGAACATCAGCCGCTTTACTGCGGATTTGAAGCTGCGAAGTGTGATCCAGCTGAATCCGAAATACACAACAACTCCGACGATTGCGGGTGCGATGAGATGATTCCATGCAATTTGGGGACTGTCCGAATAAACATCGGGATAGAACACATCATTCGTGAACATGAGCGATGCGGTGAGTGCAAAGCCGATGCTTATCAGAACGTGGATCCAACGGGTTCTTGCAGGTTTGCCCGCTGTTTCCGCCTGCGCATTGACAAAAGCGAAATATGCAGCAATCAGAACCGCCGCACAGCACAGAACGCGAACAAGACAGTTCAAAAATGTTGACGCGGCAGGGCTGACGGGGAACAGCAGCTCCGTAAGCGAGAAGGGTGATTCGGTATTGTTCATGAGCGCATTATATGCAATGTTCGGCAGAAGAAGACAGACGAACGCAAGCACAATGGTCGGGAAAGTACGTGTGGACAGCGAAAAAACAAGCACAAAGCCGCCGAACAGCATCAATCCGCGAAGCAGTGACTCACCGATCGCCTCCGCAACCATGGCGAAACTCGGAACAAGGACGGATGAGTTGGAAATTGTTGAAACAAGGCTGCCGACGAATGCTCCGAGAATGTTTGCGGCGGCGCAAATGCCCGCCCACGCAAGCATTGCGGTGAAGGCCGAAATGAGCATGGTTCGTTTTGCGACAGGAATGCTTCCGCGGAAATCCCATGCGGAGCGGACCAGGTGCTTCACAACAAAAACAAATCCGGCAACAAAGCAGAAAAGACTGACGTAACTTACGGCGGAAGATTGGATATACACATTTGCACCGTAGAGCAGCATTGACAGAAGGTTTTGCGTAATCCCGAAAAACGACAGCATGGATGCAACAAATTCGATCGATGCAAATACGATTCCCGTGGTTGAAAACTCCCTCAGCATTTCGCGGCAGTAGGATTTGCTGAAAAACGGAACGCGATTCTTTCTCATGGTTGGATTCTCCTTATTTGATTTCATCAAAATTGTAGCCGAGGGAAGACAGTTCATATGTAAAAACTTCCTCGATTGATAAGGGAAGCATATCCATTATCAGCGGCTTCAACGCTTCGATTTTTGCCGAGGTTTCGGCTGCTTCGCCGCGCACAAGAACGTATACAATGCTGCCTTGCTTGGTGAAAGAAAGCAGTTCAACATCCTTGAAGTCCTCCGGCGCAACCTGTCTTGCGAATGCAAGCTGAACCTTAAACAACTGTGATTTAGCATCGGCAAGGTCATTTTGAAAAACGATTTTTCCCTGATACAGCATTGCAAACCGATCGCAAGTGTCCTCAAGTTCGCGCAGGGAGTGACTGGTCATAATGACGGTTGAACCGAAGTCACACATATCGCGATAAATAAGGCGTTTGGCAATGTTGCGCGCAATCGGATCCAGTCCGTCAAAGGTTTCATCAAAAAGAAGAACATCCGCATTGCAGCTCAGCGCAAGCACCGTCTGCACCTGCCGCACCATACCTTTGCTCAGGGAACGAACGCGGCGTTTTTTATCGAGCTTAAAAATGTTGAGCAGCGCATCAAATTTTTCAAACGAGAACTTGGGATAGCATGAAGCATAAAAATTTGCCATGCGTTCGATCGTTGCCCCGCCTCCCGTAAGGTGCATTCTGTCCGGAACAAAAACGAGGTGCGTTTTTGCGGCGGGATTGTCATAGACCGGTTCATCGTTAATGAGCACGGAACCGTCATCCGCAGTGTAAATTCCCGCAATTATGCGCATAAGAGTGGATTTACCCGCGCCGTTCGCCCCGACAAGCCCGAATATGCTGCCCTTTGGAACAGAAAAACTGACTTTGTCCAATGCTTTGAGTTCGCCAAAGTTTTTTGAAAGGTCGGTTACTTTAATCATATGTCATTTTTCCTCCGTTTGGTTGTTTTCGATAATGTTTTCATCATAGGCTTTGTTCACTGCGTTGATAACATCCGCCCTGTTGAAACCTGTCAGCTTAAGCTCACGGGAAAGTGCGGTTATTTCGTCAAGAAGTTTGCTGCGTGCTTCGTGCAATCGCTGCATTGCGTCCGGCGAAACGAACCTCCCGCTGCCGGGAACGCTGTAACAAAGTCCGCGCCGCTCCAGTTCGGTATAAGCCTTTTGAAGCGTGTTCGGATTCACGGAAAACTGCACCGACAATGCGCGCACGGATGCGACGGGCGAATTGGGTTTCAGCTCGCCTGTAAGTATTTCTCGCTCAATACCGTCTATGACCTGTTCATAAATCGGTGTTCGAGAAAATTTATCAATCTGCAAAAAGTCCACCTCCGTTCGTACTGAATCAGTTGCCACAACTGTGCTATTGATTATAATACAGCAGCGACGGTTTTGTCAACGCCTTTTTCAAAAAAAAGGTGATCCTGCAAAATTTCCCGGGAAATACATTGAATTCATCACTTATTAAGTATTCATGTGCGATTCGGCGGCAAAAAAATGCGAAAAATGAGTGCAGAATTCGAATATTCTGTGACAAAAGTCGAAAAATTACAATATGAGTTTGGAAATGGGTTGAAATGAACCGTGAAATATGCTAAAATAATCGGTATGTTTGCGAAAATTCTATTTTCGGAGGAGTTGCTTGTGAACAAGCTTTGCAGGCGCGCACTGTGTGCGATAACAGCGTTGCTGTTTGTGCTCTGCTCTCTGCCTGCCGGCGCAAGAACCGAGACGGAAGCGGGCGGGATTACTTCATATGCAGAGGATTCAAACGGAGTTGTTGAATACGAGATCAAGCCCCGACATTCGGATGGGGTAACTTTGGAATACAGCGAAACGGTTCTGCGCGGCAACCTGCATTCGGGTGTTTTCACGTTTGCGGAAACGAAAACTGTGACCCTCGTTGCAAGGTTTGCGGAGGGCTGGAGCTATAACGATAAATACAGCGTGTTCTTCCCAAGCAATCCGGCGCGAAGAACCATATTGCTCAACAGCGATGCGAGCATACGTTTTTCGTTTTCCGCAATCGCAGGGGAGAGCGTGGCATTCTCTGACTTATATCTCTTGGGAATTTATGCCGCAGTCAAATCCCTTCCGCGGCTGGATATCACAACCTTAAACGATTTTTCGCTTATCGGCAAGGATAATTGGGTGTCTGCAAATTTCAGTTTGACTCTCGGAACGAAAAAGTATTCAAGCGGCGAGTTCAGCGGCTCGGGCTATGTTAAGGGGCGCGGAAATCTGTCTTGGACGCAGCCGCAAAAGCCCTATTCGATTAAGTTGGAACAAAAAACATCGCTGCTCGATATTCCTGCAACAAAGCGGTATGCAATCGTTGCAAGTTACTCGGATCCCTCACTGATGCGCAATCTTGTGACATACAAAGCCGGTGCATTGCTTTCGGGCATGGACTATGTTCCGAAATGCGAATTCGTTGACGTTTATTTTAACGGAGAATACAACGGAATTTATATCCTCATAGAACGTCCGGGCATTGAAAGCACAAAAGTCGATATTGACGAAGCGGATGAGAGCGATATAACGGGCGGTTATTTCATCGAAAAGGATATTGCGATGAAGGTTGATTTTGCACGGGATATGTGGTTCGGCTGTCCGTATTGGGCGAATCAGACGCAGGATTATTTCGTGCTTAAACAGCCGGAACCCGCTTCATCCGAACTCACGGCGCGAATGCTTGAATACCTTGAGGAACACATGAAGAGCGTTCATAATGCCGTGATGGGAATAAGCGGCGAAGATTATCAAAAATACATTGATGTCGATTCATGGATAGATTACATTATTATTCAGGAAATAACAAAGAACATCGACGGTAATTTTAAAACAAGCTGTTACCTGTATAAACAGAGTCAGGACGATAGGCTGTACATGACCGCAATATGGGATTTTGATATTGCGTTCGGGCTGACGGCATTTAATAATGCCAGTGCGGAACACAATGATGTTGAGGACTGCGTCGGCGGAAGAGGACCGGTCGGGTTCATTGCGATAAACAGTTCCGCTCCGTGGTTCAACGCATTGTATCACAACTATCCGGATTTTCAGGCGCGGTTCAAACAGCGATACAAAGAATACCGCAGCACGTTGATTCCCGAGTTTTTTGCACTTATCAACGAACAGGCGGCATATTTGTACAATTGCACTGCCGCAACCGAAGAAAAATGGGAAAAGAACTTTGACCACGGCGTCAATTTTCTCACCAATTGGCTTACGGGACGAATTGAATGGCTGGATTCTCAATTGCTCGACGGACAGAGCGGAATTACCGATCTTAATTATGCTTTGAACGTTCCGGGCGGCTCACTTGAGTTCACATCCGGGACGGATGATCCGTTTGTCGGCGGCACGACAGTTTCAAGAGGCATGGTCGGCAACACCGTTGTCGGCGGACGCATTGCTGCCGTAAGCTCGAATGCGGGTGAAAACAATTCAGAAAGCGATTTGCGTCTGACAGTGACGATGAAAGCAGGGGACACGCTGAGTTTTGATTACTGCGTCAGCAGCGGGGTCGACACGGACAGGTTTATCTGCACCGTCGGAACAAAGGTCTTGATGAAGATATCGGGCGAAACGGGATGGACGAAATACATTTTCACCGCACCGATCGACGGAAGGTATTGTTTCCGCTGGAGCTATGAAAAGGGAAACGACAAATCGGCGGGTGTTGATGACTGCGCTTATATTGACAACGTTGAGTTGAAAGCCGTGGGGCTGGATGCCGCTCGCGGGGATGTGAACATGGATGGGAAAATTACCCTTTCGGACAGCATGGCGGCGCTGCGCACCGCGCTCGGACTGGACGGGTTTGACCCGGAACGGCGCGAGCTTTCGGATTATAACTGCGACGGCGCAATTTCCGTTGAAGATGCGGTTGCAATCGCAAAAAAAGTCATGCATATTGTGTAGCCGTTAAGCAGAGTGCCCTCTCTGTGCATTGAACATTACATATTCAAAAATCAAAAAACTGCCGCAGATGCAATCACTGCGGCAGTTTCAATTGCGGACAAATCATGAGAAAAGTTCTCTGCTCCGTTCGGGTTTTCATGAAACACTCTGCACAAACTCGGGAACACTCGATTCGGCTCTCCGTAAAAGCCGAATTTTCGGGGTATTCCCGATTCAAAGGTTTCCCGGGATGGGGGTAATCATCCGTACAACTCGGGGGAACATCGAAAGCATCCGGTTGAAATGCCCTGCGGGTCGGAACATTTGCATCACTGCGCCGCCGTTGACGGCGAGCTGCTGTTCATCCGCGGCATTTACAGATCGTCCGCATCCTGCACCGGAGCCTCATAATCCTCGGCGGTGCCGGTGTAGCTGCCCAACACATCCGATTTGATCGCGCCTCTGCCTTCGGTTGTGAATGCGGTTTCTTTATCCGTCACATTCGAATGGTCTTGCTTGATCCGCTCCTGAAATTTTCCGTTCGCTCTTTTCCTCATGGGCTTATTATGCCCGCCCGACTCAGCCGTATGCACGAAACTCGGCATTTAAAAACCGGTATTTTTTTACAATCATGCAATTGAATCAAAAAAAGGGAGAACGGCAATTGCCGAACTCCCTTTTGCCTATGGTTTGATTTATTTGTCGCCGGAACGGAACAGTGCAGAGTGTTTACTTGATGGTAACTGCGGTAACGCCGGAATAGGCAACATCCGTAGAACCCTGTTCAGTTGTATGCAGAGTGAAATAGCCGCCGTTATCGGGTGAACCGATGGGTTTTCCGTTGTTTGCAAATGCAAGCGTGCAATCGAAAAGGCTCAGCGCGGAGATTTTGTCGGAAAGATCCTGCTCGGTGCCGCCGGCTTGGGTGAGTACAAGCGAGTATATGTTGGTGGTTTCGGCATCGGAAACATCAACACCGACGGAATCGAGAACGGCCTTGAGATTCACTCCGTTGAAGACGTTAATGGAGCCTCCCCTGACGAGTGCGTTGGTCTGGTCGAGTGCGGAAACATTTTCGGCACCGAGAGCATAGAGTTCACCTGCGGTGAGTTTGTATTCGCTGCCCTTGAAATTGAGCGTCATAACAACGGTATCCGCAGCAAGTCCCCAGTTCGTTTCAACAACGAGAGTGCGGGGGTCGGTTGTGGTGTTGGGGTTTTTGCGTGTGTCATTGCCCGGATTCGGTTTCGCGGTGGTCGTGGGAGTGTTGGGGTTTTTTTTGTCGTCCTTGCATGCTGTCATGCAAAATGCGGCAGCAAGCAAAAGAACAGACAGCATGATTGCGATCATTCGATTGACTTTTTTCATAACGGTATTCCTTTCGGGTTTGTTTTGTTAATTGCCGTATCGTTTCCGAAAAAACAAATCGGCACAGCGTGAATGCGCATTGATTTCACGCTGTTCGGCATGAGCCTAAGTATACCAGTTTTTTAAAAAAAGTTCAAGCCTTTTAACGAATGAATTTGAACATACGCCAAGCGAAAAAAAGCGTGAACGGGGCGGGTCATTTTTCGTATCCTGCCGATATGACGAATGCGCCGCTGCTTTCGGAAAGGCTTGATACATTCATGCAGCCGTAGAGCCTGCCGTTTTCGCCTGCGTTAAGATAAGATGAAATATCGGCCGTTACGGAATCGAGGCTGCATGTATGCGTGTTCAGCGCGTGGATAAAATGCGCCGCGGCTGTTGACACGCTGCCGGGTTCAAGAGCTTCAAGAACTTCGGGTTCAAATCGGCAGGTAATATAGGTTATCCTTCCGAACTCGTCCGTGAGTCCCGTAAAAAGTATCCCTCTTGTGTCGCGGAGCGAAAATTGCGAGCCCGGTTTACCCGTGCTGCCCGCCTCAATGCGTATGCCCTCGGAAGAATACTCTGAGTTATAAGCTTTGATGAAGCTGTTCAGCAGAACGGGACTTACCGCAAGCCGACTTCGGCAGGTTTCAATAAGGTCGTCGGAATTTTCAAATTCTGTGTTCAGCGATTGAAAAAGCAAAACAGCATCTTCGTAATTGCCGACGTTCATAAGCTCAACGGCCTCATTGTAGACTTTCAAAAGATCTTCAATGTTCCGAAGGTATGCCGCGCTTGATTCATAGCCGCACGCATCCGCAAAACTTGAATATGCTTCGAGGTAGCGGCCGCTTTCATAAAGCTTTACGCCGCTGTCATAATGAACTTTGAGCGAATCAATATATTCAACAAAGTCAGCACTGTTGAGATATCCGGTAATTCCGACAAATATCGCACGCGCCTCGTTCGGCTTGCCGGCAGAAACCAATTCAACCGCCTGAGCATAAAGCTTTTCATATTCGGCAATTGATTCAAGATACTCTGTGTATTTATGCGAATCACCGCAGGTGAGAAAGCAGCGTTTTGCATTATTAAAATCAAGATTCTTATAATATAATAGACCTTCCTCGGCAAGCTTTTCCCTTTCCGCTTTCGACTGACAGCCGCAGAAAAGCAGTGCAAGCATGCAGGCAAGTGCGAGTGCCGCCGCAAGCGCGAGCGTGTTCAAGCGAATAAAGCCGGGTTTTGATTTTGAATGCATCTGCCTTTCCTCCTTGATGAAATAATACAGGCGGACGGAGCGGAGGGCCGACTCGGTTGTTCCGCTCCGTGCATGTATTCAGGTAAACATTGTCCAATGATTTCGTGAAGCGCGAAGACACGCATAAGCGATTTCCTTATGCTTTTTTAACACCGAGAGCGACCTTCTCGCCGTTTATATCCCACTCTTTCACATAGCCGCAGGGCGTGCCGAAAGTGAGTTCATCGGCAAGAGTCGTTCTGCGGATTTCGTCCGAATTGCGATCCAACACCGCAAGCAGGTTTTCGCCGCATTCGACGCCGATTATAATCCTATCGGTAACAACAAAATCGGCTTCTTTGCGCATGGTCTGAATCTTGCTGATGATTTCGCGGACATAGCCTTCTTCAATCAGTTCATCCGTGAGCGCGGTGTTAAGCACAACGGTCACGCCGTTATCGCCGACTGAGGCAAAGCCTTCCTTTTTGACGGTGTCAACAAGCACATCTTCAGGATTCAGCGAGACGGTGAGCGTTTCAAGCTCAAATTCATAAGCGCGTCCCTCTGCATGGGCGGCAACAACCGCATTGCCTATACCGTCTCCCTGCAAATACTTATTGATTTTGGGAAGAATCTTTCCGTAACGCGGCCCGAGAAGCTTCAGTTGGGGCTTTACGCGATAGGTTATGAATGAGGAAGCATCCTTAACAAAGCGAACGGCTTTCACGTTCAATTCATCCTCGATAATCTCAGTATACCGAGCCGGCAGTTCATCAACACCCTGAACAAACAGCTCCGAAAGAGGCTGGCGGTTCTTGATGTTCGCAAGATTGCGTGCCGACCTTCCGAGTGTGACAACTTCCAGAATTTCGTCCATGCTGCGTTCAAGTTCCGCGTCGATGAAACTTTCGTCGCAAATCGGGAATGCGCAAAGGTGTACGCTCTCCGGTGCAAGGTTGTTCACCGTGCGAACGATGTTTTGATAAATTGCTTCCGCCATGAACGGAGTGAACGGTGCGGTGAGGCGGGAAAGCGTTTCAAGCACTGTGAACAGGGTCATATACGCCGCTTCTTTATCCACAGTCATTTCCTTGCCCCAATAACGTTCCCTGCCGCGGCGAACGTACCAATTGGAAAGGTCGTCAACAAAGCGGTTCAATTCGCGCCCCGCTTCGGTAATGCGGAGGTTTTCAAGATAGTTATCCACTGTTCGAATGAGCGTGTTAAGGCGTGAAAGCAGCCATTTGTCCATTACGGAAAGGTTTTCGCGAACGAGCTCATGCTTCGTGGGGTCAAATTCATCAATATCTGCGTACAAAACGTAGAACGCATATGTATTCCACAGCGTGCCCATATATTTGCGCTGCATTTCGCTCACGGCGTCGCCGCTGAAACGGCTGGGCAGCCACGGACTGGAGGCGGTGTAGAAATACCAACGCACCGCATCCGCGCCCTGTTTTGTTAAAACGTCCGCAGGCGCAACAACATTGCCGACGTGCTTGCTCATCTTTTTGCCGTCCTTGTCGCAAACAAGTCCCAACACGATGCAGTTCTTGAATGCGGGCTTGTCAAAAAGGATGGTTGAAAGTGCGCTCAGCGTATAGAACCAACCGCGGGTTTGGTCAACGGCTTCGCTGATATAATCCGCGGGGAAGCGGCGTTCGAATTCCTCTTTGTTTTCAAACGGATAGTGCCACTGTGCAAAAGGCATTGAGCCGCTGTCGAACCAGCAGTCGATAACAACGGGCTCGCGGTGCATCGTTCCGCCGCATTTTTCGCACTTAAAGGTTATAGGGTCGAGCATGGGCTTGTGCAGCTCGATATCCTCTGGCGTGTCCGGAGCATATTTGCGCAGTTCCGCACGGCTGCCCATGACATGGTAATGTCCGCAATCAGGGCACATCCACACGGGCAGGGGAGTTCCCCAATAGCGCTCCCTGCTGATGCCCCAGTCGATAACGTTTTCAAGGAAATTACCCATGCGGCCTTCGCCGATGGATTCGGGAATCCAGTTTATCTTTTTATTGTTTTCAATCAATCTGTCGCGCACGGCAGTGGTCTTCACAAACCAGCTTTCCCTTGCGTAGTAGATGAGCGGAGTGTCGCAGCGCCAGCAGAAGGGGTAACTGTGTTCATAGGGAAGTTCCCTAAGCAGCCTTTCGCGCGCTTTAAGGTCGGCAATGATGGGCTTATCGGCTTCCTTAACGAAAGTGCCGTCCCACGGGGTGCCGCCGGTGAGCCTTCCGCGGGCGTCAACAAGCTGAACAAACGGAAGCTCCCATTTCCGGCCGACGCGTGCGTCGTCTTCGCCGAATGCGGGGGCAAGGTGAACTATGCCCGCACCGTCGGTAAGGGTTACGTAATCGTCCGAAACAATGCGCCATGCATCCCTGCCTTTGTGGTTGACGGGGAAATCAAACAGCGGTTTATAGTGAATGCCGACAAGCTGCGAACCTTTGAAGCGTGCAAGCTCGGTTGTGTCCTCGCCGAGAACATTTTCAACAAGCTCAGCCGCAAGAATGTATTTTTTGCCGTTGCAAAGAACTGTTACATAGTCTTCGTCGGCATTGACGCAAAGACCGACATTGCTGGGCAGCGTCCACGGTGTTGTCGTCCATGCAATAAAGCTTTCGCTGCCGTCAACAAAGCTGTGTTCCGCATCGGGAATGACGGGGAAGGTCACAAAGATGGAAACTTCCTTAACGTCCTTATACCCCTGTGCAACCTCGTGGCTTGACAGTGCGGTTCCGCAGCGCGGGCAATAGGGAACGATTTTGTGGCCTTTATAGAGCAGCCCTTTTTCGTCGATTGTCTTCAATGCCAACCAAACGGATTCAATGTAATCATCGGTATAGGTAACATAGGGATGCTCCATGTCCGCCCAATAACCGACGGCATCGCTCATCTGTTCCCATTCGCCTTTATATTTCCAAACCGACTCCTTGCATTTGTCAATAAAAGGAAGCACGCCGTAACTCTCGATCTGCTCCTTGCCGTCCAGTCCGAGCAGCTTTTCCACTTCAAGTTCAACGGGAAGTCCGTGCGTATCCCAACCCGCTTTGCGCAGCACGTCAAAGCCTTTCATCGTGCGGTAGCGGGGAATGATATCCTTCATGGAGCGGGTCAAAACATGCCCGATATGCGGCCTGCCGTTAGCTGTGGGCGGTCCGTCATAGAAAGTGTAAGCAGGTTTGCCCTTGGACTGTTCAACGGATTTCTCGAAGATGCCGTTTGCCTTCCAGAATTCCAGAACCTCTTTCTCTCTCGGAACAAAGTCGAGCGAGGCGGAAACTTTTTTGTACATTGTTCAAACACTCCTTTTCTTTTAAGGAAATTTTTAAAAATAAAAAACCGCCCCGAAAAACGGGACGATCGAAACCGCGGTACCACCCGGATTCAAAGGCATAACAAAAACCGTGCCTTTGCACTCCTGCCCTTTAACGCGGGGGCTGCGTCGAAGGATAATCCCGCATTGCCGAACATATTCGGCATGAGTTGAACAAACCCGCCTCTTATTGCGGTTTCCCCTTCGCTCTCATGGGTGATAATGCATCCGAAGTCCCTTGCCGCCTTTCACCCTGCACGGCTCTCTTTCGGCATGTTCCGACTGCAAAAAACAGAGGTATGCCTTAAAGGAAAACTGCGGCGCACCGCGTCCCAATCTGCGATTTGGTATTTGCCCGATTGCCGCCGGGCAAAGGGACATAAAAATATTCAGTCTTTATTATAATGCACGAAAAAGCATTTGTCAATCACAAAAATTTCGATATCAAAATTGAGGGCAATTTGCTGATGACCTGTTTTTCACGATGCGAAAACGGCGGAAACAAAGTCTGCTGCCCGAGCGATGAAGCCCGAGCGGCAGGCGGAGGTTGATTTGATTCCGCCCGTATATTTAAATTATTATCGTTTTTTGTTGTCGGAAACGATAAAACCGAAACTTAGGTTCAAATTGTTTTACGATCAAGGCTGAACGCATGATTGATCAGCCCTGCGGGGTTTGGTTCGGATACGCGGTTGCTTCATATACATATTCGGCATAAATCTCTTCATATGCCTTTTTATTTGCCTCCTGCCAGGTCATCCCTTCCTTACGATAGTTTGAGGCAAGGTAACTGAGCCAATTGTTATAGCGGCTTTCGCACGCATCGGGTTCCGAGTAGGCGATAATCACCATCCTCTCTTTATCAACTGTGATCCGAAAAGACTTACCGATGCCGCTCAGAGGTTGATCAGAAGAAGGGTGACTCGTGTAGACATACACATCTGCGGTGATTGCGGTTTCTGTTTCGTTCACGATATTCTCAATTGCGGTTTCCTCAACAGTTACGTTAATGTAATTGTCTTTCAAATCGAGCATCATTCTGTCGATCTCAAGCTGATTATCCCAAAAGAACAGATCCGTATCCTCGTTCCTGTCCATAATGTCGGAAAAATCCATAAGCTCAAGGTTTATACAGCCGACGTAATAGCGGCGCTGCATTTCCCCCGCAAGCCATTCGACGGTTACGGGATCGGGTCTCGGATTTGGGTCTGCCGTCGGGGCTTCGGTTTCCGGTGCGGCGGCGGGGGTATCCGTCGGCGCGGCGGTTTCGGAAGCAGCCGAATGCGGCGGGGCGGTGTTCTGTGCGTCTTTGTCGGTTCCCTTGCAGGATGCAAGAACAAATGCGGACAGCATAAGCGAGAAAACAAGGACGATGGAAAGTGTTCTTTTCATTGTTTGAATACCTCCTTGAAACTGAGAGTGATTTGTTCACTTCCCCAACGGATTTTCAGCCGTCGGGTGCGGGACGTTTCTGCGCAGATTGTTTTGCAAAGGACTGAATTCCGATGCAGTTGTTGTATACAATTGCATGATAACATATCGAAGCAGCAGTGTCAACCCGGTTTCGACCTGAAATTGTGAACAATTTGTTAACAATTCATTTTTCACGATGCGAAGCGATATAAACGGTTTTTAACCGAACGGTGGGATGCTGCTGCGGCAAGGCGCATGTTGAATTGAGAATTGTTTTTGCAGGAAAACACGGATTTTGAATGCCATGCAAAAAAGAAATATAAAAGGAAGAGAAACATAAATATACAACATGCACACATAAAGAAAACGGGATCCGCATCGAATCATGCAACTAATATAAAACGCTAAAATCGGTGCTTCGGACAGAAGAATCAGCTCTTTGCCTGTCTGAAGCCTTTTTTGCCGACAAAAAACAATGCCAGTGTCCCCGGACCGACATGGGAACCCGTCACGGGTTCGTACATAACGGTTAAAATATCCTTCGGCGGAGCAATTTCTGATATAAGCTCCGCAAGAGTATTTGCATCTTCGATACAGTCCGCATGTGCGATGCCGACTGTTTGGTTTGCAGCGTCAACAACATATTCGCGATATTGTTCAGCAATTGCGCGCAGGGAGTTTTTCCTTCCGCGAACTTTGCCGAAATTGACGATTTTTCCCTCGCTGTCGCCCTTCAAAAGGGGTTTGATATTCAAAATGTTGCCGATTGCAGCCTTTGCATTCGAAAGCCTGCCCGTCGAACAGAGATATTTGAGGTTGTCAACCGTGAAAACCTGACACATCCTGTCGCGATAGTCCGAAAGCAGGCGCACCGCCGCAGAAAGGGCAATTCCCGAATCGCGGAGTTCCGCCGCACGCAGAACAACAAGCCCTTCGCCGAGCGAGGCTCCGAGAGTGTCGATAAGCTCAATGCTCCGTTCGGGAAATTCGGCGCGCAGCTGAGCCGCCGCCACCATTCCGGCCTGAAATGATCCGCTCACGCCGGATGACATGCCGATAAAAAGAATATCCTGCCCCGCTTCAAGCAAGGGACGCATTTTTTCAGTATATTGAGCGGGCGTTATTTGGGAGGTTGTGACTCTTGTTCCGCTGCGCATTGCATCATAAAATGCTTTGGAATCAAAAGCGGAAAAATCCGGACAGTACAGCGCATCGCCGCCTTTTTCCGGCATACTGAATGAAAACGGTATCTCCGCAATACCCTTCCGCTCCAAAAGCTCAAGCTCAAGATTGGCGGAAGTATCGGTAATAATTCGGTACACGTTCACTCACCTCACATCATCTAATCTTCCGTAACAGATTAACATGTTCATATGAATGTGTCAAGTGCTCAATGTAACAAAATGAGACTTTTGAGCATATATTTCGGACAAATGCGCTTTACAGCGTTTGAATCCTGCACTATAATACAATTGCGAAGAATGCGGAACAATGCTTAAAATGTACAATATGCAAAATGCCGTATAATCTTTTGCAATTTGCGCTCCGAAAAGGGACGCAGGGGGAAAAATAATGTCATATGATAAAGCCTTGATTGCGGGTAAGCTCCGTCGGTGGGAAAAGCATCTTATGCGCTTTCGCCTTCCCGAATGGGATGAGATACCCGATTTCGGTCTGTATATGGAGCAGACCGTTGATTTGCTGCGCAAATATTTGGATTATTTGCCGCCCGAACTGAAGGAAGAAGAGGTTGTTACAAGTTCTGCCATCAACAACTATGTTCGCCGCGGAATCATGCCGGGTCCGATTAAAAAAAAGTACTATCGACCCCATATTGCGTGCCTGCTGATGATTTGCACGCTGAAACAGAGCCTTAACATGTCAATGATAAAAATCGCGCTGCCCACATGTGAGTGCAGCGCAGATGCCCGCTGCGACGAATGTGCGAAATCTCCGGTCGGTTCGGCTGAAAACAGCTGCACATCGGGTGTGCGCAGCGCTTACGAGTCGTTCATAAGCCGCCATGATCTGACCGCAAAATATTTTGTTCAGCAGGTTCGTCTTGCAAGCGCGGCGCTTTTGGATCATGATGAAAAGCCGGATATTGCGGTTCAAACCACGGAAGAGCTCGTTGCTTCCGCCGCAATAGTCGCGGGCTTTTCGCGTTTGCTTGCCGAAAAGCTGCTGCTTTTGGACGGAAAGGATCTTTCAAACGGCGGAAGCATAGATTGCGAGACGGATTCCGAACCTGTCGATGCCGGAGAATGAGCTGACTTAAAGCAAAAAAGGATACATAAAGCGTAAGCAAAAAGACTTGCCGCGTCAACAATAATGCGGAAAGCCTTTTTTCCTGCCGCCGGTGCGTCAAAAAGGCGCGGCAGCGGCCCGAATTTGCCGAAAACTGCCCGCAATGCTTTGTGCACGGTGATTTCAGCCTTGATTTACAGCAAAATATGAGTATAATAATAAGCGGAAGAATTCTGCCTGTGTGCAAAAAAGCGCAGGCGTTTCAATAACGAAAGGAATTATTGAACAAAAATGGAAAGAACCTTCATAAGAGATATTCGAACAAAATGCGGCGAAACGGCAAAGGTCTCGGGCTTTGTTGAAAACATCCGCGACGGCAAGTCAATGGCTTTTATCGTCATCAAGGACATCACCGGAAAGCTGCAAATAACCGTCGAAAAAGAGAAATGCCCCGCGCTTGTTGACGACATTGCGCGCATAACTCCCGATTCCGTAATCAGCTGCACCGGACTTGTTGCGGAAAACGAGTACGTTAAAATGGGCGGAATCGAGCTTCTGCCGACGGAACTTGAAATCGAATCCGTTGCGGACGCATTGCCCATTATCCGCAAGGAAATTCCCGCAACAAAGAAAAAACAGGCGGTCGAACGCTCTGCAATCGATCAGAGGCTGAACTATCGCTGGATCGATCTGCGCACGGACGAGAACCAGCTCCTGTTTAAGGTTCAGAGCTGCCTTGTGAACGCAATGCGCGAATACCTCCTTAAAAAGGACTTTATCGAGATTCACACTCCGAAGCTTATCGGAGCGGCAAGCGAGAGCGGCGCGGATGTTTTTGAAGTTGAATATTTTGACCGCAAGGCGTATCTTGCCCAGAGTCCGCAGTTCTACAAGCAGATGGCAATGGCGGCGGGTTTTGAACGTATATTTGAAGTCGGTCCCGTTTTCCGTGCGGAAAAATCTTTCACAAGCAAGCACACAACCGAATTTACGGGCTTTGACCTTGAATTCAGCTATATCGAATCCTATCGCGATGTTATGCAGATTGAGGCCGAAATATTGACATATGCTCTCGGCGTTGTCAACGAAAAATACGGCGAACGCATAAAGGAAGCTTTCGGCATTGAACTCATTGTGCCCACGCTTCCGTTCCCCGTTATCACTCTTGCGGAGCTTTACGATGCTCTTGAAAAGGAATACGGCTATGTTCCCGCGGAAGGCGAACGCGGCGATTTGACCACCGAGGCAGAGAAACTCAGCTTTGATTGGGTGAAGAAGCATTACAATCACGAGTTCCTCTTCATAACCGATTACTCCGCAGAAAAGCGCGCATTCTATCATATGCGCGATGAAAACGGCGTTCCGCAGGGTTATGACCTTATCTGGCGCGGTGTTGAAATCACAACCGGTGCACAGCGCGAGCACCGTTACGAAATCCTCAAAAAACAGGCGGACGAAAAAGGACTCGGTGAAGACGTTAAGTTCTACCTTGAATTCTTTAAATACGGCTGTCCTCCGCACGGCGGTTTCGGTCTCGGTGTTGACCGTTTGACCATGCTGCTGCTCGGACTCAACATTAAGGAAGCTATGTTCCTGTTCCGCAGCCCCGACAGGCTCAATCCGTAAAACTTGCGAGTGCGGATGATTCTCAATTTTTTGAATCAATCCGACTTTAACATTGACAAAGCAGGTTGTTTTTTGAGAACCGCCCGTAACAGGACGGTTCTTTTTTTACTGAGTTTTCCGGCTGCAAAGCGGACAAAGCGGAACAAAAGCCGGCGGGTGAGGTTTCCGCCGGCTTCTGCATGAGGGGTTACGATAAAAAAGCTTCGGTGCTTTTATAATTGTATTATACCGCTCGAAATATACGGTGTCAACACAAAACAAAGCACTTTCGGTACATAAAACAGTACAGCTTCTGCAAATAAATGTAATACAAACAATAACGGAAGCTTTGTATTGTAAAAATGCGTTCGATGCCGAAACATTGTTCGGAGACGGCACTGCATAAGGAGTACGGGACGCTTGGAGTGAAACAGCATATAAATCGGCAGAGGAGGCCGAAAACGGACATGCCGCATTGTGAACGGCCACACTGTCGATTTGTGCAAAATAAGCAAAATTTTTTTGAGTTTTTTTGAAAAAAGGGGTTGACAAATTCCGAGTGCGGTTGTATGATATGTCTCGGTTAGCGAGAGCTAATTATTTTTAGACGAATCAAGTTAGCAAAAGCTAATTTTTTTGAACAGAAAGTTAGCAAAAGCTAATTTAAAGTTCGTGTTATTGAGCAAGGAGTAATGATATGATGCCGTTAATGTTGGCCGGAATCGGCGAGGAGAACACGATAAAGAAGATCGGCGGCAGTCCGGAGATTAAAAAACATCTTGAGGATCTCGGCTTTGTTGTCGGCGGAAGCGTTACGATAGTGAATGCGCTCGGCGGAAACGTTATTGTGAACGTCAAGGAGTCGCGTGTTGCGATAAGTGAAGAAATGGCACGCCGCATAATGGTCTGATGCGGAAAAACCGCAAATTTTTGCGGTCCGCAAATTTTTGCGGTTTGCAACCCTTTTGCGGTTTGCAACCCTTTTGCGGTTTGCAAACGGCGATGCTGCGAATGTGAATGAAAAATTAAAGATAAATTATAAAAATAAAGTCGGGAGGAATAATCATGAATACACTCAGACAGGCAAAAATCGGAGACACCGTAAAGGTTGTAAAGCTGCACGGTGAGGGTGCTGTAAAACGCCGCATCATGGACATGGGCATCACCAAGGGGGTTGAGGTCTATGTTCGCAAGGTTGCACCGCTGGGCGACCCCATTGAAGTCACGGTGCGCGGTTATGAGCTTTCACTCCGCAAGGCGGACGCTGAAATGATCGAAATCGAATAAACCGAAAAACATGCGGGGGAAACCCCGTATTTCTCGGAACAAAAGGTTAGCCAAAGCTAACAATGCTTCGCCGAAAGGTGCGTTTCGGCTTTCGGCGGCAGAACGGAAAAAATATAACCGTATGACGGATAAGGAGGATAAAATGAATTTGAGAATCGCCCTTGCGGGCAACCCTAACAGCGGCAAAACAACGCTGTTCAACGCATTGACCGGCTCGAATCAGTTCGTCGGAAACTGGCCGGGTGTCACGGTTGAAAAAAAAGAAGGTAAACTTAAAAAGCATGACGGAGTTATCATCACCGACCTTCCCGGTATTTATTCACTCTCACCATACACCCTTGAAGAGGTTGTTGCGCGCAACTACCTTATCGGCGAGCGTCCCGATGCGATACTGAACATCATCGACGGCACGAATTTGGAGCGCAACCTGTATCTTACAACTCAGCTTACGGAGCTTGGTATTCCGGTTGTTGTTGCAATCAATATGATCGACCTTGTTCGCAAGAATGGCGACAAAATCAATGTTGCCGAACTTTCGCGTCAGCTTGGCTGCAAAGTCGTTGAAATTTCCGCTTTGCGCGGAACCGGCATTGCGGAAGCTGCGGAAGCGGCAATCGATGCAGCAAAGAACGGAAAAACCGTTCCCATGCACACCTTCGCAGGCCCTGTTGAACATGCGCTTGCACATATCGAGGAAGCAGCTGTTCACGGACTGCCCGAGGAGCAGCAGCGTTGGTATGCCGTGAAGATTTTTGAGCGCGACGACAAGGTGCTCGAAAATCTGAATATCGATCCTAAGGTTATGGAGCATATCAATAAGGATATCGAGGCGGTAGAGAAGGAAATGGATGACGATTCCGAATCCATTATCACCAACGAACGTTATATCTACATCGGTTCGATTATCAAAGCTTGCTACAAAAAGAAAAACACGGGCAAGCTTTCAACTTCCGACAAGATTGACAAAATCGTGACCAACCGCTGGCTGGGTCTCCCCATCTTCGCTGCAGTAATGTTCCTTGTTTACTATATTTCAATGGTAACAGTCGGCAGCGCGGCAACGGATTGGGCAAACGACGGACTGTTCGGCGACGGCTGGCATCTGTTCGGCATCGGCTCAAAGGCATATAACGAAACTGCCGAAAATTACAGCAACGCAATGAACGCTGCCGGCGCATTTGTTGATTTCGACACTGAAGCCGAAGATTTCGATGCGGACAAAGTGCTTGCCGAACTCGAAGCATACAAGCCCGAGAGCGAGAACGCAACCGCAACAATCGGCGTTGAGGATGAGGAAACTCTTGCGGTAAACGAAATGACCGTTTATTATTCCACGATCCCCAAAGACGCAAAGGAAGATGAAACCATCGGCATGACTTATGTTGATGCCGTTAGCTACCTTAAAGAAAACGGATTCGACGAACCCGATCCCGCCGCATACGGCGTTTGGGTAAAGGGTATTCCCGTGCTTGTGGGCGAAGGTCTTGAAAAAGCAGGCGCAGCCGATTGGCTTGCAGGCCTTATCAACGACGGTATAGTTGCAGGTGTCGGTGCTGTTCTCGGCTTTGTTCCGCAGATGCTCGTTCTGTTCCTGCTGCTCGCTATCCTTGAAGGCTGCGGTTATATGGCGCGTATCGCATTCGTTCTTGACAGGATTTTCCGCAAATTCGGTCTTTCCGGCAAATCCTTCATCCCGATGCTCATCGGCACGGGCTGCGGCATTCCCGGTATTATGGCATCCAGAACGATTGAAAACGAACGTGACCGCCGCATGACCATCATGACCACAACGTTCATCCCCTGCGGTGCAAAGGTTCCCTTTATTGCAATGATCTCAGGCGCAATCTTCGGCGGTTCAGCCTGGGTTGCAACAAGTGCATATTTCATCGGCATGGCGGCAATCATAATTTCCGGTATCATGCTGAAGAAAACCAAGATGTTCGCGGGCGAACCCGCTCCCTTTGTAATGGAGCTTCCCGCATATCATCTTCCCACTGTCAGCAACGTTCTCCGTTCCACTTGGGAGCGTGGCTGGTCCTTCATCAAGAAGGCGGGCACGATCATTCTTCTGTCCACGATACTCGTTTGGTTTACCTCCTACTTCGGATTTACTTCCGACGGGTTCAGAATGCTTGCGGAAGACGAGCTTGACAAGTCCATTCTTGCGGCAGTCGGCAATGCGATCGCCTGGATCTTCAAACCCCTCGGCTGGGGCGAATGGCAGGCAGCGGTTGCATCCATCACCGGCCTTGTTGCAAAAGAAAACATCGTTGGCACGATGGGCATTCTTTACGGCGCAGAAGGTCCCGTTTATGCGACCCTTGCACATGTTTTCAACGGCATTCAGGCATATTCGTTCCTGGTGTTCAACCTGCTCTGTGCACCTTGCTTTGCGGCAATCGGCGCAATAAAGCGCGAAATGAACAGCCCGAAATGGACTTGGTTCGCAGTTGCATACCAGTGCGGATTTGCGTACATCATCTCTCTGATGATTTATCAGTTCGGCTGCCTGTTCACGGGTAATGTACATGTTGTCGGCCTCATCTTTGCTGTTGCTGCACTTGCCGGCATTATCTACATGCTCGCCCGCCCCTACAAAGAGGCAACAAAGCTTACCAAGAACGTTAAGATTGGATAAATCAAAACGTTAGCAATGGTTTGAGTCGAACAGCGTTCGGCAATACGATGCGGTTCGACGAATGAATTCCCCCCAACCCGGATGACGATGCGGACGGCGGTGCGCAATGCATTGCCTCCGCATCTTCCGGGCAAATTCGGGAATAAAATAAGCAAAAACCGATTTTATTTTTCACGAAAACAGAAACATGAAAGGAGAAGGTCATATGTTCAATTGGATAGCTCGGAATCTTTCAACGATTATTATCTGCCTTGTGCTTGCCGCTGTTGTGGTTCTTATCATTGTGAGCCTTGTTAAAGACAAAAGAAAAGGCAAGTCCGCCTGCGGCTGCAAGTGCGCCCATTGTCCGATGGCAGGCTCCTGCCATAAAAAATAATCAGTCGGCCGAAAACCGGTGCAAGCAGGAAAACTGCCGGCCGAATTTACGGAAACAGCTTTGCGGAAAGGAGAAAAAATGTTCAGAACCGTTGTAAAAATCGATGGAATGATGTGCGGAATGTGTGAAGCGCATATCAATGATGCAATAAGAAGGAATTTTAACGTTAAGAAAGTGAAATCATCGCACTCAAAGGGTGAAACGGTGATCGAGTCCGAAACAGAACCCGATGCAGCTGCGCTTAAGCGCGCAATTGAAGAGACAGGTTATGAATTCATCTCCGCCTCGACAAAAATCATTGAAGGCAGGCGCGGACTGTTTGCGGGCATTCTGCATAAAGACTGAAAAAGGTTGAAAAGTTGTGAAACAGAACGGATATGCTTTTCGCGCTTCAGCCCCTACGGAGAAGCATATCCGTATTGCTGTGAAAGCACCGGCAGAGAGTTTTATTTTTTAGGACTGAAGTTAGCATAGGCTAACTAAAAGCAAAACGGTCGGAATTAAAAAACGGCACGGAAAGAAATTGAAGATTAAAGCGAAAAGTTAAAAATAACGAACAGGAGAAAGGGAAAGAAAATGAGCGTTGTTATCGTCGGCGGAAATGAGCGCATGATAAGGCAGTATGAGCAGCTTTGCAAATCATATTCATGTAAAGCAAAGGTTTATATTGAAACGGATAAAGGAATTCAGAACTTCGGCACACCGGATTTGGTCGTGCTTTTCACAAACACAATGTCTCATAAAATGCTTCAGATTGCCTCCGGGCAGGCGAAGCGAAAGAACCTTCGCGTTGCAAGAAGTCATACAAGTTCAATGGCTGCACTGAAAAGCATTTTGGATGAGCACACGGCATGAGCATAACGGTGCATCAGGAAAATGAAATGGGAATGTTTTGACAGCAGTGTATATTAAGCAGTGCGCATGAATATGATAATCAAAGGACGGCAGAAACGGAACAATTCCGAATTTCTGCCGTCCTTATTTGATGTCTGCACCGTGCAGCCGCCGAATCATTTAAGTATCGGCAGCTGCGCGGGAAAAGTTAATGGGTTAGGTGGGTTGAATCAGTTGTTGTTCAGCTTTGCCTGTGCTGCCGCAAGCCTTGCAATGGGTACGCGGAAGGGTGAACAGGAAACATACTGAAGACCGACTTTGTGGAAGAACTCGATGCTGGAGGGATCACCGCCGTGTTCGCCGCAAACGCCCAGCTTGATGTTGGGACGGGTCTGCTTGCCGAGCTCAACAGCCATCTTGACGAGTTTGCCTACGCCGTTTTGATCAACGCGTGCAAAGGGATCGCTCTCGAAGATTTTCTTCTTATAATAGTCATCAAGGAACTTCCCGGCATCGTCGCGGCTGAAGCCGAAAGTCATCTGGGTAAGGTCGTTGGTGCCGAAACTGAAGAATTCCGCCTCGGTTGCAACTTCGTCCGCAGTGAGAGCGGCGCGGGGGATTTCGATCATGGTGCCGACAAGGTAGGGGATTTCCATGCCCTTTTCTTCCATGACCTTCTTTGCGGTTTCAACAACGAAGCTCTTAACATATGCAAGCTCACGGGTTTCGCCGACAAGGGGAATCATGATTTCGGGGATGATTTCAAGCCCGGTTTCCTGACGAACCTCGATTGCGGCTTCAATAACGGCACGGGTCTGCATTTCCGCAATTTCGGGGTAAGTAACGGACAGACGGCAGCCGCGGTGGCCCATCATGGGGTTGCTCTCGTGCAGGCTGACAACGGTCTTTTTGAGCTCATCAAAGGTGATGCCCATGTTGCTTGCAAGAGCGGCGATCTCCTCATCCTTGGTGGGAAGGAACTCATGGAGGGGCGGATCCAGGAAGCGAATCGTAACGGGACGACCCTGCATTGCCTTGTAGATGCCCTTGAAGTCTTCACGCTGCATGGGCAGAATTTTTGCAAGAGCAGCCTTGCGCTCATCCGCGTTCTTTGAAACGATCATCTCGCGCATTGCGGGGATTCGTGCTTCGTCAAAGAACATATGCTCGGTGCGGCAGAGACCGATGCCCTCTGCGCCGAACTTGACTGCCATTTCAGCCTGTGCGGGGGAGTCCGCATTGGTGCGGATCTTAAGGGTGCGAATTGCATCCGCCCATTCCATAATGGTTGCGAAATTGCCGGAAAGTTCGGCGGGGACGGTGCGAATCGCTTCGGCGTAAACTTTGCCGGTTGAGCCGTCAAGACTCATCCAGTCGCCTTCGTGAAGAACGGTGCCGTCGGTGAAGGTGAGCGTCTTTGCGGGTTCGTCGATAACGATTTCCTTGCAGCCGGAGACGCAGCAGGTGCCGAGCTGTCTTGCAACAACCGCAGCGTGGCTGGTCATGCCGCCGAAAGCGGTGAGGATGCCCTCGGAAGCGGTCATGCCCTCGATGTCCTCGGGGCTGGTTTCTTTGCGGGCAAGGATAACCTTGTGGCCCGCTTCGCTTGCGCGCTTTGCATCGTCTGCCGAGAAGTAGACCATGCCGCATGCTGCACCGGGGGATGCGGCAAGACCGGTTGCCATTGCCTTTGCTGCCTTAAGTGCGGCGGCGTCAAAGGTGGGATGAAGCAGAGCGTCAAGGCTCTTTGGGTCGATCATTGCAATCGCTTCTTCGCGGGTGCGCATACCTTCGTTCACAAGGTCAACAGCGATCTGAAGAGCTGCCGCTGCGGTGCGCTTGCCGTTGCGGGTCTGGAGCATGAAGAGCTTGCCGCGTTCAATAGTGAACTCCATATCCTGCATGTCGCGATAGTGTTTTTCAAGAGTTTCGGCCGTTCTTACGAATTCGTTGTAAACGGCTTCGTTGGTCTGCCTGAGGTGATCGATGGGTTCGGGAGTGCGGATGCCTGCAACAACGTCCTCGCCCTGTGCGTTCATGAGATACTCGCCGTAGAGTTTCTTTTCGCCGGTGGAGGGGTTGCGGGTGAATGCAACACCGGTACCGCTGTCGTTGCCCATGTTGCCGAATACCATGCTCTGAACGTTGACCGCAGTGCCCCAATCGGAGGGGATATCGTTCATGCGGCGGTAGATAATTGCGCGGGGGTTATCCCAGCTGCGGAAAACTGCCTTGACAGCTTCGAGAAGCTGAGTCATGGGTTCCTGCGGGAAGTCAAATCCCTTGACCTGTTTAAACATGGCTTTGTATGCTTCAACGATTTCCTTAAGGTTGTCGGCAGTAAGGTCGGTGTCAAGTTCGCAATTGTATTTTTTCTTTGCGCCGTCGAAAATCGCGTCGAACTTTGCTTTTTCAACTTCCATAACGACGTCGGAGAACATCTGAATGAAACGGCGATAGCTGTCATATGCAAAACGCTCGTTGCCGGTCAGGTTTGCAAGAGCAACAACGGTTTCGTCGTTCAGACCGAGGTTGAGGATCGTGTCCATCATGCCGGGCATGCTTGCACGTGCGCCGGAACGAACGGAAACGAGGAAGGGGTTTTCGGTGCTGCCGAATTTTTTGCCCGCTTTTTCTTCGGTAACGGCAAGAGCTGCTTTTATCTGCTCGATGATGTCATCGGAGATTGTGCGGCCGTCCTCATAGTAACGGGTGCAGGCTTCGGTTGAAACTGTGAAGCCATAAGGAACGGGCAGACCGAGGCCGGTCATTTCGGCAAGGTTGGCACCTTTGCCGCCCAGAAGGTTCCTCATGGTTGCGTTGCCCTCATTGAAGAGGTACACATATTTGTGGGACATAATGAATCCTCCGTGTTTTCTTTTTTATACACACTTGGTACAGCAATGTATTATACATAATTCTTCCCGAAATTTCAAGTATTTATCAAGAATTTTTTCAATATTTTACACAAACAATACATACGGAAGGACGAAAACGCGCCGAGTCGAACCGTTGGATTCGAAAAAAATTGTGCAAACTCAATGTTTTTTCGGAAAAACAATGTTTATTCGGCAGCAAACAAAAAAGAGGTGAATCCGATGAAAAAAGAGATGAAAAATGATAAGAACAATTCCGAACGGAAAATGCCTAAAATGCAGGATGCGGATTTCTGCGGACAGAATTTGGGTATTGATGCGGGGAATGCAACAGCTTCGGCAAACGAAACAACGGGCATGATGCCGACCGCTCCGCAAAACAGTGCTGAACTTGAAGCGGCGGAAGAACTCTCTCCGCTGCAATACACAGCTTTGGTGAAGCAAAAAAACCGAAATAAGCAATAAACCGACGACAGCTTGAATAAATAAAGGAGCCGCTGCGCAAATTCGGCGGAAGCGGCTCATGCGGGTTTAATTTTCAGCCGGTTGTTTTCAGCCTTCGTCGTAAAGGCCGGCTGCTTTGATTTTTTTCCAATCGGCGGCAACGATGCGCACCTGTTTGCTTGAATTGATTGAAAAATCTTTTTGGAAAACGTATCCGTTTGCCATCATGCGCAAAAGTGTGGCTTTTACCCTGTCGTCGGGAACATTGTTTCGCTTTGACACCGCTTCAATGGTACCCCAAAACGTCGGAATGATATTGGCTTTTGTTTCAACGTGCGCAAGGTTGCTGACTATCATGCGCATATAGGAGTTGTTAAGCTCCTCCTCATCGGGAAGCAGGCGAATGTCGCTTGCAACACCCTGAAGCCGTTTGCTGAACGTGTCCGTCACACCGTAAACAACAACTTTTTTGTGCCTTTTCTGCACAAGATATTTGACAACGGACTGAAAATGACCGTCTCCGGTGAAGATAATATAGGTGCCGACATCGTTTCTGGATGTTACGTTCTGATAAATATAATCAAGCATAACAAAATCCGTCATATCTTTTTTGCGATACTGCGTTGCCGTGCCGGTTTCGATAATGGTGTTGGTGATGTTGCGCAGCTTTGCAAGCTCCTCACCGATGCCGGGGGATGAAAAATCGGCAAAAATCATAATATCTTCAATGTCGAACTGCTTTTCAAGCTCGGCACGCCATGCGGCTGTATCGGGACGAAGATTATATTTGTTTTTGTACGAATAAAACCAGTATTCGTAATCAACGAATACCATTGCCCGTTTTGAACGGGCAAGCGACCTGAAAATGTTGAGCAAATAAACCCTCCTTTGCGCAAAGCAAAATATGCGCTTACATAGTGCGGGAATGCTTTGAATGATTCACTCTGCGGGAAAGATCTCGAAATCAAAACTCCCTTAAACCGACAGAACGAAAACAACAAACCTGCCGAAAGGGCAGTGCAACAAAATAACCACACGGTATCGAACGCTTAAAAAATAAATTTCATATGCGATTTTTACATAAACAAAGACCAATAGGCAGCCGCAGACAAAATGCTGCGATCCGTAGATTGAATAAAGTTTACGCCCGATAGTGCAAATAAAAACCAAGCCGGGACGCCGCCCGACGAGGAGTGTTGTCCTTCATTGCCGGTATCACTGCTATTATAACAAACAACATAAAAATTTGCAACACTTTTTAAGTAATTTCGTCACTTCGGGACGAAAGAAAAAGACGGGGTCGCGGCGGTGTATCCGTCTTTCGCGCAGGAGGGCTTCCGCAATCCGCCGAGTTTGCATCAGCCTGAAAAAAACGTGAAATTTGTCACAAATTATTAAAAAATCAGCATTGCTGTCCGCGCACTCGGGGTTTATAATATCAGCATGGCAAGGAATAAATCAGGAAAACTTAAAAAGGCTGCTTCCGAAAGGTTCCGCCTGTCCGGTGCGGACGGCAATGAGGAGTCCGGTGCGGATGTCAATGGGGAGTCCGGTGCGGATGTCAATGAGGAGTCCGGTGCGGACGGCAATGAGGAGTCCGGTGCGGATGTCAATGAGGGGAAAACAAACTTCAATGCATCGGATGCTTCGGACATGCGAGGTAAAGAAAAAAACAACGAAGCATACAGGAAACACAGCGTTATTTCTTTCATAATATGCGAGGTGCTTGCTGATGTCGCCGCTGTTGCTTTGATATTGCTCGGCAGAACGGGGGCGGAGCGGTACGGCAGTGCTTCCGTGCCTGCGACGGATGATATTACGGATGCAGGGAAGGAAAACGCCGCGACGTTTGATGAGAACGGAGACGGAGAAAATCGCGGCTTTACCGTTGAACCGACAGAAGAGGTTTCGGATACGCCGTTCCCGCAGGGTGAAACTTTGGCGCACGTTAAAACGACCGTCATTGCGGACGGCAGCCCGATCGCAACGCTTGCAAGCGGCAGCGCGGCGGAGGAGCTTATTGAAGCCGTGCGTACATATTTCGATGGTTTTGTGAACAAAAGCGGAGCGGTAACATCGTTTTTGAATGAAATCGGTTTTGTTGAGGCGGACGAAAATGCGGCGGTCATGCCCTATGATGAGGCATTTGCGTTTCTGACAGGCAGCAGCACGCCGCTAAGGGTTCAAAGCAGGCTTATTGAGCATGAATTTGTAACGATTCCGTATGAGGTATCGACGGTTAACAGCAGCGATTTTTACTGCGGGACCCGCTTTGTTGCCGAATACGGACGGAACGGCAAAAAAATGAGTGCTTATGAATACATTTATATTAACGGCACGCTTCAAAGCAGCCGAATGCTTGAGAGCGAGTATCTTGACCTGCCGCTGAAAGAAACCGTTATCATCGGAACAAGACCGCGCCCGGCAGCAAACGGAATAACAACGGGTGAATACCCTGCTTCGGGTATTGCATTTGCAAGGCCCGTTGATGCTGCTGTTGTGCGCTTTTTCGGACTGCTCAACGGCAGTATGCATGAGGGCGTGGATTTTGCGGCGAACAGAGGCGAAAACTGCAAGGCAGCGGCAGCAGGAACCGTTGTTGCGGTGCTTGAGCGCGGCAGCATGGGTTTGACCGTGTATGTTCGTCACGAAAACGGTTTTGCAACCGTTTATGCCGGGCTTGAAAAGGCGCATGTTTCCGTCGGAACAACCATTGCAGCGGGCGACATAATCGGCACGGCGGGTGCGGACGGAATACATTTCGGCATTTATGCAAACGGGGTTCCGTGCGACCCGAAAGCCTATATAAGCGGGCTTATGCAGTGAATGAACAGCATGTGACCATGCTTTTTCAATGCGGAAACAGTGTTTTGAACCGTTGACAGAACAAATTTTGCTTTTATGCGGGTTGCCAAACTCTGCCGCCTGTGTTAAAATCAAAATGTGACTGCAATTCCGCATTGAAGAATAAACTGCCTCCGGAAATATGCAAAACAAACTCGGTTTGCGTTTCGGATGCAGCTGTGCGTTTGTTCCTTTTTCCGAATTCGAAAACGGAGCGGTATTTCGCGGGTTGCAAAATAGAATTACTGTTTAAATTATTAAATTTATATAATACGGAGTTTATATGGCTTTTTTTGAAATTCGCGGCGGAATTCCGCTTCGCGGCAGCGTGACCGTGAGCGGCGCAAAGAACGCTGCACTGCCGATAATATGTGCATCGATAATGGCAGATGAACCTTGCAGAATCGAAAACCTGCCCGATATAGAGGATGTTAATCGAATCACGGAGATTTTGAGTTCAATGGGTGCAGCGATTACGCGCCCCGCTCCGGGCGTTGTTGTTATCGATCCGCGAACAATAAAGTCTCACAGCGTAACAAACGAAATGGCGGCCAAGCTGCGTGCGTCGTATTACATGCTCGGTGCGCTGCTCGGAAAATTCCGCCGTGCCGAAATTGCTCAGCCGGGCGGGTGTGCGATAGGGCAGCGTCCCATGGATTATCATATCAACGGAATGCGCGCTCTCGGAGCAAATGTGCAGGATCGCTTCGGCATAGTTACCGCCTCGGCCGACAAGCTTCGCGGTGCGGAGATTTATCTTGATATGGCAAGCGTCGGTGCAACGATAAACATTATGCTTGCCGCATGTCGTGCAGAGGGCAAAACCGTGATAAACAACGCTGCACGCGAACCCCATGTTGTTGACGTGGCAAATTTTCTCAATACCATGGGAGCAAACATTCGCGGTGCGGGAACGAATGTTATCCGCATAACGGGCTGCGATGCGCTGCACGGCTGCACCTATGCGATAATACCCGACCAAATCGAAGCGGGTACTTTCATGATTGCCGCTGCCGCAACACAGGGAAATGTTGTGATTAACAACGTCATACCTGCGCACCTTGAGGCAATTTCCGCAAAGCTTATGGAATGCGGAGTGGAGGTCATTGAAGGGGATAACGGCAATGATTTTTACATGCAGATTATTTCAAACTCCCGCCCGCGTGCGGTGAATATCAAAACTCTGCCGTATCCCGGTTTTCCGACGGATTTGCAGCAGCCTATGACCGCATTGTTGGCGGTTGCACAGGGCAACAGCTTCATCACGGAGAATCTGTTTGAGGACAGGTTTAACCATGTTCGCGAGCTCAACCGCATGTGTGCGAACATAATAGTGAACGGCAGAACCGCAACCGTGATCGGCGTTGATAAGCTCTACGGCACCGATATCTATGCTTCCGACCTGCGTGCGGGCGCGGCAATGATAGTTGCGGCTCTGATGGCGGAAGGAACTGCCCGTGTGCGAAATATCTATTATATCGACAGGGGATACGAAAAACTCGAACATAAGCTCCGCGCCCTCGGTGCCGATATTAAGCGCATCGAAGAACCTGACGAAGAGTGAACACTGTCCGCATATCGGTCGGAATCAACCGATAAATCAACCGATAATTGAACAGAACGGGTTAAGCTGTTTTGATAAAAAATAACGGGGCCGCTGCGGTGAATGCAGCAGTCCCGTTTGGTTTGTTTAAGCCGATGCAGAGTTTTTGAATGCGCTTGAAGCAGTTTATTTCGTTCCGAAAATCCTGTCGCCGGCATCGCCGAGACCGGGAACGATATAGCCGTGATCGTTGAGGTGGCTGTCAACCGCAGCGGTGTAGATGACAACATCGGGGTGCAGCTTATGCAGCATTTCAATGCCCTCGGGAGCGGCAACAAGGCACATCAGGCGAACGGTTTTGCAGCCTGCTTCCTTGACGATGCGAATACCCTCGGCAGCGGAGCCGCCGGTTGCAAGCATGGGGTCAACAACGATCATATCGCGCTCGGAGGTGTCACCGGGCAGCTTGCAGTAATAGCTGACAGGCTTGAGCGTCTCGGGGTCGCGATAAAGCCCGATATGTCCGACTTTTGCGGCGGGAATCAGCTCCATGACGCCCTCTGCCATGCCGAGACCGGCGCGGAGAATGGGAACGATGCCGAGTTTGCGTCCTGCAAGCACTCTTGCGCGCATTGATGCAACGGGAGTTTCAATGTCAACTTCCTCCATGGGAAGGTCACGGGTGACTTCATATGCCATGAGCGTGGACAGCTCGTTGAGCAGCATACGGAAATCCTTTGTGCCGGTGTTTTTGTCCCTCATGAGGGTGAGCTTGTGCTGAACGAGAGGATGGTCGATAACGACAACGTTTTCCATGTAGTTTTTCATTGTTAATACCCCTTTGTAAAATTATTTATTAAATAAGTTGAAATCAAGCAAGAAGCTTTTATCTGCATTCGTAATCGGAAATTTTGCCGATGCGGCGTTCGTGCCTGCCGCCGGCAAATTCGGTGCAGAGCCATGTTTTGACGATCGCCTTTGCGGTTTCAATGCCGATGATCCTTCCGCCCATTGCAAGCATGTTGGAATCATTATGCTGACGGGTCAGTTCCGCGGAAAGAACATCTCCGCAGAGTGCGCAGCGAATGCCGCGAACCTTGTTTGCGCAGATAGAAACACCGATGCCGGTGCCGCAGATGAGGATTCCGCGGTCAAACTCGCCGGAGGCAACAGCTTCTGCGGCGGGAAATGCGATGTCGGGATAATCAATACTGTCGGTTGAGTAGCAGCCGAAATCCCTGAATTCGTGACCAAGTTCAGTAATATAGGGTAAAAGCTCGTTCTTGAGTGCGTATCCGCCGTGGTCGGATGCAATTGCAATTTTCATTTTTTTATTGTCCCGTGCGGTGCGCGGGAAATCCTTTCCGTAAAGTCTTTAAAAAAATATTAAAAATTTTTGTGATTGAGCAAGAATAAATTCCGTAAACACCGACGGCATCCAAACGGCTTCGAACGCAGCCGAAAAGTCGTCGGCATATCGCAGCGGTCATTCGGAAATAACCGTAAACCCGGCGGCACGGAGCAGACGATTCATGTATGCAAGCCCCTGAGCCTCGGCGGGGACACTTTCCGCAATTATCAAATCCATGCCGCACGATTCGTTTCGAAGTTCACGAAAAAGGGCGGCGCACAGCGTCTGCGGCTGAGTCCTGTCGCCGATAACGACATGCCGCTTTCCCGAATAGCGGGATTTGGTTTGTTCCGTTGCGAGTATGATGCATTTTTTTCCCGAAAGCTCTGCGCGGGTGTATTCACGGCAGGCGATGGAGGCGGTTTTTTTGCAGTCATTGCCGCCGTCAGCAATGACAACATCGCATTCGGGCGCGTAATGCTTGTATTTCATGCCGGGCGAAGCGGCGGTTTCTCCGTTTTTTAACGGGTTGAGCACCGCATGAGCAATATCAACATGCCCGATGACGCTTTCAAGCATCTCTCTCGTGACTCCGCCGGGGCGAAGCACCATCGGTGTGCCGACAAGGGAAAGCACCGTGGATTCAACGCCGACTCTGCAATCCCCGCCGTCAATAATTGCATCAATGCATCCGTCAAGGTCATCCAGAACATGCTGAGCGCAGGTCGGGCTCGGTTTTCCGGAAAGGTTCGCGCTCGGCGCCGCAATCGGAACGCCGGCCGCACGAATCAGAGCAAGTGCGGTTTTATGCTCCGGCATACGCACCGCAACGGTGGAGAGCCCCGCCGTGACTTGCGGAGGGACAATGTCGCTTTTGAGATAGACCATGGTGAGCGGACCCGGCCAGAATGCATCCGCAAGCTGCCGCGCCTTGTCCGGAACATGTTTCCAAAGCTGTTTGAGGTCGCTTTTTTTTGCAATATGAAGAATGAGCGGGTTGTCTCCGGGGCGTCCCTTTGCAGCAAAAATCTTTTCCACAGCACAGCCGTCAAGCCCGTTTGCACCGAGTCCGTATACGGTTTCGGTCGGAAACGCAACAAGCCCGCCCGCGCGAATGATTCGCCCGCACACGTTTGTTCCGTTCTCTTTTTGTGTTGCTGCATTGAAAAATTCCGTGTTCATGCTGCCAAACTCCGTTCCCGGGTCACCGCATCGGCCGCAAACCGGCGCATAATGCCGTATCAACCCACTATAATATAGCACAAATCGCGGTTTTCGGCAAGTGAAAAGTGATGCTGCTTAAAAAAACAGAATGCGTCGAAAGTCACGGCAGGATTGAAAAATCTTTCCGTTTGTGGTATACTTTGGATAAACACGGCGGTACGCTGCCAAAAAGGATAAGGAATTTAAATAATGAGCGAATACAATTATGATATCGTTGTTCTGGGCGCGGGCCCGGGCGGTTATGAAGCGGCTATACGCTGCGCACAATACGGCAAAAACACGGCGCTTGTTGAGGCGCGCGATCTGGGCGGAACATGTTTGAACCGCGGCTGCATTCCCACAAAAGCATTGCTGCACGGTGCGGAAGTTTATCAGTCGGCGCTGAATGCTGCGTCCTGCGGTGTAACAACGGGTGAGGTCGGGTTTGATTTTGCAAAGCTTGCCGAATACAAGGATTCTGTTGTTGCAGGCCTGCGCAAGGGCATTGCGGGGCTTGAAAAAGCGCACGGAGTGAAGGTCATAAACGGCTTCGGAAAGCTTGTTGATGAGCACACTCTCGATGTTGACGGCGAAAAAGTCACGTTCGACAAGCTGATTCTTGCAACGGGAAGTGCGCCTGCGCGTCCCCCGATTCCCGGTATTGACGGCGAAAATGTCGTTACTTCCGACGAAGTGCTTTCAATGACAGAGCTTCCGGACAGCTTTGTTATTATCGGCGGCGGTGTTATCGGCATAGAGTTTGCAACGTTGTTTGCCTCTCTCGGAAAGCCCGTAACCGTTATCGAAATGATGCCGAGCATACTTCCGGGCGTGGATGCCGACATCGTTAAAATGCTTTCAACAAGGGTACTCAAACGCAAAAAAGTTACTGTTATCAACAATGCCAAGGTAACAGGCATTAACGGCGGCGAAAAAGTCACCGTAACGTACGAACTCAACGGAGCCGAAAAAACAGCCGAGGGAGGCTGCTGCGTTGTTGCCGTCGGCCGCCGCGCAATGACGGCAAACATCGGGCTTGAAAATGTCGGAATCGAAATGAACCGCGCGTTTGTGAACATCGACGATTATTGCCGCACAAATATCGAAAACATCTATGCGATCGGCGATATAACCGGCAAGATTCAGCTTGCGCATGTTGCAAGCGCACAGGGTCTTGCAGCTGCGGCGAATGCATGCGGGCAGAAGAGTGTAAAGATGGATTATTCGGTTGTGCCTTCCTGCATTTATACCGCTCCCGAAATTGCATTTGTCGGCATCGGCGAAGAAAAAGCAAAGCAGCAGGGCATTGAATACAAAATCGGCAGCTTCAATGTTGCAGGCAACGGCAGAGCAATGATAATGGGCGAAGCTCTCGGCATTGCAAAGCTGATTTCCGATGCGGACGGAAATCTCATCGGCGCACAGCTCATGGGTCCCCGCGCAACGGATATGATAGCGGAGCTTGCTCTTGCGCTTAAAGTCGGTGCCTCGGTTGAAACTATTGCCGAAACCATTCATCCGCATCCCACCGTCAGCGAGGTTATTGCGGAAGCGGCGCATGATCGGGAAGGTCTTTGCTGTCACAGTCTGCCCAAAAAGAAATAATTAAATCAACAAACGAACAAACCGCCGTCGCCCGTCGAATAAGATGTGCGGCGGCGGGCATTATGCGGCTTTTTCCGCCGGTTATTGAATCAATCGCAAATCAATTACAAAAGGGAGGAAGAAAAACATGAGCATTCCAAACGGCAAAAATGTATACGGATATGCGGAGGCATATGCAAAACTTGCAAATTTCGGGCAGCAGCACCTGCTTAAATATTATGATGAGCTTGATGAAGCGCAGCGCGCCGCATTGCTCAATCAAATCGAGCAGATCGATTTTTCCGTTGTCAGCACGAATAAACAGCCTGAAAAACGCGGCAGAATCACTCCGATCGGTGTTACGGAGCTTGCGGAAATACGCACTCGCGGAGATGAATTCTTTGATGCGGGCATGGCGGAGCTGCGTGCGGGGCATGTCGGCGCGGTGCTGCTTGCGGGCGGCATGGGCACACGGCTCGGTTCGGATGCTCCGAAGGGTGCGTTCAATATCGGAATCAAGCGTGAACTTTATATTTTTGAGTGCCTTATAAACAATCTTCTGAATGTTACGGAAAGAGTCGGCAGTTTTGTTCACCTTTTCATCATGACCAGCGACAAAAACGACGCAGCAACGCGTGCGTTTTTTGCAGAGCATAATTATTTCGGCTATGCGGCGGAATTCGTGCATTTTTTCACTCAGGAGACGGCACCCGCGGCGGATTACGACGGCAAGGTTTATCTCGAAGAAAAATACCGACTTGCAACTTCACCGAACGGCAACGGCGGTTGGTATTCCTCAATGGCAAAGCACGGAATGCTTGATATTGTCCGCAGAAACGGCATAGAATGGCTGAACGTGTTTGCGGTTGACAATGTTCTTCAGCGCATTGCCGATCCGCTCTTCATCGGCGCAACAAAGCTTGCGCATTGCGAAGTCGGGTCAAAGGTCATTAAAAAAGCCGCGCCCGATGAGCGCGTGGGCGTTATGTGCCTTGAAGACGGGCATCCTTCAATCGTTGAATACTATGAGCTTACGGATGAAATGCGCAATGCGAAAAACGAAAAAGGCGAACCCGCCTACAATTTCGGCGTTATTTTGAACTACCTGTTCCGCGTGGATGCGCTTGACGGCATAATGGAAAAATCCCTTCCGCTGCATGTTGTTGAAAAAAAGATTCCATGCCTTGATGAAAACGGGCAGCATGTCACGCCCGAAAAACCGAACGGCTTCAAGTATGAAACCCTGATTTTGGATATGATACGGCTGCTTAACGGCTGCATGGTGTTTGAGGTTGACAGGGCAAGGGAGTTTGCACCTGTCAAGAACCGCACAGGGGTTGATTCGGTTGACACGGCGCGGGAGCTGCTTGTCCGCAACAGCGTTGAACTCTGATTTTATTCACGGTCAAGAACAACAAGCCTGCATAAATAATACAGCCCCGCCGCAAAGCCGTTAAGCCCTGCGGCGGGGTTGTTTATGTCCCGTTTGTGTGAACTGCGTACAGAGTTCCCAACCGTGACGGAAGCGTTACGGATTGTCAATTATAACATCGGCAGCAGAATCAAGCTGCATTAACCTGCAACGGAGGCAGAGCAGCCGTCTATTGCTGTTCCCCGTGGCTCAGTGACACGCAGTGTGCCGGAACCTGATCCTGCATTTCGGCCCATGCAACGGTCTTGTCGCCGAAATGCCAAGCAACAACGATTGCTTCGAGGCTGTACTTGTAGTTCAGGTCGCTGCCGTAAATCAGCCTAAGTCCGTCAACGTACGTAAGATCGGGTCTGTTCGAAAGCACAATAGCAGTTTCGTCAGACGCTGCGCCGCTTGACAGGATATACCTGTACTTATACGGTTTATCGTACCATTGGCCTTTTGCGTAGCTTTCGCCGATGCGCCATGTGCCGTCGCTCATCAGATAGTGTGTCTTCAGGAGTGCCTGCGATTCATACAGGCCGCCCTTGTTGTTTACCGCCGTGTGAATGTCAACACAGTCGTTTGCATCATAAACCTTAACGATATAAGGCTCTTCGGCGGAAGACTCTTCGGACGGGTTTTTCCGCATATTGATATCATCCTGCGGAAGCTGTTTTGCCGAATCACAAGGTTCGGCGGCTGAAACGACCTTTGCGTCATCTTTCGAGTCCGCATGTGTTCTGTCGCTTGCTGCGGATTCCGCAGCAGTCCTTGCCCCGCCGTCATGCAGGGTCGATGCCTGCGCATAAACGAATGCGGACATCAGCATCACGACAACCAGTGTCAATGACAGTATTTTCTTCATTAATTGTTTCTCCTTTCGCGGGGTCATGGTTTTGCGCCGTTGGCGGTTGGGTTTCTCTTCCCCAAAGGCTGCACTTGTTGAATGCTGTGCCAACTTTGGGTGCGATACGCAGCTTGCGATACGCAGCTTGCGATATGCAGCTTGCGATACGCAGTCTATGATACGCAATTTGCGATATGCAAATGCGGGACATGTGTTGAATCGGATTCGTTTCAATGGTGCGACTTTCATCGCAATACTATTATATCAGCGAATTAAGATCATTTCAACCCTCAATTGTGAACAATTTGTTAACAATTCTTTTTCAACAGGAAAAAACAGTCAAACGGAGCCGATAGGATGAACACACAATATGTTTAAGATGAATACAAAGTAATACAAAAAAGAGCCCGAACCGATCGGGCTCCGATGTTGAAACAAATTTTAATTTTTAAGGTTCGTTATTCGGAAAACTCCTTAAAGGCAGTTTCCGCAATCTTTTCCGCATTGGCAAGCGTGATTGCGCGGCGTTCGGCAAGCGCGGCAATATCGGCATATTCGAACTTTGCCCGTTTAACGCCGAACCCCTGAGCGGTCTTCAGGCGAATCGTACCGTCCTCAAATTTGGCGGTTTGCGTTTCACGCTGCAAAAGGTATCGCGGCATTCTGCACTCGCGGACGCCGAGAGTGCTTGTGTGTTTGAACAATATGCGGATAATTTCGCTGCGTTTTTCGGCATTGCAAAGCACGCAGAGCATAATTCCGGGGCGGTTCTTCTTCATTCCTGTCGGAACTGTGTAAACATCCGCCGCACCCGCGTTAAGCAGTTTATCAAATGCAAACCCAATCTCTTCGCCTGTCATATCGTCAATGTTGCAGCGAAGCTCGATGATCTCATCCGCCGATTCTTCACTCGGACTTTCGCCGAAAAGCGCACGCACGCAGTTTGCGGCGGGATAGTCGCGTTTGCCCATGCCGTACCCTTGGGAAAGTATTGTCATTAACGGCATTGCGGTGAAGTCATGAACGAAATGTTTTAACAGTGCCGCTCCGGTCGGAGTGCAGAGTTCGCCTTTTATATCGCCCGCATAAACAGGAACGCCGTGAAGAATGAAGGCTGTTGCCGGTGCGGGAACGGGAAGGATCCCGTGCGCACAATGCACATGTCCGCTGCCCGTGCGAACGGGGGAGGCGGCAATGCGTTCCGGTGCGAGCATTTCGATCAGCGCGCAGCAGGAAACAATATCTGCAACGGCATCAAGCGCACCGACCTCGTGAAAATGCACAAGCTCAACGGGAACACCGTGGGCATGACTCTCCGCTTCTGCAATCAGTTTGTAAACAGCAAGGGAATGCTCCTTCACTGCATCGGACACGGGCAGCGCACGGATAATGTGTTCAATTTCGTGCAGCCCGCTGTGAGAATGGTGATGCTCGTGTTCATGGCTGTGCTCGTGCTCATGGCAATGCTCATGCGCGTGTTCATGCTCATGTTCATGATTATGTTCGTGCTCATGACAATGCGTGTGCTCGTGCTCATGCTCATGGCAATGCTCATGTTCGTGAAGGTGTTCATGTTCGTGTATGCAGGCGGCATATTCGTCCGCATCGGTGTTCATGTATTCAACGGCAAAATGAATTCCGCGAATGCCGCATTTTTCGGCGGCAGCGCAGCGAACATTCAGTCCGACGGCCGAGAAGGCAGCTGCAATATTCTGAAACTCGGCACGTTGTTCTTCGGAAAGCAGATCATAGAGTGCGCCCGCAAGCATATCGCCCGCCGCACCCATTCCGCAGTCAAGGTAAAGTGTTTTCATAGTAAAAAGGCCTTTCAACAGTTTTATTCAGGGTTGCATATTATAATTAAGGAAAGAATCGTCACCGCGCATTGCTGCCGGTGCCGATATGGTTTATCATGTTTGCAAGGTAACCTGCGCCGAAGCCGTTGTCGATATTCACAACTGATACTCCGCTTGAGCATGAGTTGAGCATTGAAAGCAGCGCTGCAACTCCGCCGAATGCCGCACCGTAACCGACACTTGTCGGCACGGCAATAACGGGGCAGTCGGCAAGCCCGCCGATTACACTTGCAAGCGCACCTTCCATGCCTGCAACGGCGATAATGACGCTTGCACCCATGATTTCGTCAATATGCGAAAGGAGCCGGTGCAGCCCTGCAACGCCGACATCATAAAGCCTAAGCACACGGCTGCCGTGAAATTCCGCCGTCAGTGCCGCTTCTTCCGCAACGGGAATATCGCTTGTGCCGCCTGCCGCAACAACAACGCAGCCGTTTCCGCTCGGTTCGGGTATGCTGCCGATACTGCCGATTTTTGCAATTTCACAGTAGCTCAGGGCAAATTCACGACTCAGTATCTCTGCGGCATTTTTTTCAAGGCGCGTAATAAGTATCGTTTCCTGTCCGCTCTCAAGCATGGCTTTAATGATTTCAAGCATCTGTTCGGGTGTTTTGCCCGCACCGTAAATCACTTCCGCCGCACCGGTCCGAAGGCGGCGATGGGTGTCTATCTTTGCGAATCCAAGGTCGCGGAACGGAGCGGTGCGCAGTTTCAAATATGCTTCGTCAACCGACACTTCGCCGCGGCGCACGGATTCAAGAAGGTTTTTTATTTCGTCATTCATAGTCTTTGTGTTGTGCTGTCAGAACAGCGGGATTTCATCTCGGCTCAAGGTCAAGCGTCACTGCATCGAAATATTGCCGCAGCTCGTTTAAAACATGCTCACGCTGTTTAAATAATTCATCGAATTCCCCGGCTTTCAATTGCAGCTTTGCGGTTCCGTTAACGCTCCGAACGCGAAAGTCGGAGAAGCCGAGCGAAAAAAGGAAGTTTTCCGCTGCTTCAACGGAATGCAGTTTGTTTTTTGTGATCAATTCGCCCGTCGGAATCCGCGTTGCAAGGCAGGCATAGGCAGGTTTGTTCCAAGTGAAAAGCTCCGCTTCGCGGGCAAGACGGCGAATGTCAGCTTTTGTCAGTCCGCATTCGCGCAGCGGGGAAAGCACGCCCGCTTCCCGCAGGGCACGCATTCCCGGACGGTCATCCTCTGCATCGGAAGCATTCGTCCCGTCCAGAATCGTTTTGTACCCGTCCGCCGCCGCCGCTTTGCATATCGCGGAAAAAATGTGTTTTTTGCAATGGTAGCAGCGGTCGGTCGGATTGCGGACAACATCTTCGCAGGCAAGGATATCAACAGAAATAATTTTAAGCGGCAGTTCGGCTTCCTTGGCGGCACGCAGTGCGTCCGTCAGCTCAAATTCCGGCTGGAATGCCGATTGAACATAGTATGCGGCAAAATTTCCACCCTCAACGCGGGAAGCCGCATAAGCAAGAAAACATGAGTCCACGCCGCCCGAAAGCGCAATCGCCGCGCTGCCGATGCCCTTGAGCCTGTTCAAAAGTTTGCTGCATAGCCGTTCGGATTCGCTCATAGCCCATCCTCCTTTTTAACCCGCTTACATTATAATGCCTGCCGCGCGGGTTTTGCAAGAGCAAATAATAATGCGGGAGTTAACCCTCGGAAATTTTTGAAATTTAGCCGATAGGATAAGTAAAGAAACAATTTAAAGAGGCTGCGGCTTCGGTTTCAAGTCGCAGCCTCAAAATATATTTACCCGGCAATGGTGACAAACTCAAAAAACTATGCTATAATCCTTACTTGTGTAAGCCAATGTAGCTCAGCTGGCAGAGCAGCGCATTCGTAATGCGCAGGTCAAGGGTTCGAGCCCCTTCATTGGCTCCATTAATCGGGGCGTAGCGCAGCTTGGTAGCGCGTTTGGTTCGGGACCAAAAGGTCGGGTGTTCAAATCACCTCGCCCCGACCAGAAAGCCCGTTGGTTTTGAGTTGAAATCAACGGGCTTTTTTGCAAAACGGAAGCGGATATCAGCCTTGGTTTTGAATGGTTTCCGCACAACGGAGAAAGGGTTTATGCAATCGTGCATAAGGAAAACGGCGAAGTCATCGAAAATATTCTTTGGAAAGAGTAAAAAGGGAGGCGCGGCATGAAAAGAAAGTATCCGGCGAAAATGTTTTTGTTATTTGTTTTGACGAATTTCCTGTTTCGGTTTTTCTATTTATTTATTCCGGGAACCGTACTCTGTGTTGTCGGAATTTGGTCGCAGACCTACCTTTATGTCGGGCTTGCGGTTCTGGGACTTGATTTGATTCTTTCAATTGTTGAACAGGTGCGGATTCGAAACGCGGCCGTGGGGCAAAGCGAGAACCCAGACTTCAACGAAATGATGGACGCATTTTGCGGCCAAGGCGGACTGCGTGCTGCCGGAAAAATGTTTGACGAAAAGCTCGGATTCAACCATGTTGACGAATCTCAAAACAAGAAAAACTGATTTGCGGGAATGCCGCGATAGGAGCCTATTGATTAGAGAAAGTTTCGGAGGAATACAATGGATAAACAGGCGTTGACGGCTCTTTTCGAAAAGTATATAAAAAAGCTGAGAATCACACCCGCGTGGGACATAAAGCTTGAATTTGTTGAAGACCCAACATGGCGAAAAACCGGTGATTTTAAAATTGACTGCGATGACAGAAAAGCCATTTTGCTTTTGAATGCAGCAAATCCAAAGCAGGAGAATCTTGAAGAGGTCATTGTACACGAGCTGATGCATATAAAGATGTATCCGCTGGATCAGGTGACGGAATCATTGATAACGAGCTGCTTCGAGGACGGATCGGCAGCGAGCAAATTTGCCTATCAACAGTTTTTCTGCACCCTTGAGCAGACGGTTGAGGAATTGACGAAATGCTTTTTGCTGGAATTTGGAGAGAATAGGGAATTCTCTTACGGCAGGTGCGAACGGGAGAAATCATTCAACGACCTGTACGAGGGCTTGAAGAACCTCTGAAAACGGATTTTTAAGAGATACATAAGGAAGCGCGGCTTTATTTTGCAAGAACGATATGCCCCCGTATAATTGCTGTCGGCCGCCGAAATTTGTTTGTTAAGGATCGCTGCGAGTTGAATGCGGCGGTCTTTCTTTATTGAATTTTCTCAAGTCCAAGTTACGCCGAAGCTCCGTTTTTTCATGAAATAAGCTGCAGCCGCGGCGTTATTAAAAGCGCAACATTATTTTGATGCATATTTTCCTCCGAATTGCTCAAAATAGCAGAAGAAAAAAGAAAAATCGGAGGCAATATGGGAATAATCGGAAGGCATTCGTTTGAGCTTTGCAGCAGGCCGCGAATAATTTCATCCGCAAGCTATGTCGGCGACAAAGAAGGGAAAGGTCCCCTGAGAGAATGCTTTGATAAAATCTGCCGCGACGATACCCTTGGGCTTGACTCTTGGGAGCAGGCGGAAAGCAGAATGTTCGAAAGCGCGGTTCGCGTGGCTCTTGCAAAAATAAAAAGGCAAAGCGATGATTTGAGCTGCCTTTTGGGCGGAGATTTATTGAATCAGATAATCTCCTCCGGCTTTGCGGCGCGGGAGATCCGTGCACCGTTCATCGGCTTGTACGGTGCGTGTTCAACCATCAGCGAGGGACTGATGCTCGGCGGAATGCTTGTTGACGGAGGCTTTGCAGAGCTTGCCGCGTGTGCCGCAAGCAGTCACTTTTCGGCAGCCGAAAGGCAGTTCCGCTATCCGCTGGAAATGGGCGTTCAGGCCGTTCCGAGCAGTCAGCGTACGGTCACGGGTGCGGGAAGCATAATCATTCAGGCGGCGGGTGAATTCCGTCCGGGTGCGGGCAATGTGTTTGAACATGTTGCACTTACGGGCGGCACCATCGGCAGCGTGGAGGATTTCGGCATTACGGATGCAAATAATATGGGGGCGGCGATGGCTCCTGCCGCGTTTAAAACGATTAAGACTCATCTTTCGGATTACTCGCGCAGGGTGGAGGATTACGACAGGATAATAACAGGAGATCTCGGCATTTTCGGCAGCGATATGCTGTATGAACTGCTGCGCGGTGAGGGGATTGAAATTGCCGACAGGCATGAGGATTGCGGCAAGCTGATGTTCAGTCCGGAGCAAAATGTCAATTGCGGTGCGAGCGGCTGCGGCTGTGCGGCGACCGTAATGAGCAGTTGGTTCCTGCCGAAAATTGAATCCGGCGAAATCCGCCGCGTTCTTTTCCTTGCAACGGGTGCGCTCATGAGTCCTGTCAGCAGCCTTCAGGGTGAAAGCATTCCTTCAATTGCACATGCGGTTGTGATTGAGCATATTGATTGACCCAAACGGCGGTCAAGTGAAAAACGGCAGCAGAATAAACTGTAATTTGAAAACATAAAGAATTTGGACGGTTGAATTAAATGAGCAGTATAACGGATTATTTACTTGTTTTTGCAATCGGTGGTGCGATTTGCGTCATCGGACAGCTTCTTATGAGTCTGACACGGCTGACGCCTGCAAGAATCCTTGTGATTTTTGTTACGGCGGGGGTTGTGCTCACGGCTGTCGGACTGTATAAACCCATTGTCGAACTCGGCGGAGCGGGCGCAACGGTGCCGCTGACGGGGTTTGGGTATTCGCTTGCAAACGGCGCAATTGACGGCGCAATGAACGAGGGTTTGCTCGGTGCAATAACCGGCGGGGTGAAGGCAACCGCGGGCGGTATCGCCGCCGCAGTGCTTTTCGGGTACGCTTTTGCACTGATTTTTACGCCGAAAACAAAAAAGTAAACACAGCGAAATTAAGCGCAACCGGCTTCCGACAGATGACGGAAGTCGGTTGTGTATTGTCAATGTTTGATGGATTGTTTAAAATACGAAACAACTGCCCAATCAGTCAATGGAGTGAAGAGCGGCGCCGACAGCGGTGGCAAATGCTGCATTTTCCGGAACGATAAACTCAACGGGATAAAGTGTTTTAAAAAGCTCAATCATTGGCAAAAGCTCCCGCAGTCCGGTAAGCGCACCTGTCAAAATGACTTTTTTGACAGAGGAGTTTTTGCAGGCAAAAACCGCAAGGGTCAAAATGGTTTGCAGCACCATGTTGACAACGCCGAGAGCAAGATCACAATCGGTTGCGCTGTCCTTTACGTTTGCAAAGTTTGCGGCGGTGATTTCCGAACCGAGTTTTTCAATGTCATTCTTGGAAATATCGCCGATTGTAAGATCAACGTGTGAAAGGCTGCCGCGCTCCGCAAGCGCGCAAAGACTCTCGTGATCCGATGCACCGGTAAGCTTTTTGCCGAGGCCGACGATGGTTCCGCCGCCGACGCCGCTGCCGCCGATGTGGGAATAATCCTTGCCGTGGGCATGAATAAACGCTGTGCCGGTGCCCATGCTCACAACAACCGCTTCATCCAACCCGGCAAGAGCAAGCCCGCCCCGCGCGATCGCGGAAAATTCCTCAATGCGCTGAGTCGGAATGCCGTAAATGTCGCCCGAAAGATAGGATGAGCCGACGCCTGTCACAAGTATGCGTTCAACATCGCTGAGCGAGAACTTGTTGGCGTTGATATAATGTCCCAATGCGCCGTAAAGTGAGGTTATTTGATCGTAAGCGCGAACCGTCATTGTTGAAATCAGTTCGCCGCCCGGAGTCAGTCCGACAATTTTTGTCGTTGAACCTCCAACGTCTATTCCGAGAATTATGCCCATTTGTGTTCCTCCTTGGTCTGCCCGATACGCAGAATACGCACCTCTCGCGCCGATACATGCGCGGCTTTGCATAAAATCCTTAGGTAAACGCTGATTAATCAGCATCAAATGCAGCGCAGCGTCTCCTTGAATTGCCGCCCGCAAATACCGCTTAATCAATCGTCATATCCTGCCAATGTAACCATTATAAAGCATTAATGCCGTATTGTAAAGACCAAAAGAAAAAGGCAGAGCGACTGTCGGAGCGGAACAGCATACGGCGAAATAATTCATAACGGCCGACAACTCTACGACTATAATAAATTAAAATACACCTGTGCGGCAAAATAAAAAAAGTTTATCTTCTGCAAAAACAGAGAACATGTACATAAATCAGCACAGCAAAAAAGCAAAAAACCATTGACAAGACAAAAAATGCAGTATATACTTATCTTGTCGATACATACAGCAACAAATACGCTGAATAGTTTTGCATAAGGTTTTTCTTTTAACGGAGGAATGAATTTGAATATGCTTTTGGCTCACGGTGCAACGGATGAGCACCCGGAAGGACAGTCGATAGAAGCCCACCTGAAAGGTACGGGAGAACTTGCGGAAACATTTGCAGCGGAGTTTGGAGCCGCAGCAAACGGAAAGTTGTGCGGGCTTGCTCACGACATAGGAAAGTATTCGGATGAATTTCAGCTGAGACTGCGCGGCGGAAAGAAGGTCGATCATGCGACGGCGGGAGCAATCGAATGCTTCAAAATCAAAGCAGCGTTTGAGGCTGTATGCGTTATCGGCCACCACAGCGGATTGCCCAATGTCGGACATAAAGACGCTGACACAACCGAAAGCCAAACATTTTTTGGCAGGAAGCTGCGCGCCGAACAGGGAGGAATTCCGGATTATCGGAAAAATTGGAACGGACACATAGCATTACCGCAGGATTATTTTAGACCCTCGGGCCGTGGGTTCGCAACAGCATTCTATATAAGAATGCTGTATTCCTGCCTTGTTGATGCGGATTATATCGACACGGAAACCTTTATGAACGGTGACGCAGGCAGAGGAAACTACGAACCGCTTTCTGCGCTTTGTGACAAGCTCACAGCATACATCTCAAAATGGAACAATCCAACAAGAGAAATCGACATACTGCGGCAAAAAATTCTCAATTCATGCATTGAAAAGGCGTCTGCGCCGCGCGGAATTTTCTCATTGACGGTGCCGACGGGCGGCGGCAAAACGGTTGCGTCCATGGCATTTGCGCTCAACCATGCTGTTGCAAATTCAATGAAGCGCATTATATATGTAATACCGTACACATCGATTATTGAACAGAATGCAAAAGTTTTCCGAGATATTCTGGGTCAAGAGAACGTTGTGGAACATCATTCATCAGTTTCGTACGAATTATCGGAAAATGCTGACGAGCTGGAATATCGAAGTGCGCTTGCAACGGAAAACTGGGATGCTCCGGTGATCGTGACAACTGCCGTGCAGTTCTTTGAATCACTTTACGCGAACCGTTCGTCAAAATGCAGAAAGCTTCACAATATTGCAAACAGCGTTATTATTTTTGACGAGGCGCAAATGATTCCGTCAAACAATCTGCGTCCCTGCGTTGCGGCGATTGCGGAGCTTGTGCGCGCATACAACGCAACCGCCGTTCTGTGTACCGCAACTCAGCCGGCTATTGACGAAATGCTGCTTGAATACAGTAAAAAAGAAAGCGTTGTTGAATTATGTCCCGATGTTGACGGCATGTTCGAAAAGTTTCGCAGGACAAGCTTTGAAAAGGAAGGAAGGCTGACAACGGATGAACTGGTTTCAAGGCTTGAAAGTCAGCAGCAGGTGCTTTGCATCGTCAACACGCGAAAATTTGCTCAAGAGGTTTATGAGGCATTGCCGTCGGAGGGGCGTTTTCATCTGTCCACGCTTATGTGTCCGGTTCACCGTAAACAGAAGCTCGACGAAATTCGCGAAAGACTAAAATCCGGCAAAACATGCAGAGTTGTTTCAACTTCACTGATTGAAGCCGGTGTTGATGTTGATTTTCCTCGTGTGTTCAGAGAGATGGCCGGGCTGGATTCAATACTGCAGGCGGCAGGGCGCTGCAACCGCGAGGGTAAACGGAGTGCGGAAAGCAGCATTGTTACCGTTTTTGAATCCGAAAACAAGGTGAACAAGCTGATTGCGGTTAACCGTGATGCTGCGGAGGAGACGGTGCGGGACTGGACGCAGCCGAACACAACGTCAACTATAGAGCGTTATTTTAAGGCGTACAGGGATTTTTTGCGGAATGATGACAAGTCGGGCGTCATAACAGCGAGCGAAAAAGGAATATCGGGCTGTGGATTGCCTTTTGAATGGATTGCAAAAGAATTCAAGCTGATAGACCAAAACACCTTCACGGTTTACATTTCTGTCGGAGAGGGAAAAGAGCTTATTTCAAGGCTCAGAGAGGGAGAACGCTCCCGTGAACTGTATCGAAAGGCCGGAATGTATTCCGTATCGATATACGAAAATCATTTCAATGCTATTATCAATGCCGGGGCGGCGGAACCCTTCGGTGACGATGCGGCAATTCTGACGGATTTGAGTCTTTATTCGGATGAAAAGGGACTTGCAACAGATGTGCCGGATGGAAGTGCGCTGTTTAACTGATAATGAATGCTTTATTAATCGGTAAGTGAACGGAAAGGCTTTGCAGGTTATATGAATACCGAATTTGACCAAACGGGGCTTGACCGTAAACGATAAAAACATAATACAGCATAGGAGGAATAAGGGAAAATTGATTGCAAAAAGGAACAAAAAAGAAAAGAAAGGAGAGACGGTATATGCCAATATGTATTGAGGTAAGCGGGGATTATGCCTGCTTTTCAAGACCGGAGATGAAGGTTGAACGCGTGAGTTACGATGTAATAACACCGTCTGCGGCACGCGGCATACTGGAAGCAGTTATGTGGCATCCGGGAATGCGTTATGTAATTGACAGGATTCATGTGTGCGCACCGATCCGGTTCACAAACATTCGACGAAATGAAGTGAAGGATGTTATCAGCGCGCGAAACGTCAAAGCGGAGATGAATAGCCGAAGCGGCGATCTGTATATTGCAGCATCGGAATCCATTCAGCAGCGTGCTGCGATGGTGTTGAGAGATGTGCATTATGTTATTGAAGCTCATTTTGAAATGACTGAGAATGCTGCGCCGAGCGACAATCCCGGTAAATTTTGCGACATGCTGAGAAGGAGGGTTGAAAAGGGTCAATGCTATCATCAGCCCTGCCTCGGAACCCGCGAATTCCCTGCAAAGGTAGTAAAATGCGTTGAGATGCCGCCCTGTCCGCCGGAACTTGCGGGAGAACGGGATCTTGGCTGGATGCTTTTGGATTTGGATTATTCGGATAAGGAAAACATCAAGCCCGTGTTCTTTCGCGCAAAGCTTGTTGACGGCGTGCTGACCGTGCCGAGAATGGATTCGGCGGAGGTGACCCGATGATTTTGCAGGCATTAACAAGCCTTTATGAGGCACTTGCCCAAAAAGGCGAAATCTCCAAGGAAGGCTGGAGCCGTGAAAAAATCAGCTTCGCGCTCTCTATTGACGAGGAAGGCAATCTGCTGCGAGTAACGCCGCTTTTTGACACGGTCGATGGACCAAAGGGCAAAACGAGGGAAGTTCCGCAGAAGATGACCGTTCCGGCGGCTGTGAAAAGAACGTCAGGCGCGGCGGCGAATTTCCTTTGGGATAACTCCTCCTATATTTTGGGTGTGAGCCTGAAGAAAGGGGAGGATGATGCAGAAAGAGAAAAGCGAAGAAATAAGGACATTAAATGTTTCGAGGCTTGCCGCGAATTGCATCATTCAATGCTGGACGGCATGGAATATCCCGCTGCAAAGGCGGTGCTGAACTTCTTAGACAAGTGGGAACCGCAAAAGGCGGAGGAAAACAATCTTGTTGCACAATATGCGAAAGAAATTCTTTCGGGTGCAAATATGGTTTTTCGCTTTAACGGAGGCTATGTTCACGATGATCCACAGCTTGCATCTGTCTGGCAGAAGGCGAATGCAAAGCAAAAAGATAACATTGGGCAGTGCCTGGTAACGGGAGCGCTTGATGAAATTCAAAACACACACCCTACGATCAAGGGTGTGCAGGGCGCGCAGTCGAGCGGTGCGGCACTCGTGTCATTCAATGCATCGGCATTCTGTTCTTATAACAAGGAACAGAACCAAAATGCGCCGGTCGGAAAATATGCAGCCTTTGCATATACGACTGCGTTGAATCATTTATTGGCGGACAGGAAAAATGTCCACAGGATCGGCGACGCTGCCGTTGTCTGCTGGGCAGAAAATGCGGATAAACAGTACGAGGATTTTGCAGCTGAAGTTTTTTTCGGTGATAATGTCGACAAGTCGGATGAACAGAGGCTTTCAGCGCTGCGGACAAGCTTGAAGCTTCTTGCAGACGGACTTCCATGCAAGGAGATGGATCTTGATCCGGACAGAAAATTCTACATTCTCGGCCTGTCTCCGAACGCAGCCCGTCTCGCGGTCAGATTCTTTTACTGCGACAGCTTCGGGAAAATTGCGGGGAACATCTACAAGCATCATGAGAGAATGGAAATCGTGCGTCCCTCATATGATAAGTTTCCGATCCTCCCTTTGTGGAAGCTGCTCAGCGCAACGGTTAATCCGAATGCGAAGGATAAAACGCCGAATGCAGCAATGGCAGGTGCGGTTGCCCGTGCTGTGTTTTCCGGCGGCAGATATCCGGCGTCCCTTCTGGAGTGCACCTTTCTGCGAATCAAAGCAGAACGCAGCATAACCCGTGAACGGGCGGCGATAATCAAAGCTTATTATCTGAGAAACCCAAATGAAAAATGCCCAAAGGAGGTACTGACAGTGAGTTTAAATGAAAACAGTAAAAACATCCCCTATACCCTCGGAAGGCTGTTCTCCGTGTACGAAGAGATTCAGCAGGCAGCAAATCCGGGTATAAACACAACAATTAAGGACAGGTATTTTGGCTCTGCTGCCGCAATGCCTGCAACGGTGTTCCCGATACTCAGCAATCTTGCGCAAAAACACCTGCGCAAGCTTTCGGATGCACAGCGTGTATATCTTGATAAAAAGGTTATGACGCTGAAGAGCGTTCTCGGAGAACAGTATCCGGCGCATATGTCGCTGCCGGAGCAAGGCTCGTTCGACCTTGGCTACTACCATCAAACACAGGCTCGTTATACAAAAAAGGAGGATAAATAATTATGGAACCCATTAAAAACCGCTATGACTTTGTTGTGCTTTACGACGTTGAAAACGGCAACCCCAACGGTGATCCCGATGCGGGCAATATGCCAAGGGTTGATCCCGAAACCGGTTACGGAATTGTAACCGATGTTTGCCTTAAGCGGAAGATTCGCAACTATGTTGAAACGGCAAAGGAGGGAGAACCCGGTTATCGCATTTACATTAAAGAGGGAGTTCCTCTTAATGCAAGCGATAGGGAGGCTTGCGAAAAGTATAATGTCAGCACGGATGAAAAGAAATTGAAAGAGGCAAAGAAAACCGATCCTGAACTTGATATAAAGATCAGGGATTATATGTGCGGAAACTTCTTTGATATTCGCACTTTCGGTGCTGTTATGACAACGTTTGTCAAAGGTGCGCTGAACTGCGGACAGGTTCGCGGCCCGGTGCAGCTTGGATTTTCAAGGAGCATTGATCCCATTATTTCTCAGGAGATTACGATAACCCGTGTTGCAATAACGACCGAGGCTGACGCAGAGAAAAAAGGTACGGAAATGGGACGTAAATACATTGTTCCTTACGGCCTCTATCGCTGCGAAGGCTATGTTTCGGCCAACCTCGCGCGCAAAACTACGGGCTTTTCGGAGGCGGATCTTGAACTGCTTTGGAAGGCGATAATAAACATGTTTGAAAACGATCACTCGGCTGCACGCGGCAAGATGGCTGTTCGTGAGCTTGTCGTGTTCAAACACGAGTCAGAGCTCGGGAATGCTCCGGCACATAAACTCTTTGAGCGTGTTACAGCGGCAAGAAAAGCGGATTGTGCAGTTGCCCGTTGTTACGATGATTATGATATTGTCGTTGATACGGATAATTTGCCCGAAGGAGTCAGCTGCATTCGGATGATATGACATATTCCGAAGAGGATTATCTGCTGCTCTCCGGAATTCAGCACTTTAAATTTTGCCGCAGACAATGGGCGCTTATCCACATTGAGCAGCAATGGGCGGATAACTACCGCACGGTGGACGGCACACTGATGCATGAAAGAGCGCATGATACCGGGTTGAAGGAAAGCAGAGGCGATCTTTTCATTACGAGGGGGATGAATTTTTTTTCATCCACCCTCGGGGTTTCGGGACAGTGTGATGTACTGGAATTTCGCCGTTCGGCGGACGGGATAGAGCTGAAGGATCGTGATGGTCTTTGGCAGCCCTATCCCGTTGAGTACAAGCGCGGAATGTACAACGAGCGAACCGGCGATACATTGCAGCTTTGCGGTCAGGCAATGTGCCTTGAAGAGATGCTTGCGTGTGATATTCCGCGAGGAGCATTGTTTTATGGCGAAACACGGCGCAGGGTGGAAGTTGAATTTGACAGAGCATTGAGGGACGAAGTACGTGATGTGCTTTCCGAAATGCATGATCTGTATAGAAAACGATATACCCCGAAAGTGAAACCTACCAAGGCATGCGCGTCATGTTCAATGAAGGAAATTTGTCTTCCGAAACTGATGAAATCAACGACCGTTGCAACGTACATTAATAAGGCACTGGAGGAATCGCAATGAAGCGGTTGCTGAATACACTGTATATTATGTCGGAAGACGTATATTTGACGTTGGATGGAGAGAATGTTGTTGCAAAGTGCGGCGAAAGGATCACGGCACGTTATCCTCTGCACACATTGCAAAGCATAATTGACTTTTCATATATGGGCGCATCTCCTGCATTGCTCGGTAAATGCGCCGATATGGGAGTTGCATTCACTTTCTGCAGCCCGCGGGGGCGATTTCTTGCACGTGTAACGGGAGAGGCAAACGGTAATGTTTTGCTTCGGCGAAAGCAATATCGTGTTGCGGATGATGAGGAGAATTCATGCCTGATTGCAAAAAATATGATATTCGGCAAACTTTACAATTCTAAGCAGAGCATTGAGAGGACACGGCGAGATCACGCTCTGCGCGTGGATTGTGAAGCTTTGGCTTCCGTTTCACAGCTGACGGCGGGACTGCTGCCGCTTGTTCAAAAAGAAACACGGCTTGACGGACTCCGTGGACTTGAGGGTGTTGCAGCGAATGCGTATTTCAGCATATTCAACGAATTAATTCTCAACAGCAAGGAACTTTTTCGGTTTACGGTGCGTTCGAGGCGGCCTCCGCTTGATGCTGTGAATGCGCTGCTGTCGCTTGCATATTCAACGCTTGCTCTTGATTGTGCATCTGCGCTTGAAAGCGTTGGATTGGATTCGTATGTCGGATTTCTGCATCGTGACAGGCCGGGCAGAACTTCACTGGCACTTGACCTCATGGAAGAACTGCGTCCGTGCATGGCAGACAGATTTGTCCTTACGTGCATCAATAACAGAATGTTTGACAGAAACGATTTCGATTTTCGTGAAAGCGGGGCTGTACTGCTTAAGGATGATTCACGGCGGCGTTTCTATCGAGCATGGCAGGAACGAAAGAAGGATGAATTGAAGCATCCATATCTCGGCGAAAAGCTGCAATGGGGGATGATTCCGTATGTTCAGGCCCTGTTACTGGCAAGATACCTTCGCGGGGATTTGGATGCTTATCCTCCGTTCCTTTGGAAATAACCGTGTTGAGGCAGAAAGGACGGTTTAATTATGTTTGTGCTTATAACCTATGATGTTAACACAGAGGATGCGGACGGAAAAAGACGATTACGCCGCATCGCAAAGCAGTGTGTAAACTATGGACAGCGTGTGCAGAATTCGGTATTCGAGTGCATACTCGATCCGGCGCAGTGCCGCAGGTTAAAAGCTGAGCTTTGCAGCATCATGGATGCTGAACGTGACAGTCTTCGTTTCTATTATCTGGGTAACAAATATGAAAACAAGATTGAGCATTTCGGAACAAAGTCGGGTTACGACCCTGAGGGTATGCTGATGCTTTGATTATTTGCCGCGAACACTAAGCGGTCAGAAAAAATCAGGGTGGTTCGCGCAATTACATGCGGACAAAACATGCTTTTCTTCAAGAATTGTTAAGCGGATAAGAAACGAAACGCGCATAAAAGGCAGGTCTTTGCTTGCAGTGCCGCCTTTTTTACTGTATAATGGAAAATGAACAGCGGGGAATGATCACTTTCATACTTGCTGTTTGCGGAAATGTTGATTACGTCTATTCGTTTCCGCTGTCGCCGCCTTCACGGGCGGCGTGGATTGAAATTTTTGTGTTTTGGTCTGTGTGATATGGAGGTTTGTCGCCGCCTTCACGGGCGGCGTGGATTGAAATTTCGAGCTTTGTTTGCCAGTCCTCCGGAGCGGATGTCGCCGCCTTCACGGGCGGCGTGGATTGAAATCCTCCGGTGTACCGGCTCATGCTCCGCATGCTCCGTCGCCGCCTTCACGGGCGGCGTGGATTGAAATAAATATGTTCCTTAATAACGAAGTTTTTAAGGAGTCGCCGCCTTCACGGGCGGCGTGGATTGAAATGCTGAGCCCTGCGGAGCAAAAAAAGAATACGGCGTCGCCGCCTTCACGGGCGGCGTGGATTGAAATAGTATAGCACGGCTATACTGTTTTTTTTGCTCCGGTCGCCGCCTTCACGGGCGGCGTGGATTGAAATACCGGGAGCGGTATCATAAGACATTGTTGCGTCAGTCGCCGCCTTCACGGGCGGCGTGGATTGAAATAATTTTTCAAATTATAAGCCAACAAAGGAAAAGACGTCGCCGCCTTCACGGGCGGCGTGGATTGAAATCTCGCAGGCTATCAGCACCTTGCCCATATCAACGTCGCCGCCTTCACGGGCGGCGTGGATTGAAATTGCTTTATCCGTGTCTCCTTCCGTGATTTCGGCGGTCGCCGCCTTCACGGGCGGCGTGGATTGAAATTGATGCGGACATGAATCCGCTGTATGATGCCATTGTCGCCGCCTTCACGGGCGGCGTGGATTGAAATGCTCACGCTTGCCCGCGCGGCTTGCCCTTGGCGCGTCGCCGCCTTCACGGGCGGCGTGGATTGAAATTCTTAACTTGATACTATAGAAACATCTGACGCAGTCGCCGCCTTCACGGGCGGCGTGGATTGAAATTTCCGCTGGTGTATCTACTGGTGTATCTGTGTAGTCGCCGCCTTCACGGGCGGCGTGGATTGAAATACGCTTATTATTATACCATAAATTGGGATTGTTGTCGCCGCCTTCACGGGCGGCGTGGATTGAAATCAGCAGCCTTTTTATCGTGATTAGTGCAGACAAGTGTCGCCGCCTTCACGGGCGGCGTGGATTGAAATGCTCACGCTTGCCGGCGGCTCTTGGGCGCGGGCTAGTCGCCGCCTTCACGGGCGGCGTGGATTGAAATGACACGCGTTTTTTCGGTTGTTTAAGGCTGAATGTCGCCGCCTTCACGGGCGGCGTGGATTGAAATCAACTTGTCGAGCGATACCATGCGCACGCAGACGTCGCCGCCTTCACGGGCGGCGTGGATTGAAATACCTCGCTTTTTTAATCCGCAACGGCGGATAATGTCGCCGCCTTCACGGGCGGCGTGGATTGAAATACACGTCACGATGCCTGCAGCATAGGGTGTAATCGTCGCCGCCTTCACGGGCGGCGTGGATTGAAATACGCGATTACAGACGACGTGCTGCCCACAGGCAGGTCGCCGCCTTCACGGGCGGCGTGGATTGAAATGCAAAAAAGGCGGGGGTCAACCTTCGGACGGTGTGTCGCCGCCTTCACGGGCGGCGTGGATTGAAATGGAGGCTCCCGCGCCGTCGCCCGAGATGTCTTTCGGTCGCCGCCTTCACGGGCGGCGTGGATTGAAATCATAATGCGCGCGTACTCGTCCGAGCCGTCGGTGTCGCCGCCTTCACGGGCGGCGTGGATTGAAATTTGACATAGTTCAGGCCGAACTCTGTCTGCACGGGTCGCCGCCTTCACGGGCGGCGTGGATTGAAATCTGTCTGCTCGTTCAGCGTTGCCGTGAACCGCCGCGTCGCCGCCTTCACGGGCGGCGTGGATTGAAATCGATTTGGAAGTATGTCAAGGCGAAAGCCTCCGGTCGCCGCCTTCACGGGCGGCGTGGATTGAAATTGCGTTTTTTATGTGTCCGCCTCACGTTTACTTGTCGCCGCCTTCACGGGCGGCGTGGATTGAAATATCTCCCCATACGGGTTCAAAATACGGGCAGTCTTGTCGCCGCCTTCACGGGCGGCGTGGATTGAAATGCCGCGCCGCGGAGATGCAGGAAACCATCAAGTGTCGCCGCCTTCACGGGCGGCGTGGATTGAAATGCTCCGCTTGCCCTGCGGCTGTCTTGGGCGCGGGCGTCGCCGCCTTCACGGGCGGCGTGGATTGAAATATTTTCGACGAAAACGAAAACCAGTGCCTTTACGGTCGCCGCCTTCACGGGCGGCGTGGATTGAAATCATGCTCAAGCACGGATTCATGCCCTCGCTCAAGTCGCCGCCTTCACGGGCGGCGTGGATTGAAATCGCGGCGCACGGTGGGACGATGAGTACAGCACCGTCGCCGCCTTCACGGGCGGCGTGGATTGAAATGCGCTTTTTTTCGGTCGCACCGGACGGCAAGCTTGTCGCCGCCTTCACGGGCGGCGTGGATTGAAATTCCTTGTCGTCATACATCTGCTGTACAAAGGCAGCCGTCGCCGCCTTCACGGGCGGCGTGGATTGAAATTTTTGAAGATTACGAAATTCTCGATTCAGTGAGGTGGTCGCCGCCTTCACGGGCGGCGTGGATTGAAATTGCGCCGAGTGCGTCGGGATCGTCGATTTTTGAGTCGCCGCCTTCACGGGCGGCGTGGATTGAAATGTTTAAGTAATTTCCTGCTCTGCCGATAAGTTTGCGTCGCCGCCTTCACGGGCGGCGTGGATTGAAATATGGTCGTTGGCACTGCCGGCGAGGATTTTACAAGGTCGCCGCCTTCACGGGCGGCGTGGATTGAAATGCCGAAATCGATGCAAAAGTCGAGAATGCGCAGAAGTCGCCGCCTTCACGGGCGGCGTGGATTGAAATAAAATCAACGTGCCAGATGTAGAACGGGGCACCTGGTCGCCGCCTTCACGGGCGGCGTGGATTGAAATCGCAAGTGGAACGCGGACGGCGTAAGCAACACTGACGTCGCCGCCTTCACGGGCGGCGTGGATTGAAATCGTACGCCACAAAAACCGACCTTAAAGACGTTTTAGTCGCCGCCTTCACGGGCGGCGTGGATTGAAATACCTCAGGGCTGTTTGTGTGACCGCCAAGGACGGCGTCGCCGCCTTCACGGGCGGCGTGGATTGAAATATTGGACACCCGATACAGCCCACACGGCTGTGTCCGTCGCCGCCTTCACGGGCGGCGTGGATTGAAATAATCTCCTTCGGTTTTTAGCGTATCCTTCGCTTGGTCGCCGCCTTCACGGGCGGCGTGGATTGAAATACGGCGTCCCGCGACGTTAACGGCGAGCTTGCAAGTCGCCGCCTTCACGGGCGGCGTGGATTGAAATCTGCGATGGATAAGAACCCGAGAAAGTGCGGAAGCGTTGCCGCCTTCACGGGCGGCGTGGATTGAAATCGAAGAAAGTCGCCCATTGATAAGCCCGACCACGTCGCCGCCTTCACGGGCGGCGTGGATTGAAATAGATTTTTTCCGTCGTCACTCCAGTGATGCCGGAGTCGCCGCCTTCACGGGCGGCGTGGATTGAAATGCCGTTGCACGATAAAGACAAAACGGAAAAAGGCGTCGCCGCCTTCACGGGCGGCGTGGATTGAAATTGGTTTGACGGTTATGCAAACTTAGGCTCGGCGAGGTCGCCGCCTTCACGGGCGGCGTGGATTGAAATTTGGCACATTCCGTCAGGAATACGCCCACCTTTGTCGCCGCCTTCACGGGCGGCGTGGATTGAAATGGTTTGCCAATTATTTTTACAAGCCCGCCGTCCCGTCGCCGCCTTCACGGGCGGCGTGGATTGAAATGAATGATGCACGTCTCTGGCGATAATACTCCGTGGTCGCCGCCTTCACGGGCGGCGTGGATTGAAATCGCAGCCTCAGCTTCCGTTTGGACAGCAATCCAGTCGCCGCCTTCACGGGCGGCGTGGATTGAAATTCCCGCATGGAAGCTTTTGGCTACAGCAGAGAGTCGCCGCCTTCACGGGCGGCGTGGATTGAAATTACTGCAAACTACCGCTATGCTTACCGCCATGGCGTCGCCGCCTTCACGGGCGGCGTGGATTGAAATCGGCAGGGGAATCGTTGAGTGGGACGCGGTGGAGTCGCCGCCTTCACGGGCGGCGTGGATTGAAATAATTACGCTTTGCTTTTGTCCAAAAAAAGGTTGACGTCGCCGCCTTCACGGGCGGCGTGGATTGAAATCTGCCGATATAAGTACAAAGTCTATTAGTAGTAGGTCGCCGCCTTCACGGGCGGCGTGGATTGAAATTTCCAGTATCGCCCCGAGGTCGTCAACCGCTGAAGTCGCCGCCTTCACGGGCGGCGTGGATTGAAATAAGCTGTCCTATCTGGCTATACGGGGAGGGAGGAGTCGCCGCCTTCACGGGCGGCGTGGATTGAAATTCTTGGCGCGGACTATGCGCCCTCGGAATCCGTGTCGCCGCCTTCACGGGCGGCGTGGATTGAAATAAGATTTGATAGAAAATTATTGCTTGAGATTTTAGTCGCCGCCTTCACGGGCGGCGTGGATTGAAATAGTCTGCTTTATGCTCCTGTCGAGGACGCTTGCGGTCGCCGCCTTCACGGGCGGCGTGGATTGAAATAACCGTGAATGCGGAAAGCAGTCAAAATACAGTGTCGCCGCCTTCACGGGCGGCGTGGATTGAAATACCTCGGGACTGTTTGTATGTCCACCAAGGACAGGTCGCCGCCTTCACGGGCGGCGTGGATTGAAATAGCGCATCCTCGACCAGCTTTGCGCAGATAAGAGTCGCCGCCTTCACGGGCGGCGTGGATTGAAATACGGCAGAGGATTTCGGTTGTTATAAACCCCTCGGTCGCCGCCTTCACGGGCGGCGTGGATTGAAATCGTTTTAACGGCGGAATGTTGGGAATCGGGAACGCGTTGCCGCCTTCACGGGCGGCGTGGATTGAAATGTGGATAAGGAGCAGGCTTTGGTTGTGGGGCATGTCGCCGCCTTCACGGGCGGCGTGGATTGAAATAAAGCACCGTTTTCGAAGTGCTTCGCGACGTCCAGCGTCGCCGCCTTCACGGGCGGCGTGGATTGAAATAAGATTTGATAGAAAATTATTGCTTGAGATTTTAGTCGCCGCCTTCACGGGCGGCGTGGATTGAAATAAAAAATTTCAGCGAAATGTGTATTATGACAGGGTCGCCGCCTTCACGGGCGGCGTGGATTGAAATAATGTATGAAACTGTCGAACGAACCCTTGACGAAGTCGCCGCCTTCACGGGCGGCGTGGATTGAAATAACCATGAATGCAGAAAGCAGTCAAAATACAGTAGGTCGCCGCCTTCACGGGCGGCGTGGATTGAAATACGGTCGAGCATGTATTGAATTTCGTCGTCGCCCGTCGCCGCCTTCACGGGCGGCGTGGATTGAAATAAGGTCGTCCATAGTATAAATGTAGTCGTCCGTGGTCGCCGCCTTCACGGGCGGCGTGGATTGAAATATAGCACAATACCGACAACAAACACAATAAACAACGTCGCCGCCTTCACGGGCGGCGTGGATTGAAATGCGGAACTCAAGCAACATTGCGCTGAATGTTGCGGTCGCCGCCTTCACGGGCGGCGTGGATTGAAATACTTAAATCTTGCGTTGTACTTGAATTGCGCTTATGTCGCCGCCTTCACGGGCGGCGTGGATTGAAATCCTTCCGTTCACTTTTGATGTTTCGGTTGCGGATGTCGCCGCCTTCACGGGCGGCGTGGATTGAAATTTTGTGCAGCTTTGTCCAGCGATTTAAAGGCTGCGTCGCCGCCTTCACGGGCGGCGTGGATTGAAATTAAGAAAACCATTTATTGTATTTTTTCGGTTTCGTCGCCGCCTTCACGGGCGGCGTGGATTGAAATAGCTTGCGCCCGTGATTGCGGACGCGCTGCCGACGTCGCCGCCTTCACGGGCGGCGTGGATTGAAATAAAATGCCTTTGACAATGCCCTCGATAAGCAGCGGTCGCCGCCTTCACGGGCGGCGTGGATTGAAATTGCGCTTGCGGCGGGAGCTGCTGGTGCTGTCAAGTCGCCGCCTTCACGGGCGGCGTGGATTGAAATCAGCGCGTCAAGGTTGGCCGTCCCGAGATTCGGGTCGCCGCCTTCACGGGCGGCGTGGATTGAAATGCCCCCCGCCCCGAGGGGAGCGCCCCCCCACCAGTCGCCGCCTTCACGGGCGGCGTGGATTGAAATAATTCGTCCCTGCGCAACCGCGAGACATGCGCGGTCGCCGCCTTCACGGGCGGCGTGGATTGAAATGGTTGACGACATTGCGGAATATATCCTGTCGAAGGTCGCCGCCTTCACGGGCGGCGTGGATTGAAATCGCTGATTGAGACGCTGATTATAGCCCGTCCCACGGTCGCCGCCTTCACGGGCGGCGTGGATTGAAATTACAACAAAAAAACAATCAGTAAAGGAGAAAACAAAGTCGCCGCCTTCACGGGCGGCGTGGATTGAAATTCCATTGTAAGCCGTTGACTATCTTCCGTTAATAGTCGCCGCCTTCACGGGCGGCGTGGATTGAAATCATATCAACGGAAGTTAAACATAATGTGACGTCTGTCGCCGCCTTCACGGGCGGCGTGGATTGAAATCGTAAAGGGAATTCAGCATCAACTTCGCAATTGGTCGTCGCCGCCTTCACGGGCGGCGTGGATTGAAATAAGATAATTTGGTTTAGTTTGTGTTTCGAGTGAGGTCGCCGCCTTCACGGGCGGCGTGGATTGAAATTAATGGTTTATTACGAACTTTATAATTCCCAACGGTCGCCGCCTTCACGGGCGGCGTGGATTGAAATGATTTAGATGATGAATGGAACGATATGCCCAATAAGTCGCCGCCTTCACGGGCGGCGTGGATTGAAATTTTGCGTGCTCAAGTCCGCTATCTGGTACATGCTGTCGCCGCCTTCACGGGCGGCGTGGATTGAAATCGAATCGGAAGACAACCGCCCATTGATAAGCCCCGTCGCCGCCTTCACGGGCGGCGTGGATTGAAATCTAACTGGCAGCAGATGTTTTGCAACCGTTATAAAGTCGCCGCCTTCACGGGCGGCGTGGATTGAAATCATTGTGACTTTGTCGGTCAAGTTCATGCGGCCGTCGCCGCCTTCACGGGCGGCGTGGATTGAAATTGCCGTCTGGTGCTGTCTCGGTATGCGCCCTGCGTCGCCGCCTTCACGGGCGGCGTGGATTGAAATTTGTTTATTTCACTTTGATAACCCTTTTAAAGTGTCGCCGCCTTCACGGGCGGCGTGGATTGAAATTCAGGGCGAGGAAGCATATGACGAGGTTATGCGACGTCGCCGCCTTCACGGGCGGCGTGGATTGAAATATACCCTCGGTTTCCCGATATTTATTATTAGGGGTCGCCGCCTTCACGGGCGGCGTGGATTGAAATATCACGGTTTCGGGCTCGAATGCGCGCAGCACCGTCGCCGCCTTCACGGGCGGCGTGGATTGAAATTACGCTATGCCCAAAAGTTGGAGCAAAAAGAAACATCGCCGCCTTCACGGGCGGCGTGGATTGAAATTCGATATATGACGTTCGGTTAATCTGCGAACTCCGTCGCCGCCTTCACGGGCGGCGTGGATTGAAATATCTGTAAGCATTGCAAGTTTGCCCACGTTGAGCGTCGCCGCCTTCACGGGCGGCGTGGATTGAAATAAAATTTGTGCAAAAGGCCGTTGCGTCCGGCAGCGTCGCCGCCTTCACGGGCGGCGTGGATTGAAATGAGAGCGTGACCTGTACTGCTGCCGCCTGTGTCGTCGCCGCCTTCACGGGCGGCGTGGATTGAAATAGCGTCGCGAATCTTGTCGCCGTCATTGGTGGCAGTCGCCGCCTTCACGGGCGGCGTGGATTGAAATCAATTGACGAAATACAAACGGAATTTAACAGCCTTGGTCGCCGCCTTCACGGGCGGCGTGAATTGAAGCGTTTCCCCCTGTGTGATTTGCCTTCGCTCGGAATCTTCATTAATCAAAAACAGGGTTACTGCATTTTAGATGCAGCGACCCTGTTTTCGGAAAAAACTGTTATCGGCGAGCAGCGATACTCGACTGACAACGTATATAGACTATCACATATCGCGATGTTTGTCAAGAGTTTTCCGCTGAAAACTGCCGGGAGTGTTTTTCCGAACCGCTGCCCGGAGAATTGCAGACAATCCAAATATGACAGACTCGGCTCCCGGGCACAATTGCTTTCGCGCAAAAAGAGTGAATTCGACAATGATTTTTGCGGAAGCTGCCTTAAGTTCGCATATAATAAAATAATGATGCTGTGCGCACAGTATTACAAATACTGACGGAACCGGAGCACTGCAGCGCAGATCAAGGCTGCCGCTGTGCCGGCGAACAAATATAATGCTTAACATGGGGAAAAACCAAGCAAAGATTCACCATCGCAAGCAGGCGAACAAGCATGGCGGAAACGGGCATATAACTGCATTTGCCTTTTTAAAGCCGCCTGACAGCAGCTTCCGTTTTATCATCCGCAGCTTAAGAATCCCTTCATGCTATTTTTTTCAGTAGATGTATATAAATATCGACAGAATTTTCGGCTCAGCATATAAGCCCGAGAACTCCGTCCGCGCGTCGGGCTTGAACCGATTCATTTTCCTGCACTTGTTTTGCCATTTATAAAGGGTGGATACAATGTTTTTTCGGTTGATTCCGGATCGGAGCATTAAATCGGCTCTGAATTTTTGTGAAAAAACTGTTGACAAAAGCCGTCTACAGTGGTAGACTAAAAAACAGTCTACAACAGTAGACAAAAATCGCGGAGGAGTCATTATGAAAGAAATTCCGAAAATACATGAAGGTGAATACCGTTTCTGCCTTATTCTATGGGAAAACGAACCGATATCCGCAGCGCAGCTTGCAAAGCTCTGCTTCGCGGAACTTGGATGGAAGCGAACAACGAGTTATACAGTGTTGAAGCGTCTTTGCGAGCGCGGTGTGCTGAAGAACGAGGACGGCGTTATAACTTCCATTATTTCGAAGGATGAAGCTCAGGCGTGTGAAATCGATGAGCTTGTTGAGAAGCGTTTTTCGGGTTCGCTGCCGGCATTTGTTGCAGCTTTCGCAAAACGCCGGGATATGTCGGAAAGGGAGTTGGACGAGGTTCAACGTATGATTGACAGCATTCGGAACGGAGGCGGAAAATGAGCGTGGGTGAAGTCTGCATTTCGGTTATCGATATGAGTATATTGGCAAGCATGATAATTGTTATCGTGCTTGTGCTCAGGTTGTTGTTCAAAAGAGCACCGGGATGGATTCGGGTGCTGCTTTGGGGTATTGTTGCATTGCGGTTAATTATTCCGACGACGATAGAAAGTCCGCTGAGCCTTGTTCCGGACAACTATCCTATAGAAAATTTCAGAGAAAAACTCTATGCTGACACTATTGACAACACGGACGGGGGAGACCCTCTCGTGATCCGCGGATCGGGTGGGTCGGAATCCGAACGGGAAGATGCTTCAAACGTGCCCTCCGATGCAGGAAAAACTGTCGAAAGCAGCGACACAGGTGAAGAAGCAAAAACGCCCGGTGCAGCGGGAACACAATCAAAGGAGAACGATTACGACACATCGCTGACAATTCCGCTCCTGAGAATTACTCTGCCCGATGATTACGAGATTGCATGTATTTGGCTTGCAGGCCTGATTGTCATGCTTGCATACATGGCAATAAGCCGCATCGGTTTGGGCAGAAAACTGCGTGAAGCCGTGCTGCTGCGCGATAATATTTATCAGAGCGACCGAGTTAATTCGGCGTTTGTGCTTGGATTTTTCAAGCCGCGTATATATGTTCCGTTCGGCATTGAAGAGCGTGAACTTGAAACCGTAATTGAACATGAGCGGGCGCATATACGCCGCCGTGATAATAAGTGGAAGCCGCTTGGCTTTGCTATCCTCGCGGTGCATTGGTTCAATCCTCTCGTTTGGCTGTCCTACGTGCTGTTTTGCCGCGATATTGAATTTGCCTGCGATGAAAAGGTTATAAAAAAGCTTGACAACGAACAGAGAGCGGACTATATGCAGGCATTGCTTTCGTGCAGCGTTAGTCGCAGTCGTTTCAATGCCTGTCCGCTTGCTTTCGGTGAAGTTGGTATTAAAGAACGCGTTAAGACCGTGATGAATTACCGAAAACCGTCGGTTTGGGTGATTCTTATTGCCGTGCTCGCCTGCGCAGCGCTTGCGGTGTGTTTTTTGACCTGCAAAAAGACAGGTGCGGAATTTGAAATGAGGGGCGATAATATTGCGGATATTGATCCCGACTATATTGTTTCCGAAATTCGAAAAGCGGAAAAGCTGAATCCCGATGCGGAGATCTACACCCGACCCGGAGGATTTTCATTGGACATGGATTCCGATTTTGAACTTTGGGACAATCAAACAATCGTTTTTTACTTCAAACGGCAGGATGGAATGTATCGCGAACAATTGCGGTTTTTCGGCGATTCGGATATGTTCTTCCTTCCGGGAGAAAGCCGTGTTGCCGCACCCGAAACGGTATATCTTCTTGAGGATTATCTCAACGCACTGAAATACATGCCGAAGGACGAGATTCGCCGCATGTGTCCGAATGCGGATTTATACCTGATTGATTTTGTGGGCTTCAGTGAGGCTGAAGAGCTGAATCGAGTTATAACCTACAGCAAGGACGGAGTCACCAATCTCGGCGAAAAGCTTATTCATATCGTTATAGGACCAATGCATGGTTCGGATGAGGAAGGTTATTCCGGCACCGGGGACGAAATGATTCATCTTTTTTACGGTACGGAGAGCGCGGCGGATCAGAGCGGTACAGCGGCAGAGCTATGGTTTGATGCATCCGGCGGCAGTACCCGCGTTGAGAAAAGCTTTTCGCAATTCCCCAATGCCGTTTTCAGCTGCACGGATTCGGCAGTTGAAGTTAATAACGGCAAAACGACCGTGCTGTACGGCGGACTGCCGGTCAGGGATGCTTATATCTGCGATATAAACGGTGACGGAAGCCCGGATTTTTGCTCAACGATCAACATCGGCTCCGGAATTGTTGACAGCCGCGTTATTATCTGTGATTACGCAAACGGTAAGATTTATGTAATTGAGGATAGGGGTAAGACCGATTACATGCTCCGAACGGATAATGCGGGTTTGCTGTGTTTGGACAGGTACGATTATAACAGCGTAAACTTGATTTCATCTGAATACCTGACAATAAAGCCCGAATACCCCTGTCTGCCGCTCGGAGCGTTTAAAAACGGCTCATTCACTTGAGGCAACTGTTTAATCGTCCGAAGCTGCTTTTTCTGCCGCGTCGATGCATGTCGGTGCGGGGGGAGCATGACGGCGATGAGCACGGCAACGAAAGAAAAATTATATATATCCACTTCTGCCGTTTCTGCTGTTGACAAGCGGCAGAAGTTCTGTTATAATCGTATCGTTGCGAACGAGGAGAGATGTCCGAGTGGTTTATGGAGCTGGTCTTGAAAACCAGTGATGCCGCAAGGCACCGGGGGTTCGAATCCCTCTCTCTCCGCCAGTTTTTTAACAGTATATTAAGTTGGAGAAGTACCCAAGTGGCTGTAAGGGGCTCCCCTGCTAAGGGAGTAGGCTCTGCGAAGGGGCGCGAGGGTTCAAATCCCTCCTTCTCCGCCATAAGTCCACCGTAATTTTAGTCGAATTACGGTGGATTTTTTAAGCAATGTAAATAATTGAATCCACATACAGGAGTGCGATTTCATGCGTGAGGTGCGATTCCATATTCATCGGAAATCCGCATTTGCGGGAGCTCTTTTGCCGTATCGAATGTACATTAACGGTCAGTACATCGGAACAATACGCAACGGAAAATCACTGGATGCAAACGTTCCCAAAGCAGGCGTTTATTATATTGAGGATGATATTCTGTTTTCGCGAAACGCTGTGATATATGATAATGGGCTATCCGAATATAGCGTTGTAATAAAGCGAGCCGGAGGGTGGCGCACGGAATCATACAACGAGTTTTACATGGAGAAAGGTAACGTCTTGGAGCAACTGCCGTCTTTCCACTGGGAAAAGCTCTTTGAACTGCAGCAATCTATGTCTCAGAGTGAAAGGCTGCTCGCCCTTAGCGTGGAGTTTTGGATGTCCGCCATGGACGATTTGCAGGAGATCCTTGCTTCAGAACATCTTTTTGAAATCATAGCCGCTTTACAAACAATCGGTGCACATAAGTATCACGATTTGCTTCTCAAAATTATGAATGACGATTTTGGTGATGTCCGTTTTCCGTTGGACGATAACCAGATCGAGCAGATGCAGCCGAAAATCGAGGACGCAAACCGGGCATTTTGGAAAAATAAGGGCGCAGAAGCGGAGTTTCGTGGAGCAGTCACGAATTTTCTGATAACAAACCTGGATGCTTCTGGCCACGTTTTTGAAGGAATAGATCAGTCATGAGAAATTTTTCCACAGAGGGGGTGCATTTCCGAAAACTACTGCACCCCCTTTTGCGCCGAAAATGCACCCCCTTGAAATTCTATTAAAGTTAGGGTTATTTGCCAGATGTCCACCGTGATTTTAATCGAATTACGGTGGATTTTTCTATGTTCGAAAATCGCTTGAACAGTTTGAAACAAGTCTTTTAAGCTATTTCAGCACAGGAGTGATCCGCTGCGGAGAATATCTGCACGCTTTCCTTGATAACGGCGCAGTTCAGGAATTTGGATGGCAAGTGCAATCAATTATGAGGACAATAAATATACTGTCTAAACTTATTGCATTTTAAGTCGTTGAAATAAATAGTATCAATTGTCAAATTGAAAAAACGGCTGCTGTCAGAAAAATTTTATTCTCCGATGGAAAATATGCATTTGAATGGGAACAATTTAACTGTGTATTATTAGGAGGGAAACAAATGCAATCGAGTTACTGCGACATGCTCCCTTCACTGCAATCAGGCTCATGTGCAATCAAGTTGCTTATATGGCGGTAATGCTTCGGCTTATTCAAGCCATTGTTCCACTCTGCAGCAAAGGACGCAACGAAAGGGAGATTAGCCATCTCGTCTGCGTTCGGTGAGTGATACTCCGATTTTTGTGTTGACATTCAGCCCAAGACGCGGTATAATATGCCTGATAACAAACAAGGGTGGAATATCACCCTCGAATATTTAATGTTTCGCGCGGGTGTAGCTCAATGGCAGAGCGTCGGCTTCCCAAGCCGATCACGTGGGTTCGATTCCCATCACCCGCTCCATTTTTTTATACAGCAAGACTTTTAATAACTGTTGAGATTTATTCTGCCGTTAATAAAAAAGAAACAGAATAAGCATCAATATCAATACGGCTATGGCTGCAACGGTAAATACGGCTGCAAAACATGCAGCCGCTGCATGTTTTACAGCTTTGTTGCCGTTGTTTTTGTTTGCCGAAGATTTGTTGAAGTTTTCATTTGTGCGAACTGCATTTTCAAAATCTAAATCCTGCGGCTGCGGGATACGTTTCACCTGAGCTTTGCGCTGCTCTGCCGATGCACGCCTGTAAAGAGACAGCGGATCGCTTGAGTTCAAAATGCGTGTGCAGAAGTTTTCAATCCATACAGCATCAGAAGGTACGCAAAGGCTCTCTTCACTGCAATCAGGCTCATGAGCAATCAAGTTTCTGATATGGCGGTAATGCTTCAATTTTTTTAAGTCATTGTTCCACCCTGCAACAAGGGATGGGCCGAAAGGGGTACAGGTCATCTCGTCAATGTATGCGGACACACGTCGCTCATCGCGCATAATTTCACCGCAAAGTTTTTCGAGATGTTTGTAAGAATTCATAAAGCTCATAATGATTGGTCTGATAATCTAAAGCATTAAAATGAACGACTGTCGAACGTTTCCAAGTTTCGGCAGCCGTTCGTGTAAAGAAAAATGCAAACAAAAAGAGCATTAATGTTCCGGTTATTCGCAGCTTCGGCGGTTCGCGGAAAAGGCCGTTTGTGGTGGTTTATTCCGACTTTTTGCTCTCACCGCAATAGAGGAAGCGGTAAACGAGAACCGCGATGACTGCGCCTGCAAGCGGAGCGGCGATGAACAGCCAAACCTGCTTAAGCGGAGCCGTATTGCCGAGCAGTGCGCTCACAAAAGCGGGGCCGAAACTTCTTGCGGGGTTGACAGAGGTTCCGGTGTAATGAATGCCGAAGATGTGCACAAGTGTCAGCGTAAGCCCGATAACAAACCCGGCAATTTTTCCGTTTTCCGCCTTTTTCGTAACACGAAGAACAACAAAAACAAAAACAAACGTGAGAATAATTTCGATTACGAAAGCACCGAGAATGCTGATATGGCTTGAGGTCGATTCAAGGTAGCCGTTTGAACCGAGTCCGCTTTGCACATTGCCGTTTGAAATCAGCGCAAGCACGCCTCCGCCGGCGATGCCGCCGAGAAACTGTGCCGCAAGATATGTGAAAAACTCGCCGATACCCATGCGCCCGTCAAGCAGCATTGCAAGCGAAACTGCAGGATTGATATGACAACCGGAAATGTCTCCGATTGCGGCAGCCATTGCAATGATAACAAGACCGAACGCAAGCGCAACGGTCAATGTCGTCAGCGGAAAGGTCGGGGAAAACAGCAGAGCCGCCCCGCAGCCGAAAACCACAAGAATCATTGTGCCGAGAAATTCGGCAGCAAATTTTCTGACCAGGGTAGGGATTTTACATATCATGACAACGCCTCCGAAAGTCAATAATCTTTTCTATATTATATCAGCTTTTCGGATTCTGTCAACAGTTTTTGTCAAAAAGAGAACACAAAAAACTCTCCGCTTTCGACAGAGAGTTTTGCCTGCAAAATCGAAATATTAATCCGAAACGGGTTGAGAATTATCTCTTTTCGGAAGAATCGACGATTTCTCCGTCGAGGGTTGCTTCAACGGGAGAATCTTCGATGCTTGCAATTGCCTGCTTTGTGAAAACAAGGCGAACTTTGTCGGGACCGACGCTGACGAAGACAACATCGCCCTTAACGGCGGTGACGGTGCCGTAGATGCCGCCGATCGTGCGGACACGGCTGCCGGCTTTGAGCCCGTCAAGCATTGACTGATACTGCTTCTGACGCTTTTTGTTGCTGCGCGCCGAGAGCACAAACATGATGATGAGTGCCGCAATAAGAATCAGCGGCAGACCGAACTGGCTGAAAAATCCGGAGATCGCGTTGCCGGTTTCAGCAGACATTCCATCAAACAAAAACATTGTTAACATACCTTTCTCTGTCGGGTTAACCGTATTATCCATATTATTCTATATCACCGAGTGCAGAATGTCAAGTGCAGCGTTGAAATAGAATTATTCCGTAAAAATACTCGGCGTGCGGCATCAGCGTTTCGGAGCGTCAGCCGAAGAGCAGCGTGAATTTATCCAGCAATGCACATGGTTTGTAGGACAGTTTGGATTTTCGCAGACCCTCATCGCCGGTATCGTCCTGCCGGTTGATAAAGTTTACTCCGGGGCGTTTCATGCTTTCCGCAAAACACATTGCAAGCGTTTGATATGCGCCGGAAAAATCACGGAGCGCTTTTTCAATATGCACATGCAGCGTATCGCCTACAATTTCGCCCGCCGTGAGCCCGACAACAACGCCGCCCGCACGGAGCAGTCCGCCGGAAATGCCGAGTTCGGAAATGCAGGGGAGGAATTCGTCAATGCGTGCAAGTTCATCTGCGGAAATGTCGCTGCCTTTATAGAATTCATCGCGGTTGAGGCGCATAAAGCTTTCCGCTTCCGGGAGGTTTTCGCCCGTCAGCATTTCAAAAGAAAAATCCGGATGTTCGGCTTTGAATCTGTTTACATGGTTGCGCTGCCCGTGCAGTGCTTTCCCGTTATAGCCGCAGAATTGCTCATACGGATAAAGATAATCCGCTGAAGCGCGGTCACTGACGATTTCGGCTTTTCGGCCGATAATGCTTTGTATCACATCAACGTATTCAGAAGGAATGCAGGAAAAACGCAGAGGAATACCTCTTTTTTCGGCATCATCGCGCGCTTCAAGCACGGCAGCGGAAAAATCACCCGTGCCTACGGGGCAGTTATAATACAAGCCCGAACCGTCTCCGCTTTCAAAAACAAACATTCCGTCCGCTTCCGCACAGCGCATATGATAATAATGCCGCCATATGTAGAGGCAGCCGGGAGTATAGTCACAGATTTGTATTCGGCTGCGGCGCAGGCTGCGGCCCTCGCGAATCAGCAGCTCTTTTGTAATCGGTTTGAAATCAAGCATGTTCAGTTGTTTCCGAGTATTTATAACACTTTGAATTTTGCAGTGCGCTCAGCGAAAACCGGCGGCACTGAAAAAAATATGAAAAGCGCGGGCGAACAATGCGCTTTTCGGCAGATCGTTCGCTCGCATGTAAATTTCAGAGTAATATCAACGGTTGCTCGGACTGTTCAAAAATCAGTCCTCGGCATTTTCTTCATGTTCATGATCATCATGCTCATGGTCGTGGCCGCAGGAAACGCAGTTGCATTCGCTGTCGGTTCTGCCTTCTTTGCGGGCATAGTAGTTATCAACAGCCGCTTTAACAGCTTCTTCCGCAAGAACGGAGCAATGAAGCTTTGCGGGGGGAAGACCTTCCAGAGCTTCCACAACGGCGGAGTTGGTCAGTTTGAGAGCTTCGTCAATGCTCTTGCCCTTGATAAGTTCCGTTGCCATGCTGCTGGTTGCAACAGCCGCACCGCAGCCGAAAGTCTTGAAGCCAACGTCCTCAATAATGCCGTCATCGTTGACTTTCAGGAACATCTGCATGATATCGCCGCATTTCGCATTGCCGACCATGCCGACGCCGTTTGCATCCTTGATTTCGCCCATATTGCGCGGATGTGCAAAGTGATCCATAACTTTTTCGGTATACATATTGATTTATCCTCCGATTGAAACTTTGTTCGGGTTGTTTATTTTTCTACAGATTTTGATTTAAATCAGCTCAGCCGTGATACAAAGGCGACATTTCGCGCAGCCTTGCAACGATGCGGGGAAGAACATCAAGCACATAGTCAACATCTTCTTCGGTTGTGTCGTCCCCAAGGGTGAGGCGTACGGAACCGTGTGCAATTTCGTGCGGGAGGCCGATCGCAAGCAGAACATGACTCGGGTCGAGTGAGCCGCTTGTGCAGGCGGAGCCGCTGGATGCCGCAATACCGTTCAGGTCGAGCATGAGAAGGATGGATTCGCCTTCGATGTACTTGATGGAGAAATTGACATTGCCCGGCAGCCTTTCGGTGCGATGCCCGTTGAGACGAACCTCGGGAATGCGTGCTTCAATGCCCGCAATGAGTTTATCACGGAGACGGGTCATTCTTGCGCTTGTTTCATCGATGGATGAGCAGGCAAGCTCGATAGCTTTGCCCAAACCGACAATGCCCGCAACGTTTTCGGTGCCGGCGCGCCTGTTGCGTTCCTGTGCGCCGCCGATAAGCAGGGAGGGGAGCAATATGCCTTTGCGGACATAGAGTGCGCCCACACCTTTCGGTCCGTGGAACTTATGCGCAGAGAGTGAAAGCATGTCAATGTTCATTGCCTGAACATCGATGTGAACATGCCCAACTGCCTGGACTGCGTCCGTATGGAACAGAACGCCGCGCTCGCGGCAGATTGCGCCGATTTCGGCAATGGGCATCAGCGTGCCGATTTCATTGTTGCCGAACATGACTGAAACAAGAATCGTGTCGGGACGAATGGCCTCGCGAACCTGCTCGGCCGTGACTCTGCCGAATTCGTCAACGGGAAGGTAGGTAACTTCAAACCCCTGCTTTTCAAGGTAACGGCAGGTATAAAGCACCGCATGATGTTCCACGGCGGTGGTGATGATATGTTTGCCCTTTTTGCTGAGCCTTTCCGCAATGCCGCGCAGAACCATGTTATCGGATTCCGTGCCGCAGCCGGTAAAAATGATTTCCTTTTCGGCATCCGCCGCATTCAGTGCGCGGGCAACCTTTTCCCTTGCGTCCGCAACTGCCTTGTGCGCTTCCTGCCCGAATGTGTGAAGGCTGGAGGGATTGCCGTAAATGTCCGTAAGATAGGGCATCATGGCGTCAAGAACTTCTTTGTTGAGCGCGGTGGTTGCCGCATTGTCCATATATACACGTCTCATTTGTTGTCTTGATTCCTTTCCATTTGGGTAATGTAATCATCCGCAAGGTCGCGGACGGAGGTTGTGTTCAAAACGTCGTCAATGCGCCTTTGCAATTTCAGCCAAAGCGGGCGTGCGGAGCAGGAACAGACGTTGCTGCAATCCGTTCCGGTTGTGCCGACGCAATCGACAATTGCCGTGCTGCCTTCAAGAACTCTCAGCACCTCGCCGACGCTGATAAGCTCCGGCGAACGGGCAAGCACGTACCCTCCCTGAACGCCGCGCAGCGCAGTCACAAGCCCGGCTTTTTTCAGTGAGGCTATAAGCTGTTCAAGGTATGCCGCGCTAACGCCCTGCCTTTCGGCAAGCTGCGCAATGGAAAGCCTTGCTCCGGAATCGTATTCGGTGGCCAGATCAACCATTGCTTTAAGTCCGTAACGACCCTTTGTAGACAGCTTCATATCGCGTGCGGCACTCCTTTCACCTTGTTTGCGCCCGTTAACACCGAATCTATCGACTTCGAACGGGCTGCACTTTTATTATGTGCAAAGCATACCACTTTACTCGGATATTGTCAATAATTCCGAGCAGTTCACTCGGATATATTTTAACTTAATCAAACCAAAAACGCCTGCCGCAAAAGTCACTCTGCGACAGGCGTATGCGATTTGTAATTAAAACGGAAATTATCCGGTGAGAACACGTAAATATATATCAAATACCGCTGCTTTCAACGCCGGTGTCGGTTTTGCCCGCATTGGATGCGGCAGCAGCCTCAAGCAAGGCGATCCGCGCTTCAAACTCATATATTTTTTGCGCAAGCGCAGAAAAGTTTTGATTTAAGCAGTTTTCGTTAGCCTTAATATCTTCTTCGTGCCGCTGAACATCGTCCGCTTCGCTGCGTTCCGTGGGCAAAGCAACATAGTATAATGCGCGCATGTCAAGTGCCATGTCAATCCACCCTCTTTCCTATTCCGATTTCAAGCTCGAGTCCGCCGCGCAGGGTGAAACTTCCGCCCGCTTCGTTCGACAGTTTCAGCCGAAAGCATCTTCCGCCGTTTTTCAGCGGAATTTCGGTAACTTTTGAACAGCTGTCGGGTAGCTGCTTGCGGCAGGTGTATGTGTTGCCGTCAATTTCAACCGTCACTTTCAGCGTGCCTCCGCTGCCGCGCAGATAAAGCCTGCGCAGATTCTTGACGGCGGCCTTGGCTCCGAGGTCTGTAAGCGGTGTGCACCAAAAGGCATTTATCGGTTCGCCGTCATAGTCCATGCCGTTATTAAAAAGGTAAACAAAACGTTTTGAATTGATAAAAAGCAGCCTGCTGCCGGAAACCGCCATGTCGATAAGCTCGAAACCGTTCCTGCGCATATATCGCCTTTCCAAAAGGTCATATTCGATCATTTCGTCCCTTGCGCTGCGCCGAAAAGTGAAATACAGCCTGTCGCGAACGATTTTTATGCGGCAGCCGGAAACTTCCGCCGTTGCCATATAGGATTTTATGCAGCGCATATCCGCACAGGGACGTGCAGTGACTCCGTTGTAGTAATACAATCCGTTCTGCGTTCCGAAATACAGCATATCGCCGTACACGGCAACGGCGGCATGGTTGGTCTGCGGTATTTCCGTGTCGATATGTTCAACGGTGTAATTGGAGGGCCTGTCCCCAAACAGTCTGTAAAGGCTGTTCTTTTTGAAAATAAGCAGCTGATTGGAGAGCGCACGCACTGCAACGATCGGGTCGCCTCCGAGTGCGCCTATCTCAACATGACCGCCCTCAACGGCGGGAGAGGCTTCAACCGCACCCCATTGTTCAACGGTGCGTCCGCTGCCCGGAAGAACGGAATAATACAGCCTGTCCGGATTGGCCGCATCGCCGGCCGCAAACAGTCTTCCTCTGTACATCGTCAGAAACGAAACGGGAATGTTTGATGCGTTTTCTTCCGAACCGAATTGGGTGACGCTGCTGCCGTCAAATTTGATCATGCCGTGCTGTCCGTCGGCGATAACAAGGTAATCCGTTGTGTTGATGCGAACCTGTGCGCAGTCGTATATGGGTTTTGAGCGCGTGCTTTGATAGGTATAAACGGGTGTCCATGCGTTTTCCGTGTATGCATAAACAACACCTCCTGCAATAACGACCGGTATTTCCGCACCGTTCGTTCGATAAAGTGTAAAAAAGTCAATGCGGAGCGTGCCGGGCACGGCAGCTTCAAAGAGCCGTGTGAATCCGTATGCAACACGCAGTTCGCCGCCGTCGGTGCACATATTCGCCGCATCGGGCGTGCAGGCGGGGGACATAAGGTTCTCGTCGCCAGATTGATTCAGGCCGATGAATCTGTCAACGGAATAGGTTTGAATGCTCATTTGTCGGTTCCTTTCTCAGTTTTCAATTATTGATTGCTGTTAAGCATTTTGCGGCGGATCAGTAACGGTTCACAATGCGGAAAGAATCATCGTCGCGTATATAGCCGCGCAGCTTGGCCTTGCCCGCTTCAAACATCGCAAGATAAATGTTGCCGCCGCTTTGTGTCGAAACATCGCCGCCGAGCCGTTCGCGCCCGACAACATAGTTCACAACAAGCCCCAAAAGGCCGTCGTCAAGGTCGCTTCGGTCTGAATTGTCGTTCAGCGTTCGGGGCTCGTACCGATAAGTGATCTCGGCTGCCGTGTCATACGGGAGCAGGAGTGTATTCGTTCGGTCGCCGCACCTGAAAGGCACAGCTCTGCCGAGCTGAACAACGCGTTCAATGCGTTTCACACGGCGGGGCAGCAGGCTTGTGTCAACGATGCCTGCCGAAGTACGGACTTTATCCGTGCGGAACAGCCCGAGTGCATCTGCAAGCTCGCGTTGCGCGTCGTTGGCGTATTGCGTCAGCCTCACACGGTAGTTTTCAAGGGTTTGTGCATCGTGTCCGCGGTCAAGCTGAGCAAGCGCGGCGGTAAGAATGTCGTTAAGGGTCATATCCTTCCGTGCCTCCTGTCAAAAAACTCTGTCGGAGCAAGTGCCGCCGTTCAGCCACACTCCGCCGGAGTAAGCATTGCATTCGTATGCCTTTGAAATGCGTGCGGCTGTGCTCCGAACGCTTTTGCCGCTTTTGATAACAGCCGCAACGGCGGCGGGAACTTCAACGGGGACGCCGCGTTCAATTCTGTAGTTCACGGAGTTGATGCAGCCGACCCACGGGGAGTTTGTGCCGTTTTGTTCAATGATTATTGTTTCCGCTGCCGCGTTTTTTCGGCGGCAGTCTGCGGGCTTGGTCCCGTTTTTTGTGTTTTCCATTTGTTTTTCTCCTTGCTTTTTGAATATTAACAATCGATTTGGTTTTTCGGAAAACAAAGCTGCCGCCGAGCCTGCCGCCGGTGCGCGGATTGCCGTGCGGACAGCATTGCTTAAAAAGGTTGAAAATTTCCGAACGTTGATGTACCATATAATCAAAATCGTCGGGCTGTACGCTTCGGGCAGTCCGCGGCTTTTAACTTTATCGAAAGGCGGCCGAAACACGGAATACGGCGTATTCGGTCGGTTTACATTGAAAATGAAACGTAAACATATTCTCGGCGTGCTTTGCGTCGTGCTCGCTTCCGCATGCTACGGAATAACCCCTATTTTGTCCAATGCCGCACTGAACGGCGGACTGCCCGCATCGTTTGTAGCCCGACTGTTTCCGCGCGGAGGCGCAGAGTTTCTGATTGCGGACGCCTCACGCGAAATGACGAATGAATGCGTTGTGCTGTACAGCATGGGTATTGCAAGCCTGCTTTCGCTTTTTAATTGCCTTATCGGGAAAAAGCGTCTTGACGTCAGCGGGAAACAGCTTGTTCAGCTTGCCGCTTTCGGCGGCGGTGCACTTGCCGGAACGCTTTTGCTCATCACTTATGCCTATCTGCGCATACCTGCGGGAATGACGATAGTCCTGAACTTTACCTATCCCGTGTTTGTAATGTTGATCACGCTCGTTTCAAAAAAGGAGCGCATCACCGCCGTGAAATTTATCTCGCCGCTGCTTGCACTTGCAGGCATCGCGCTTATTTCAAATGCTTCGTTCAGCGGCAGCGTGAATGTCGGCGGTGTGCTGATTGCGCTGCTCTCCGGCGTTGTGTACGCAGTGTATTTTATTGCGGGTCGCGAAAGTGCGTACGCCTCGCTTGAAACGCCTGTTTCAAACTTCTATATAACCGCTTCCGCCTGCCTGTGGAGCCTTGCGGCAGCGCTCATCCTCGGAAGGTTCTGCCTCCCGGCAGACAGCGTAATGTGGATAATTCTGTTTTTTGAAGCATTCCTCGGTTATGTTGTCGGTCTGCGTCTGCTGCTTGCGGGCATAAAACTGCTCGGCTCGGTCAGCGCCTCCGCCTTGAATACCCTTGAGCCCGCATTCGCCTCGCTCACAAGCATGGCGGTCTTCGGTGAGGCGATGGGGCTGCTGAAGGGCTGCGGCGTGATTCTTGTGCTTGCCGCCGCCGTGATAGGCATTCTTACGTTGAATCGAGACGATTCGAAAACCCGTTCAAAGGCCTAAATCCGCAAAATCCGAAAAATCTTCCGAACAGTTGAAGTTTTCACCACTCTCAAGGCAGCTTTTTGAGCAACGTCCGCAGCTGTCGTAAAGTTCGTGTGCCTCCGCAGAAGGCTCGGCGGCGGCAGAAGCGTTGACATGCACATCTGATACATCCGTATCAGCGGTGCTGCCGTCGGAATTGTCGGCAATGTCGGGAAGATTGGGCTCGGCGGATTCGGAATCTCCGCCCTGTCCGGAACCCGGTTTGCCCATTCCGCTCGATACGGCGTCAAACATGCCGTTTGCCGCAAGTGCCACAACAGCAGCGTTAATAACGGAGATTGCCGCCGTGCCGAGTGACAGTGACTTGTCAAAAATGAGTGCAAGCATCAGTATGCAAAGCGCAATGCCGAAGCTTAAAAGCCTTGTCGGGATTTTTTTCAGCAGCGGTGCTTCCTTAATGAGCTGGGTAACAACCGAGGTTGCAACCGTTGCGCCCGAACTTGTGAGCAATGAATTCCATGTGAAAAACTCCTGCAATTTTATCTCACGTCCTTTCTTTTGCTGAATTTAATGCGGTTTTGATGCTCCGCATTCTCGTGCCGCCGGATTCGGCATCATTTGTGAATCCGAAATTGCTTCATGCCGCTCCGGGGTCGGAGCAGGGGTTGCCCGCATAAAGACTGTGCATTTCAACAAATTCATTCACGCCGCTCATGGTAAGTTTGCCGCATTTGCCGTCCACGCTGCCGCAATAGTACCCCAATGCGTTCAGTGCCGTCTGCAAATGTTTTATGGCATCGCCCTGTATCATCGGTCTGCGGACGGTCAGAATGATCTGCTCATCATAGCAGTTTTCGGTGTAAATCAGCTGTTTCGAAACAAGCCCGCGGTGTGTCCACGGCCTGTCCGAAAATTTCGTAACGCAAACGCCGAAATTCAGACCGCGTGCTTCAACGATCAACGGTTCACCGTTCAAAAAGCCGCAAACATAGCCCACATGGGTCATTCTTTCGCTGCTTCCCTGAATGAACACAGCCTCGCCCAAAACGTATGGTCTGCCGATGCCCGAAATTTCGCCTTTTTCGGTACACCATGCGGCATAGCAGTAATGCGCGTTGACATCAACTCCGACAAAAACATCCAAAAGTCCCTGACAGTCGCAAACCGTCACTCGGCGTGCGGCCCAGTTTTCGGTTGCGCGGTCGAACCTTTCACGGGTCCAGCCGCGTTTGCTGTAATATTCCGAAAAACGTCTGTTAAGCAGATCCTGAGTAACGATGTTTCCCGTTGTTCCGAACAGATACTCCCACGGAGAGGTTCCGCATTCCTCAATGTCAAGCGGAATCTGCGCTCCTGCGGGGATTGTTTCGCGCTTTGCGTGAGAAAGTGCAAAACGTACAAAATCGATTGCATTCTTCATGATTTGGTTCCTTTCTTTTTATTGTTTTATTCTGTTGAATTAAGCCCATGCGCTCCAGTTTTTGGCACCTGCCGAAACGGTGCAGGTGCGGTGAATTATTGTGCCGTCGGTCAAGAGTGCAGCCTGCTCGATCGTTCCGTATTCGCTGCCTGCGCTGCCGGAAAGCGCGGCGGAAACAACGAGTATGCCTCCTTTATAAAAGTACCAGCCGCTTTCAACCGCAAAATCAACCGGGTCATCGTTCGGCGTTGAAGCGGTCGGAAGTTCGACTTCCCCCCGAAAGATTCTGCTGCGTTCCGTTTCTGCTGCTGCACGCTTCGTTTCGGCTGCGGCGCGGTCGGTTTCGGCTGTCTTTCGTGCGTTTTCGTTTGCAATGCGATTGTTCTCCGCCTCGCTGCGTTTCGCTTCGGCTTTTGCGCGATTGGTCTCGGCTGCGGCTCGGTTGTTTTCGGCGGAAATGCGCAAGGCTTCATTTTGCTTACGCGCGGCTTCGTTCGTTTCGCGGGTCGTTTCTGCCCGCGCCCTTTCTGCTTCGGCGGTTTTTCGGCTGTTTTCGGCATTCACCCTGGAGGTTTCTGACAGTATTCGCCCCTTTTCGGAGGCAGCTCTGCTTTTTTCCGCTGCCGCGCGTTCGGCTTCGGCGGAATTTCGCGCGGTTTCGCTCTTTACGCGTTCCCCCTCTGCAATTCCGATTGAGGAAAGAACTGCGGAAAGCGGAGGTGCGGCGGGTTCGCTTTCGATAGTTGAAGCATCGTAAATCGCGCTGCGGCAAGAAAAATTGAATTTTGCGGTTGTAACAAGACTGTCATAAACAGTTGCTCCCGCTGCGGAATTTTCGGTTCCGCCGCTGTAGATCTGAAGTTCGCATTCCACAATGCCGGGTGCAAATGACTGCGGGCGGAGCTGAAGTTTAACTTTGTCATCCGATATGCTTATACCGCCGCCGCTCTCTGCGCTGTCCTGCATGTATTTGCCGCGTGAATTTGAAAAAGCTGCGATTATTCGCCGCCCTTCAACCGAAACGGGAATGCCCGCATCGGTCAGCGCAAGATAAACAACATTGCCCGTGTCCCCGTCCACAACACTGAAATCGCCGCCGCAGCCCGGCTGTTTAAGGTCAAGAGTGATATCAAATCGCTTGATAAAACTTGTTTCGCTCATTGAATCCTCCTCTCATTTGCCTTGCGGAACAAAGCGGTTCATAATCAGCTCGTACAGCTCGTTTCCGAGCCTTTGCCGCATCTGTTCTCTTATTGCCGTCCATTCGGAAGAATTGCTGAAGAAAACATTATCGAGATTCTGCGCGGAAAGATGGGAAAGATAGGCACAATAATAGTTATAGTACTTTCCGCTTCCTTCGGGATAACTGCCGCCGCCGGAGCTGCCGCTCTTGCCCTTTCCGTTCCCGTTTCTGCCTTGTCCGCCGCTTTTTCCGTTTCCGGAGCCTCTTCCTGCCTGTTGTGCGCGGAGCTTTTGCATGTCCTGCCTGTGCCGAAGCTGCATTTCGGCAAAACTCTGCTGAATGCCCGCAAGCTCCTGCGTTGCTTCATAAAGATATTTTGCAAGCTGAGCATTATAATTGGCCTCAAGCATTGCAATATCGGCCGCAACAGCATCGTATTCGCGCCGCTTCATTCCGGAAAGGTAGGTTGAACCGCCCATCCCGCGAGAGTATGCGTCCGCATCCAATTCCGCAAGCGTCGTTTCGCCGTGTTCCCGTCGGTTGTCGATTGCGGAATCCACGGCAGGGCGCAGAAATTGTTCAAGTTGAGAGTAAAGCTCTTCAAGCGTCGGAAGAGTCAGTGCAACCCCGTAACCGTGAAGTGTTTCAAGCAGGCGCGTGTAATAGTCTTCAAAACTGCCGGAGCTGCTGCCGGTTCCGCTGTTTTCGTTTCCCTCGTCGGAGCCGCTTGAATTATCGGAATTGCCAACAGCATTTCCGCCGACGGCATTAATGCCGACGGAATTCGGGCTGTTTGCACCGTTCGGGTGATTTCCCGTATCTGCGCCGCTCAAAGGAAGCAAACCTGCCGTGCCTTTTTGCGGGTGAAAAATGCCTGCCGCCTGAGCTGCTTCCGCGGTATTGGGTTTGGCGGCGGCAATTCCGCGCAAACCTGCCGTGCTTTTTTGTCGCGGTCGAACGGCTGCAAGCTTCATTCCCTGCGGTTCGGGTGCCGAATCTCCGAAAACTGCGGTCGAAACGGCAGTGTTAATCGGCACGATATCGTTCAATGCTTTTCTGCGGCGTTTTCCCGTCAATTGATTTACCATACCTGTTATTTCGTTCCTTTCTTTTTTGCTGTTAATTCTGTATTGAAGGTAAAAAACGGTGGAAAGGGATTTCCGAACACGGAGCCGGCAATATTTTCGGCTTGTGTTCGAAAACCCCGCGGTATCGGCTGATACAATCAAAATACATCGTCGATACCGTTTGTTTTGTTTCAGGAAACGGTATGCTCAATGCGGACAAGCCACAGGTCGTTCAGAATGACCGCTGCATAGGCGGCAACCTTTGCACCGACTGTTGCGCGCTGATCGAGCGGATCCGCAGTGCCGCTGCTCCCGTGCGGTTTTACGATCAGCTGAACCGCCCCCCTGCCTTCAAGGTCAACAACGCCGTAAGCGTCTTTGCCGAATACCAGCGTGCAGTGAACATCAGCCGCACGGTTCCCGTTGTCGGACTTTGCCGCATCATCGCTCCAAACGACGCTGTTTGCGGTCAGTGTGGCGGCTTCGGTCAGCTTAACGGTATTTGTATCCGCATCGTACGGGTTTTCGGAATCCAGCGTGTATTCATTGCTCCCGATATGAATGGTGTTGCCGCCGACGGAGAGATATTCTTTCTCCGCTTCGGTGGGCGTGTTTTTAAGCACAAAAGTTTTTGATGAGGTCGTAGCCGCTTTAACGGCATTGTGAACGCTCTGAGAAAATACTTTGGCCTCAGTGCTTTCAACAAACACAACACCGAACAATCTTCCGATTTCTCCGCTGTAGATAGCTTCGGAATTGCTGTAAGTCGAAACGTTTTTCCACATCTCATCGTTCTGAAGGTCATATGTGGCCTCCGGCGAACAGATACAGATGAAATGCGGCTGCCTGCCGCCTTCACAGAAGGGGCGCGCTTTGTTCTTTTTCAGCGTTCGCACCGCTTTTCGAATTTCGGTCGTCGTAAGCCTGTCTTCGCTCGTCAGGGCGTTTCTGCCTGCTCTGCCGCCGGCATATTGAACGTTGCTGCCTGCACACATTGCATCGCGTGTGATCCACTCCACAACCGTGCCAAGCTGTTCGCCGAGAAGCTCGGCGGAATCATTGATAACTTCGTCATATGCCGTAAGGTCGAGCAGGTCACTGACTTCAACATATGCACCGTATTGCTTAACTTCCGCCTCAACATCCGTCTGTGAAAGTGTCTGACCGGTGGGAGTTTCGCCTTCAACAAGGCCGGATATTGCGGTTTCGGGGTCGAAAAGGTTCCAACGGCGGAAGTTAACGTATTTTCCGCTGTTGCGGGGAATGGGGCGTTTCTGTCCGAATTCCGCATGGACAAATCGCGTCTTTGCGCTTTCAAGAAGCTGCCTGTCATAATATTTCGCAGGGAACTTTGCGTTCACGGCTGCGGTTGCGGTGGTGTTGATGGTGGTTTTGTTCATTTTGTTTTCCTTTCTTTAATAAATCTGTTTTGCTCGGCTTTTATCCGCGCTCAAAGTCGTATCCTGCGCCCGTCCATGGCGGCGCGCTTAAGCTGCTTTCGGAGTGTTCGGAACTGCTCCGCGCTCATGGTTTCATAATCCGCTTCCGGTGCCTGTGCAAGGCCGCCTGCGAGAGGAAGCGGCAGACGTTCGGCATTTGAATCCGCAGCGTCTTCAAAGGATTCCTCCGCATTTTCTTCGGCGGCAGAATCAGCGGTTCGTGCTTCGACTTTCTCCCAAACAGAGATTATCCTGTTCACAATGCTTTCGACTTCCGCCGCATTCGCAATGAGTTCGTTCGGCAGATGCAGCCTGTTTATAAAAGCTTTGCCGAGTTTTGCATATGCACTTTCATGCTGCACGGCAGCGCCAGCATTTTCGGCTTCACTTTCTTGCAGTGCAGGTTCCGCTGCTTCCTTTTCGGCTTTGTCTTCGGGCTGTTCCTTTTGCGGAAGCAGCTGCAAAAGCTCCTTAAATGTTCTTTTTTTCGACACTAAACTGTTTCCTTTCTTTTTTTAAAATAATCCGTTCGGTGTTTCACGGCAGCCTCTCGTATTCGGCAGCCGTCCGCCCCTGCTCCCCGAAAAAACAAATAAGAGCGTTCCGTTCCGTCGGCACGTTTCAATGCGTGCGGACTTCATCGGTTCGCTCTTTCTGTCAGCTGAGGCGGTCACTTTCTGTTTATTTGCCGCAGGCGCGGTTTTGTCCGCGTTTTATCGGCAGACGGAAAGAGCGGTGGCCAACGCATTCTTCCATCATTTACTATTATAGCATAGATAAAATCAAAAATCAACTGTTAGGAGAAAAATATTTATAAAAATCTCTTATAAGCGGAAAACACAAAATCGGCTTATTATCGGCTGTGCGGCGGTAGATCTGCCGAAAACATATGAAAAAACCTCCCCGTCGATTTTTGATCTCGGGGAGGTCGCTGTTTAATATGTTGTGTGAAAAACGAAACATGAATTATCTCAGCCAATCGATATTGCCGGCAGCAACGGTATCGACTCCGTAAATAACAACAAAATCTTTTGCGTTGTATTCCTTTGCAAGCTCACTCGGCGCGGGCATCGTGGGGCTGTAGTACATCGTGCGGGTATCAAGCATTATTATTGTGTTATAATGCGCTGCCAAAAACGGCACTATCGCATTGCCGTAGCTGTCCTTAAGCACAAACAGTGTGCCGCTTTCAACGTTCGGATTCACGATTTTTGTAATGCCGTGGTTGCTGTACAGGTATGCGGCATATTTATCAACAACATCGTCGGAGAGTTTATCCGTGTCAAGAGAACCGCGATGTTCGGTTTCAACCGTGCCGTCAATAACGGTAACGCTCAGGTCGCTGTCATAGCTTCCGATCCATGTCTGAAGGTCGTCTGCGGGAATCTCCCAAAGACCGCTTTGCCCGTATGCCGTGCCGTAGAAGCTGTAGGAATGCTTTTCAAATTCGCTTTCGGCCAAAGGCTCAAAACCCAGGTTCTTTGCAATTGCGCAATAAGCAATGTATGAACCTTTCATCGTCAGGTGATGATCCGTGCGGTAATAAAGCTCGGAAACATTGCCTGCATTGTTGAAAACATTGTCGGCAAAAATGCTTTTTGCACAATTCCGAAGTCCGTACACCGAATTCAGCGCATCGATGATCTGTCCGTCGGCATATTCACGGTGAACGGCGGGAAGCTCCTCCGGAAGCATATAGCCTGCGGAAGGAATGATAAAGGTGAAGGCGTTCAGATCGTTTTCTGTTATAAAGCCGGAAATCTTTTCGGCGTTTGTTTTCATCGTTTCATCATCTCTTTGAACGGGTGCGCTGAACAGGCGGTTATTCTTGCCCAGAGTGACTTTTTCAACGATGCTGCGCCCGGAGTAAAGGTTCATGTGCGAATAAATCGAAACAAACGCATTCCTTGCGGGAAAATGATCCTCCATCCATGTGTCAACTTCGCCTGAGAATTTGCCGCTCAAAATGTTGCCGAGGCTTGTGTTCGGAGCGGAGGCAAGCACGCGCCGTTCGTTCGGACTCAGCTCGCCTTCATGCTTCGGCAAAAACATAATAAGAAGGAAAAATACTGAAATAAACCCCGCAAACAGAACGATTAGCAGTTTGTTTGCAGAGCCGACCGTATTGCGTGTGCCGCGTTTTACCTTGATTTTGCAGTCTTTATTCATAATTATTTCGGATTGTGGGTTTGTTCGCTGCTGTTCCGTATAATGAAAACTGAATCGAGCTGCGGATTTGAACCTTTTGAGTGAATCCGCAAACTCGATTCATGCGGTAACGGTGCATTGCGCTTTGCGGCGTTAAGCTGTTTTTAATGCAGCGTCAATCTGCGCATTAAGAAAGCTCTGTGCAGCGGGCGCATCATTGCTGACGATGACAAAAACATAATTGCCGTTCGTCTGATTGACGGCGTTTTCAAGTTTGGGAACCTGATCCGCGCCGTAGCTTGCGTATGCCTCGGCGTTGTAATCGATCCACTCTTTGACCGCGCCTTTGCTGATGCTCTCGGCTGCTGCGGCATCAACCGCTTCGATAACGATAACAACTTCCGGAGTGGAAGCGCTGACGGAATAGAAAAGTCTGAAGCTTCCGTCCGCATTCTTTGCAAGCTTCGTTTCGTCAAGTTTAAGCTGAGAAATCGCTGCGTCCGCATTGGGCACTGCTTCGGGTGTTACCTGGAAGCTGCAATTGTTGATAAGGTTGACTCCGATTGAGTTCACATCAAGCTTGAGCTTTGAATAATCCTTGCCGCATGCGCAGAAGATGAGCATTGCCGCAACAAGAACGAATGCGGATGCAATTTTGAGAATGTTTGCCTTTTTCATTTGTAAGTCCTCCGTTTGTTTATCTCTTTTTTATGTTTAACCTTCTTGCCTGCCGCCGTCAGGGACGAAGCACGGCTGCAACCGTGCGGCAGATATGATCCGCCCAGTATTTTGAGTAGGTCATGTTTAAATGAATCCCGTCGCCGGATGCATCCGCGGGCAGACAGCCGTTTGCGTCAACGAGTGCCTCGGGAACGGAAACGTAATGACAGCCGCGCCGCGCCGCAAGATCAACAAGCTGCGCATTGTAAAGCTGGATGTTTTCATTCGTGACCCCCGTTGTGCTTGTGCTGCTGACTTTTGCCGAAACCGGCGGAATCAGCATGATGAAAATTTCGCATCCGGGCTGACGCTGCCATATGTCATCGAGAAATTTGGAATACTTTTCGATGAAAGTGTTGAGATTCGGCCAGCCGAGCTCGTTTTCGCCGAACATCAGAATGACGGCTTCGTAGCTGCCCGTATTCAGTTCATCAATAACAGGCACACTGCCCGTGGTCGTTGTTTGGGTGTATACGGAAAGAATGTTCAGCCCGACGCGGGTGAAGAATTTGCCGTGGGTAATGACACCGTATTTATACAACCCTTCGAACGTGGAATTGCCCACAAATGCACAGTTGTCGAAAACGGTTTGGTCAATGGGTGCATTTGTGTTCAACGGCGCATTCGTGTCGGCAGGTGCGGGTGTTGCCGTGGGTGCAACAGTTTCGGCAGCCGGCGCGGTTGCAGGTTCAACCGAGGGCAGCGGCGCCTTTGTCACGGGCAGAATATCAACAATGACATTCGGAGAATCATCTTTTTTGCATGCGGTCAGTGTGCAGGCTGCAAGCGATGAAAAAACCATCAGCGCAGCCAACGCGGGGGAAAGGAAGGAACGCAGCCTTCCGGTGCGGCGTTTGTTTTTGTATCTGAAACTATTTTTATTCATAATGTTGAAATCCATTCGTTTACTCTGCGGAGAAGCACGGCGAAAATCAAGCCGAGTGTTGTCCGCATGTTCCCTATTATACCAGACCGCTTGCCGCTTTTCAACATTGCAAAGGGCTGCAAATGTGGATTTTGCCCTTTTGAAATGTAACATTTTTGTTAACAAAACAGAACCCGCGCAATAACTGACCTGCACAGCGAATAAGTGTGCGGGATTTTTTTCGGGAAGGGCGGCAAATTCGACGTTTTCCACAGCAGACAAACCAAACCGCAGCACTTGATGCGGCACGGGCAGGAGCAATCGGCATTGATTTTGTTATTGAGCGAAAGACATGCCGACGTCCGCTCCGCCGTCGCAGGAGAACAGCCATTCGACTTTGTCCCCGTTGTGAAGCTCGATGCTGTCTATGCCCTCGCTCGGAAATTCGCCGTTGACGCGGAAAAGCCAACCGCTTGCGGCTCCGCACGCGCCGTTTTCAAGGCCCTGAATGCTTGTAACAAAGGTTCCTGCCGCTCCGCTTTCAGACACGATCACGATGTCGTATGTGCGCAGCAGCGAGAAAGTTTCGGCAACGGTCTTGCCTTCGGAAAGGGTCAGCATTGCGTTTTTAATAAGCATACCCTCATTTTGAAGGCCGTCTTTAATATTCTGCGGCAGAGACGCGTTGTTGTATGCGCGCGTTGCATCGATTGTAAGCGAAATACGAACCAAACGGGAAAGATCTGCGGTCTGAGCGGGTGTATTGTGCTCTCCTTCGGAACCGCCGCCGATATTCACCGTTTCGTTGGGGTCAACTGTGTTGGATTGACATGCGGAAAAAACGAATATCATCGCAAAAACAAGCAGAACAGAAACAATGGAATGCAGAACCTTTGCGGAAACGGTGCGGGATGTTGAAGCCTTCATTTGGTTGTTTTCCTCCGAAATTCGGGCGGATGAATGAACCCGCCCTTTTGTTGCACTGAAAGTATAACAACTGCATGAAAAAAAGTCAACAGCAGCCGAAGCCGAAACAAAAGCTTGCTTCAGCCTGCAAGCTGACGCCTTTAAATGCTTTGGTGCTTGCAATAAGCGGGAAGATGTTCTATAATATGAATAAAGCGAATAAAGGTACTGCAGCTGCTGTTGTCGGCTGCGGCGACCTATCGCAAATCACGGCGGAATAACCCGAGGGCAGCGAACTCTCGGGCATATTCGGCTGCATTGAGTTTATATTTGTTCAGCTCGTACACTTGTGTCGGAAGGGGAAATTTAATATGCAGAAAAAGGATAAAATGAACGTGGATAATGCGAAGTATGATTCCTGCGGCGTGAGGATTATTGCGGCATCCGATATGCCCGTATCGCTCTGGAGCGGCGGAAGAACAACCGAGATTTATATTACGCCGGAGGGAGCTCTTTACGCCGAGCGCAATTTTCTTTTTCGCATCAGCACGGCAGAGGTCGAACTTGAAGAATCGGATTTTACATCGCTGCCCGATTATAACAGGCTGATTGCATCGGTAAGCGGCACAATGCGGTTGTCGCACGGAGCAAACGGCAGCGAAAAGCTTGTGCTGCCCCGCTCAACCGTGTATGCATTCGACGGCGGAATTCAAACCCATTGCGTCGGCAAAGCGCGGGATTTGAACCTTATGCTTCGCAAAGGTGCGGCGGAAGGCGAGCTGGTGTTTGTTGACAGCGGAACGGAACTTGATCTTGAACCCGCCGCGAACGAAACAATGCTTCTTTTTGAGTTGGAAAGCGGAAATGCCGCACTTTGCGCAGGCGGGAATGCAAGGCTGCGCTGCACGGCAAACGGACAGTGTGCGCTTTTCACCGTTCGGCTTGTCGGAGAGGCAATTCCTGATTCCGATAATCGGAACGGCTGATTTTCAAAACGGATATTATTAAACGCACCAAAGGGGGTGAACGCATGGAGAATACGGCAGTTAATTCAAACATGACAAACAGAGAGACGGAAGCGAAGGGACTGAACACCGAAATCAACCCGCTGTTCTCAATTTTAGATAAATCGGAAGAGTTCCGACGGCTGCAAGCAGGTCTTTGCGGCGGCAAGGGTCCCGCCGGTGTCTTTGGGTTGGGCGAAGCACAGCGAACCCATATCGAAGCCGCTCTGTTTTCAAAAGCAAAGCGGCCGATGCTTGTTGTTGTTCCGTCCGAGCAGGCAGCGGCAAGGGTGCACGAGGAACTTTGCTGCTATTATCCCGATGCGGTGCTTTTTCCGGCAAGGGAACTGCCGCTCAATGCCCACAGCTATGTTCAGTCACAGGAATTGACGTCAAAACGACTGCGAACGGCAGCACGGCTGATAAAAGGTGAACCCTGCCTGGTAGTTGCGCCGATCGAGGCCGTTATGCAGCGCATGGCACCGCCCTCCGTGATTTCGGCATTCACTCAGACGGTTCGAACGGGCATGGTAATTGAACCTGCGTCCCTTCTGAAAAAGTTTATAGATGCGGGTTATTCGCGCGAGGAAATGTGCGAGGGAAGGGGGCAGGTCTGCCTGCGCGGCGGCTGTATCGATATTTTTCCGATAACGGCGGAAAATCCCGTCCGCATTGAATTCTTTGATGATGAAATAGACACAATGCGCGAGTTTGATCCGCTTAACCAGCGTTCAACCGAAAATACGGATTGCGTTGAGATTTTGCCCGCAACGGAACTGCCGCTGGATCGGGATATGCGGCAAAAGGGCATTGCGGCTTTGCGCTCAAAAGCGCATTATGCGGCGGAAACAGAGATTTTGCGTGCGGGCGGAATTCCGCAGAACGCTCTCTCACTGCTTCCGCTTTTTGTGCGGAACGAGATAACCTTGCTTGATTATCTGCCGGAGGACGCCTTGATTATTCTTGACGAACCCTCCCGCATTGAAGAAAGCGCAAGGTTCGCTTTCTCACGCTTCACGGATAATCTTGCGGATGTTCTGCACAGCGGGGAGGGGCATGAGCTTCAGGCGGGACTGTTGAATGCTCCGAGTGTCACCATGGCGGCGCTGGACAGAAGCTCAACCGCAATGCTTTTTGCGTTTTCAAGGAGTTATCAGCTGATAAAGCCGAAATTTCTTGTTAAATTCGATTCACGGCAGATTTCGCGCTACGTGCAGGGGGATACGGCTCTGCGCGACGACATCGGCCTTTGGCGGCAAAAAGGCTTCTCCGTTTTGCTTTATGCCGGCAGACATGCGGAACGGCTGCATGATATTCTTTCCGATTTGGGAATAGAAGCTCCCGTCACTCAAAAACTCGGCAGGGACATCGTTGAACGCGAAATAATTATCACAGGGCAAACGATTCCGCGCGGGTTTGAGTATCCGGAGCTTCGGCTTGCGGTCGTTTCGGAATATGAGCTTTTCGGTTCGGAATATCGTCCGGAGACAAAACCGACAAAGCACCCGCATAACAGACTGACGCTGTACGATCTCAGCGTCGGCGATCTCGTCGTGCATGAAGCGCACGGAATAGGCAGATTCACGGGCGTCAGCACATTGACGGTTGACGGAAAAACCCGTGACTATATCGAGCTTTGCTACCGTGACGGCGACAAACTGTTCATTCCGACGGATCAGATGGACAGAGTGCAAAAATATATCGGCGGAGAGGAGGAAAAGCAAAAGCTTTCAAAACTCGGCTCCGGCGAGTGGCAGAAAACCGTTGCAAGAACGCGGGCGAGCGTGCGCAAACTTGCATTTGACCTTGTGAAACTTTACGGCGAACGCGCAAGACGCAAGGGCTTCCGCTTTTCGAAGGATACGGATTGGCAGCAGAGACTGGAACTCAGCTTTCCTTATCGCGAAACTCCGGATCAGCTGACAAGCATTCGGGAGATAAAGGCCGATATGGAATCGGATAAAATAATGGACAGGCTGCTTTGCGGTGATGTGGGCTACGGCAAAACCGAGGTCGCGCTGCGTGCTGCATTCAAATGCACGATGGACGGCAAACAATGCGCATTTCTTGTTCCGACAACGATACTTGCTCAGCAGCACTACAACACGCTCTGCTCCCGATACTCCGGCTTCCCGATAAAGGTCGAGCTGCTTTCCCGATTCAGGACTCCTGCGGAACAGGCACGCATTAAAAAACAGACTGCGGACGGAACCATAGATATTCTTGTCGGTACACACAGCATTCTTTCAAAAGATGTAAAATTCAAGGATTTGGGGCTCTTGATCATCGATGAGGAACAGCGGTTCGGTGTCAATCATAAGGAACAGATAAAAAATCTGAAGCGAAATATAGATGTTTTGACCCTTTCGGCAACCCCGATTCCGCGCACTCTGCACATGAGCATGAGCGGCATACGCGATATGAGCGTTATTGAAACCCCGCCGGAAGCGCGTTATCCCGTGCAGACTTTTGTTGTTGAATACAATGATGCTCTTGTGCGCGAGGCAATCATGAAAGAGCTTGCAAGGGGCGGACAGGTCTACATTGTTTACAATATTGTCAAAACAATGGATATCTTTGCCGAGTCGCTGAGCAAACTTGTGCCTGAAGCGCGCATTGCCTATGCTCACGGGCAGATGAGCGAACGCCGGCTGGAAAACACCATGATGGATTTCATGGACTATAAATACGATGTTCTGATTTGCAGCACGATAATTGAAAGCGGACTCGATATTTCAAATGCAAACACCATGATAGTCTATGATGCGGATAAATTCGGCCTTTCACAGCTTTATCAGCTCCGAGGAAGAGTCGGAAGGGGCGCAAGGCTCGGTTATGCCTACCTCACATTCCGTCAAAATAAAGTTCTCAGCGAGATCGCCGATAAACGCCTGTCGGCAATAAAAGAGTTCACGCAGTTCGGTGCGGGCTTCCGTATTGCAATGCGCGATCTTGAAATTCGCGGTGCGGGGGATATTCTCGGCGCGGAACAGCACGGACACATGGCTCAGGTCGGATATGATTTGTACTGCAAAATGATTGATGCTGCCGTTAAGGAAGCAAAGGGCGAAACGGTAAATACGGAGATCTACACCGTAATGGAGATACCGATAGATGCCCATATTCCCAAAAAATACATTCCGCGTGAAACAGGCAGAATTTCAATGTACAAACGCATTGCGGCGATTACCGATATTGACTCGTTCCGTGATGTTCAGGATGAACTTATCGACCGATACGGTGAAATCCCGCGCTCAGTCCAAAATCTGCTGGATATTGCACTGTATAAATCCCGCGCAGCTCAGCTCGGCATTCTGAATTTCACCGTTCATCCGGAGGAGGTTCGCTTCACTTTCGGCGCCGATGCTCCGTTGGACGGCGCAAAGCTGTTTGCCGCTGTCGGAACAATTGACGGTGCGGCGTTTGCAGCCGGTGAAAAAATTGCGCTTGTCATCAAAAACAAGCATAAAACCGGTGAAGAAATGTTCCGCATTGCACAGGATGCGGTCAACACACTGCTGCTGTGCACGGAAAACGCGGGTTGATTTCCTTTTTGCGGAAAAAACAGCTGCATAATTCCCTTTACGAAAATACCAAATCCGAAGATATATAAACTCGGAGAATTTGCGAATATCTCGGCAGGAGCGGCTTTCATTCCGCAATGACCTGGAGCCGTTGACTTCATATCGGCGAAATGATACAATATAGCGGCAGGCTGCACTGCCTGCAAAATCAACCGTGGAGGCTTATGCATGTATCAACAGAGTGTGGACAGATCCGGCGGATCGCAAAAAAGTGACCTTATTCTTTTCATCGTTCTGATCATTGCTTTTTTCGCAGTCGGAGCGGTGGTCATGTATCTCGAAAAGCTTTTTGATTCGAATGTTCCGCGCTACGTTTTTATCGGGCTTGTTCTTGCCGCAATCTATGTGATCTACAGGCTTCGCATCATCGGCTTTCGCTACACTGTGTTTTACAAAGAGCCGGAGACCGTTTACGATCCGCGTTTTGACGATATGATTACGCATGAGGATTACCCTTACCCTGTCGGAACAATAGTGTTCGAACGCATTGTAAGTGCAAAAGGCACAACAATCGAAACTCTTTGCGGCGGTGACATAGTTGCCGTCTGCGCTCCCGGCGGCGGGTATTCGGGTGAAAATGCTTCGTCGGTTATCGACTCCGCAAATGTTTCATGCAAAAAAGCGGAAAAAGCTTACTCCGTTGTGTACAAAAAGGGTGATGCGCTGCACAGGATTTTTTTCAATCCCGATGAAGAATTTCTGAATCATGTGCGCGAGATCGCTCCGCAGGCAGAGTTTTGCTGATTCGGAACGCGCAATGAGCGGTTTCGGAATCTTTTCATGATTTTTCATGATTAACGAAAATGTACAGAAACTGAAGAATACGATTCGTGCAGGAAGGGCGATGCACGGTTATCTTGTCACAAGTGCGGATTGTGATGAAACCGCGCCGGAAGGTGAACCGTCATCGACTGCGGAGCTTTTGCGTCAGTGCGCCGCGCTGCTGCTTTTCGGCAGCGAAAAAACGGAGATGCTGGAATTCTCTCCGGATTTTTACGAGCTGAACGGCGGCGCAAAGGTTGAACAAATGCGCATGATTCGGCAGGAACTCAGCAAAAAGGCGTTCGGAGGAAACAACCGCGTTGTTGTAATCACCGACGCCCATATGATGAACGACAGTGCGGTGAATGCAATGCTCAAAATGCTCGAGGAGCCGCCGGAAGGCACGTTTTTTCTGCTTACCGGCATTGAACAGCGCATTCTTCCGACGATTCGTTCGCGCTGCCAGATCGTTCGTCTCGGAACGGCGTCCGCGGCGGAAATCGGCGCGGAGCTGATTCGCTTGGGTGCCGCAAAGTCGGAAGCGCAGCGTTTTGCGGCGCAGAGCATGGGGTCGCTGACCCGTGCGAAGCGGCTCATGCAGGACGAAGCTTTTCAAAAACTCAGGCAGAATGCGATTGATGCATTGCTTGATATTTTTGAAGGGAAGCTCCCGTTCAAGTGGGCAAAATCAATCGGCAGGGACAGGCAGGCTGCAAAAGAAAGCCTGGGGTTCATGCTTGCTGCATGTCATGATGTTTTAAACAAAAAAACAGGAGCTGCGGGCGGCAGCACAGTCGGCACAAGGCTCAATAATGCCGCCGGTGCATTGTCGTTCAGTGCAATTCATTCCGCAGTCATAAAAATCGCAGAGGCGGAAATGCGGCTGAGCTCAAATGCGGGTGTGAACCCGATTCTCGACAGGCTGATAATAGATATTGCCGAGGCAATATCCGATTAATCTGTCGGAGCAGGATTTGCCTGCTTCGGGCATGCGGCGGATGCATTCAATAATTTGATGAAAAATTGGGACGGTTTAAATAATGAACAAGGTAATCGGAGTTAAGTTTAAGGACAGCGGCAAAATTTACTATTTTGATCCGCTGGAGTTGGAAATAGAAAAGGGCGGCAATGTAATTGTTGAAACCGCAAGAGGACTTGTTTTCGGTGAGGTTGCCGAGCCGCCGAGGATAATTGCGGAAGAAAGCATCGTTGCTCCGCTGAAACCCGTTGTCCGCGTTGCAACGGATGAGGACCGAGAGCAGCATGAATACTATCTCTCAAAAGAAAAAGAAGCCTTTAAAACCTGTCAGCGCAAGATTGAAGAGCACGGGCTTGCAATGAAACTTGTTGATGTTGAATACGCATTCAACGGTTCGAAACTCAGCTTCTATTTCACGGCGGACAACAGAGTGGACTTTCGCGAGCTTGTAAAAGACCTTGCCGGCATTTTTAAAACACGCATTGATCTGCGTCAGATCGGCGTTCGCGACGAAGCAAAAAAATGCGGAGGCATCGGTGCATGCGGGCGTCCCGTCTGCTGCAGCTCATTTTTAACGGAGTTTATTCCGGTTTCAATAAAAATGGCAAAGTCCCAGAATCTTTCGCTGAATCCGACAAAAATCTCCGGCATTTGCGGAAGGCTTATGTGCTGCCTGAAATACGAACAGGAATGCTACGATATAATGCATAAACAAATGCCCACCGTCGGCACCGAATGCATAACGGTTGACGGAAGCGGTGTTGTTATCGAAAACAATGTCATAACCGAAAGGACAAAGGTCAAAGTAACGCTTGCCGATGGGACGCTTGATGTTCGGAGCTATCCGTTCAACGAGCTGAATTATGTCAACAAAAACGGGGTTCGCTGCTGCGGCTGCGATGAGTGCGGCGGTTCATGCTGCGGCAATGCCGAGGGTGATGAAATGCCGCAGCAGGCAGCTTCAAAACCCGACTCCTCAGACGAAGTCGAAAAAGAAGCAGAGTTTATTGATGAACCTAAATACGACCGAGCTGATATTTATTCGGACGATGAATTTCATTCCGATGAAACGGAAAAGGGTGACGGAGAACTGCCTGCCGCAAAGCCTGCAAAACATGTAAAATTCTCCAAACCTTCAAACTTTCAGAAAACCGCAAAGTCTGCGCAAAATGGCAATCGGGTGCAAAAACACTCCCAAGGGGGTGACAGCGGCCGAAAATTTAACAAAAAGCAAAACAAAAGACAATGGACGCCGCGCTCAAAGTCTTCCGAAATGCTTGAACACGAGGACGAGTTTGACGGAGTTGAAAAAGGGGACAGACCCGACAGACCCGGCGGCGGATTTAAAAAGCAGCAGAAACCTGCAAAATTCAAGAAAAAACCAAGGTACTATGACCGACGCGCCGATAAACGCGCAAAAGCACCGGCAGGCGATGCCGAAAGTTCCGGTACGAACTGAAAGCCGAACAACCGTAATTAGAAATAAACACTTAAACATTTAAAGAACTGCTGCAAAATCAGGTCATGTTTGCAGCAGTCCCTTTTTGAAATCCGAATCAAAAAAATTAAAAGAGTTTACTCATCATGAAGCAGTCTGTTTTGCGCATCCTGGTTCACCGCCTGCCAAAGATCCTCTGCGGCGGCTGTTGTTTTGCGGCTCAGAATGTCTTCACGGGCGAAAGTAAGCCTGCGGTTTCGCATAAGGACTCTTCCGGCAGCCATTGTCATAACGCACTCATGCCCGCTCATGCCGAGGATAATATGCCTGTCCGTATTCACGGCACTCAGCGGCGTGTACGGGATATAATCCATAATGATTATATCCGCAGCCGCACCTTTTTGAATCCTTCCGATCGGGATTCCGAACGTGCGGGATGCAATCTTGGCGTTCCCGTCAAAAAGAATGCGTGCAACTTCCGGAAACCCGGCGTTCGGCAGGCCTGCGGTGTGTCTCAGTTCACTCAGCGACATTTTTGCAACTTCAAGCATATCGGCTGCATAGGAGTCGGAACCGATGCCGAGAGTAATGCCCTTTTCAAGTATTTTGAACACGGGGCAGCATCCCGTGCTGTTAAAAAGATCCGATTCGGGACAGTTTACAATGCTGCTTCCGCTTCGGCGGATAATATCAAGCCCGACATCATCCACATATGTGCAGTGTGCAAGCAGCGAATCGGGTGTGAGCACACCGGCGTTCTGCAATCGCTGAACCGGGCGGCAGCCGTATTTCTGCGTGGAATCATAAAGATCATCCGGGCTTTCGGAAACACTGATGTGAAAACCCGTGCGTCCTTTGTTGCGTACAACGCATTTGCGAAGCGTTGCATCCGACAGCGTAAAGGATGAATGCAGCCCGAACATTGCGCGTATTGTCGGAATATTCATTGCGGAAATGCTGTCATAAAAATTCAGGTTTTCCGAAATTGCAAGTTCGCTTTTTTCGTTCCCGTCGCGGTCGCTTGTTTCATAGCAAAGGCAGGCACGTATGCCGCAGTCGCGAACGGCGGAAGCAATCGAACCAAGGCTCCCTGTCGGTTCAAAATAGCTTGCATGACTGTCGAAAACGGTCGTAACTCCGTTTTTAATTCGTTCGGCAATTGAAGCATATGCGGACATTTTGACAAGGTCAAGCGTGAGATGCCTGTCGATGGACCAGCGGCCGTTATGCAAAAACTCATAGTATTCTGCCCGTTCGCTGACGGGAAGATCAAATCCGCAGGTCAGAGACGAATAAAAACGCGTGTGTGCATCAATAAAACCGGGCATTATTATGCCGCCGCATGCATCGATAAACTCCGCACGCAGATATTTTGACACAAGTTCGGCCGTTGTGCCGACTTCGGCAATGCGGCTCCCAACGACGACAACGCCGCCGTCCTTCATGAAAAATTCATCCCCGGGAACCCGCGTGATAAGGCTGCCGTTCGCAATAAGATACATCGGTTCCTCCGTGCTGCATACAAACACCGATTCACAAACTGTTTAATAAACAAACCCGAAAACGCACTGAACGAATCGCTCTTTGCGGAAAAGGATTTAAATTCTGTTTTTCGCAAATACGATTTGAACTCAACGCGAAATCGGCCTTGCGTGCTGCACTGAAAATACGGCGCGCATTCGGTATTCGCAATACATTTGTTCACAAAAAAATAACGCACATATTAAAATTATATCATTTTTCCGGACGGTTTGCAACTGTTTTTTTGTATAATTCGAAAAATGAAAAAATCTTTCGTTTTCCCCTTGCAAAGCCAACGGGAATGTTGTATAATTAAAAAGTCGCATCCCGTTCGAGGTTTTGCCGCACGGCAAAAGTGGGTGTGTTGACGGCCGGGTCCCGTGCAATTTTCTGCCGTGAACCATGTCAGGTCCTGACGGAAGCAGCATTAAGCGGATAAGACGATGTGCCGCGGGGAAGCCTGGCAGGAGCATTCATTCCCTTGCCGTGTGCAGTTCGCTGCTGAAGAACGGGTGCGATTTTTTTCTTTTAGATACGGTATCAAAAACAGCATAATCAAATTGAACTATTGAATTGCTGCGGCTCGGACTGGTGCGGAATGCGGATTCCGCATCGGTTTTTTTGCGCTTTTTGCTTCACATTCGTGACTTTTATGTGCGTGACTGCCGTTCCGAAAGCTTGTAAACGGCAACAGGCTTTTCACCGCAAAATTCAACGGTATAACCGTCACCGGGTGCCGGCGTGAAGGCGAATCTGCCGTTCGGATTCGGAAAAAAATGCGCAAGCACGCCGCCGATAACGCCGCCGTGGGCAACAACGACTGCATCAACCCCTTCGGAAATGACAGGTTTCAGTGCCTCAAGTGCGCGCGCCGTGACCTGCGCACCGCTTTCGCCGTTTGGACAGATGTTATCCTCATTGTTTCCTGAAATCCATTTGATATATGCAGGATCATCCTTCAGTTCGGCATAATTCCGCATTTCAAAATCTCCGAAGTCCGCTTCACGCATTCCGTAAAGCACACTGTGCGGAGCGTCCCCGTAGATTGCGCGAAAACTCTGCTCGGCGCGCAGCATTCCGCTGGTGTAATAACGTTCGGCGGTCGGATAAAAGCCCGTTTTTGCACGTGCTTCAAGCTCGGCATAACTCTCGGGAAGAATGGGCAAATCGGTACTGCCGTAATAAATATGCAGCATGTTGCCGCGGGTCATGCCGTGCCGTATCAGAGTCAGTTTCATCGTTGAAAAACTCCTTTCGCTATTTTAACCTTTCGGGAAGTCCGCAAAAAAGCCGTATCACGCTGTCTGCTTTTGCCGCAGCCTTTGCAAGGGCGGCGCCGTGCAGCTCGCGCCAAAGGCGATCCTTCTCGGAGAGAGGAACAACGCCGCAGCCGATTTCGCGCGCAATGAGTGCAGTCCGTTTTTTTTCGGACAATGTGAACAGCGGTGCAAGAAAATCATCGTCAAGCCGTTTGACTGCCGCGTCAAGGTCGGCATATTCGGCGGCAATTTTTTGAGTCAATGCTTCAAAATGAATATAAACACTGCTGTTCCCGCCGATAACGGAATCGAAAACATTTGCTTCGGGGCACTGTGCGGCGGCAAGGTCGAGGACAGCGGCGGCATTGAACCCAAGCCGCTGCACGGCATAGGTCAGCTTGCCCTGATATGCGCCTCCGATAATCAGCGTCAGCCCGCCGCACTTATCAATTTCATGTGTTTCGTTTGAGTTCATATAAATACCTGTTTCAGTTGTTTTTTATCGATTCAATTGCTTTAATCCGTTCACATGCGGTCAAACAGAAGCAGTGCCGCAATGCCCGCAAGCTCCGCAAGTGTAAGCGAAAAGCCTGAAATATCTCCGTTCATGCCGCCGAGCTGCTTTTTTTCGCGCAGAATGCAAATCCAATATAACGCAACAGCCGCAATCGGCGCAAAACCGACTTTGCCGCAGAGCAGCGGGGGAAGTACAAGAAAGAGTGCGAGCTGAACAAAGAGCGAAACGACGGAGGCCGCGCTCCGAACAGCTCCGCTGTACTGGCTCGTTTGCATCGGTTTCAGCGTTTGAACCGCAATCCCGGAACAGGCGCGTGTGCAGGCGGGCAGAACCGCAAGCGTCAACAATGCTTTGAAATCGAAAGATTCGAATGAGAAAAAAAGACTCCATTGCGCGGCGGCGAGCAGAATCATGCATATGACGGCGAACGAGCCGCAGTGGGAATCCTTCAGTATGCGCTGCCGGGTTTCAAGATCGCGCCGCGAAAGCACAGCATCACAAACGTCCATGAACCCGTCAAGATGCAGAAAGCCGGTCACAAGCCACGGCAAAGCGCAAAGAATCAATGCGCGAACGGCAGAGGGTAAATTGAGAGCCGTGCAAAGGTGAGCGGCCGCAGCCCAAATTGCGCCGACAATAAGCCCGATGAGCGGCAAAAAGCCGAGCATTCTGCCGCGTGCAGATTCGTCCCAGCGCCTGAAGGGACAGGGGATTGCAAGAAACATGCCCCATGCCATAAAAAAACCGTAAATAAACAACTTCATAACAATAAAATAAAAAGAAACAAACAGTCACTGTATGCGCGTTCAGAACGTCGGAACATCTCGAAGAAACAACGCATTTCCCTTTATAGTTCGCGTGATTCCCGACGATGCTTCAACCACAATATCGAATTCGGAAGCAAGCTGTCTGCAAACAAAAGCCAATGCTCGGCGGTAGCTTTCGGTAACAGCGTCATATTGCATTCCGTCACGAAAAATGTCATCGCATACACATACAAAATGCATTGCTGCGTTTGCAATTTCCGACAGTTCGGCCGCAACACGTTCCCCGGCTGCAAAATCAACGGAAAAATCGGCATTTTGTGCAGGCGGGGGGAACATTTCGTTTGCAAGCAGAGCCGTCACACTGTCAAAAAGTACGCAGCCTCCGCGAACCGATGCGGAGAAAGCGGAGGTATTTCGGCCGCATTCGATGGTTTCAAAGCCCCAACCGGCTCGCGCTTCAAGGTGGCGCGCAATGCGCTTTTCGTCTTCCGAATCGGAAGGCTCCATCGTTGCCCAATAGTACGCAGGGCAGGAGCCGCGCGCCGCAAGCATCCTTGCAATGCGCTGAGCCGCCATGCTTTTTCCGCTTTTGCTTCCGCCGACTATGAGTATTTTCATTTTCGCTCCCGAGTTTTCAAACGGTCTTAACGCAGAACGCCGATTCGTTTCGAATGTTTTCAAGGTAGTTATCGTTGATGCTGGCTTCCTCAAAGGTTGCCATATCGTTCATTGCCGCACAGGCGGCGCGCATGACCTGAAACGCAACAGGGCAGCCGCTGCCCTCGCCGAGCCGCATGTTGAGATTAAGCCATGGTTCCATTCCAAGTTCCGCCGCCGCGGCACGATAGCCGATTTCATATGAAGCATGGGAAAGAAAAATAAAGTCGCGCACCGTTTTGCAGAGCCGAACTGCCGCAAGTGCAGCAGTAACGGAAATCAGTCCGTCCGCAACGGCGGGAAGACCGAACAGCGCACAGCCGATGAACGCGCCTGCCATTGCGGCGATATCAAATCCGCCAACCTTTGACAGCACGTCCAAAACATCCGCTCCGTTGGGTTTGTGCAGCGCGACCGCATCTGAAATAACACGTTTTTTCAGTGCAAAGCCCTCGTCCGTAAGCCCGCTTCCGCGCCCGGTGACGCTTTCAACAGGGAGATTCAGCAGGCAGGCAAGCACAGCGGCGGATGTTGTTGTGTTGCCGATACCCATTTCGCCTATGCCGAGTGCATCCGCACCCGAGTTGTGCGCACGCTCGGCTGCCTCGATTCCGATTGCAAGGGCATCGACAGCCTGACTGCGCGTCATTGCGGGCTGCTTTGAAAAGTTTGCGGTGCCCAACCCCAGTTTGCGGTCAAGGATGGTTTCGGGAACACTGTCGGAATTTATGCCGACATCGATAACTTCAACATCAATGCCGAAGTCCCGCGCAATTGCGGACATGCCGGTTTTGCCGCGAGTCATATTTATTGCCTGCGCAAGCGTAACGCTCTGCGGAGTTGAAGCAACGCCCTCGGCAACTATTCCGTTATCGGCTGCGAACACAACTATGCGTGTTTTTTCTATGTGATTGCACACGCGCCCTGTAATTCCCGCAAGTCGGACGGAGATTTCCTCAAGTGCTCCGAGGCTTCCCGGAGGCTTTGCAAGCTTGCTCTGCCTTTCCTTTGCGGCAGCTTTTGCGGCCGAGTCGGCGGGGCGAATGCGGGAAAGCAATGCTTTCAGTTCGGTTTCGTTCATAAGTTCAATCCACTGTATATATTTTGCATATCATGAATTATTTACTCAAAAAGCCGTTATCAACCAGCCAAACAACGGACGGCGCGGCAGTCATGTTTTCAATCGTAAAGGTTGCATCCGGAGATTTTCGGATGATATATTCAATCGTTTCCCGCATCGGAATATTTCCGCTGCCGAGAGGATTGTGAAGATCGTCCCCGCCGAAATTGTTGTGCAGGTGAACATGCATAAGCTTCGGTGCGAATCGGTCGATCCAATGCGGCAGCGGGGTTTCGGAAACGCGGCTGTTTGCATGCCCGATATCAAGGCAAAGACCGAAGCGCGAATCGTTAACTCCCTCGGCAACCGCCGCTGTGATTTCCGGTTCGGGTTCCATAACGTTTTCAAGCAAAAAACTCATATCGTTCGGTGCGTTTTTCAGAAAAACACGCCAAAACTTAACGGATTCATCAATGAAATACTCTTTATAGTAAACAAAAGGTATGAATCCTGAATGAAAAACAATTCGTTTTGCTCCGATAACATCCGCCGCAAACAGTGCTTGGTCAAATCGCCGCCGAACAACATCGCGAACCAGCGGATCTATTGCACACGGGGAAAGCTCCGCAAACGGGGCGTGAAGCAGCAGCCGCAGACCGCAGCCCGATTCGGCAGTAAGCTGCGAAACGCGGCGAAAATGCGCCGCACTGTCCGTATCCATGTTCGGCGCATAGCAGAATTCTGCAATTTCAAGCCCGAGCGAGTGTTCCCGCGCAGCAGCAGCGCAGTCCTCCGCAATGGTTGAAACGAAAAGTTTTTTTGAAAAATCAAAAGTCATTTTGCATGTTGTAAGCTTGAGTCGGTTTGCATCCGTATCAGCACTGTATCCGCACTTTCCGCACCGCTGCAACAGCACGAACGGTGATGCATTCAAGATTACCCTCCGGACCGGTTCCTTCGGGCGTTGTAAACTTGACGCCGATATTTTCCGGCGGAACGCCGAGAGCCTCTGCAAGGTTTGCACGCATTGCTTCGCGGAAGGGCGCAAGCTTCGGCTTTTGAGCCGTTATCACGGAATCGATATTCACAGTTTCAAATCCGGCTGCGCGAATGCGTGCAGCGGCCTCTTTTGCAAGCAAAAGGCTCGATATGCCGCGAAATGCTTCATCACTGTCGGGAAAATGCTGCCCGATGTCGCCGAGTGCGCATGCGCCGAGGAGGGCATCAATCACGGCATGAGCAAGTGCGTCCGCATCGGAATGCCCAAGCAGTCCGAGTTCAAACGGAATTTCAACGCCGCCGAGGATGAGCTTTCGCCCGGCTGCAAGGCGGTGGGTGTCTTCGCCGATGCCGATTCTGAACATATTACTTACCTCCGTTGCTGACAAAGCCGGGCTGTTTCCCGAGCGCGGCTCCGCAGAGGATCTTGCGGACACATTGCCCGAGGGGAGCTTCCGTTCACTGCGTTTTGAAAGCAAAAACTCAAAATACGGAATATCGTCCCGCGTTGTGAGCTTCAGATTCTGTTTGCTGCCCGGAGAAAAATGCAGCTGTACTCCCGTTGAGCGGCAAAGGTCGGCATCATCCGTGAAGCTGCCGACGGCGTTGTTGTATGCATTCAAAAGAATATCTCTGCGGAAACTTTGCGGAGTTTGTGCCGCAAGAAGCCTGCTTCTGTCAAGCGTTTCTCCGGTATCGCCGAAACGAACTGTGTCCGCAACGGGCACGGAAGCAATGCCGCAGCCGTGCTGCTCTGCGGCACGCAAGCTGGCTTTAATCGTCTCTCTGTCAACAAGGCAGCGGGCACAGTCGTGAACGGCGGCGATCGCACCCGATGCTGCGCGGACGGCATTGAATACTGACTCCTGCCGCGTTTTCCCGCCGCGAACGATTTTCACAGGGTAGGACGCGGAATTTGCCGCTGTAAGTGCAATTTCCTCCGTGTCGGGCGAAACGGCAATAACGGCTTCATCGGCAATTCCGCAAAAAGCTTCAACACAAAGCTCGACGGGTGTTTTGCCGCAAAAACGCATCAGCATTTTGTTTTCGCCCATTCGCGATGATGAACCGGCCGCAAGCAGAATTGCGGATACTGTAGTTTTTTCCATGCTGTTTCGGGCCTCTTCCGGCTGCGGTGTCAATCCGCATCGGTATTCAAACTGTCTTCAATGATTCTGTACATGCTGTCCGCTTCCTCTTTGCGAACGGTTTCGCGCACGGCAAGTACCTCGGCTGTCAGCCGCTTTGCACCCATGCGAACGCTGATTATGTCCCCGGGGTTAACATCGGCTGCGGGCTTTGCAACTTTGTCATTCACCGTTACCCGTCCCATGGAACAGGCTTCGTTTGCAACGGTCCTGCGTTTGATAATTCGCGAAACCTTAAGGTATTTATCAAGTCTCATCAGGTGCTCCTCTTTAATGATTATTCTTTAACATAGTCTTTCCCGACGGATGCGATAAGGTCTTTGTCATACACAATATCGGCGTCATCCATCCATGTATCAAGCAGCTCGTCCCATGCTTCGGTATCGCTTGTCGCTTTGACGATCGTCGTTACTTTGTCAATCACATCCGCAAGCTTAACTTCGCCGGGCGTTTCGTCCGCGCCGCGGTAAATGATATGCAGGCTGCCGTCCGTGTCGGTGAACACATCTGAGTATTCACCGGGTTTAAGCAGCGAATAAATCTCCTTGACGGTTGAACTCCAGTCACCCTTTGAGGAGCTGTGTTTTGTTGAAATCAACTGCCCCTTTGTGCGGAAGGTTTCGCAGCCCCCGTAACTGTCGCTGCCTGCAACGTATTCGTTCTCTGTATACTTGAGCATGACCTGAGCAAAGTCCGCTCCGTCTTCAAGCTCGGCAAAGGCCTTGTCGATTTTTGCGCGATAGGGCTCAATGAATTTATTGTACATTTCATCGCATTCAGCCTGAAGAGTTTTATAGTCCGAAATCAGCTGCGCAATTCGCTCGGAATTTGCGCCGTCACCGTTCAGGGCATCCGTAAAAAGCAGGGATGTGCATTCTTCACGCAGCGAATCAAGCTGTTCGTTCTTTTTTTTGTAGTCATCGCCGAGTTCGCCTTCGGGAATAACAACAATATCCATGATTCGGGAGTATCCCTCCGGAACAACAAGCGCGGGCGCGGCATCATCGTAGATACCGCAGTATTTTTCAAAGTACTCTTCGTTATCTTTATACTGCCCGGGATTGGAGGCATAAAGCTCCTTATCCGATTTCAGCTGCTTTTCGTACCAATCGGCAATGTCTGCATCCGTCACGGAAAAATCTTTGCAAACATGGTCCTTGTATGCTTCGATAAGCGCAGTGTTGCGCAGTTCGAGTTTATATTCCTCGCAGTATTCATCATAGGTCATGGTTTTGCCGGTGTAATATTCGGAAAGCTCCGCAATGGCGGCATCGAAATACTGCTGAACAGTCTTTGAATCGTCTTTGGCATTGGATTCTTCGGCAGTTTTCATATACTCGTCATATATCTCTTTAAGTTCGGTTTCCGCCTGTGCATCGGATTCCGCAATCTGTTCATCGGAAAGTTTAAATCCCTCCTCCTTTGCCCGGTACAGAACCACCATATCCTTAACAAGATATTCAAGCACCCAATCGCGGAATTTTTGCAGCTCTTCCTCGTTGCTGACGGGATCATAGCCCATTTGTTCCATGTACGAAAGATATGAGTCGAAGGCAGCCGTATAGAGGGCGTAGCTCACGGTTTCGTCCCCGATGGATGCAACTGCAGCGGTCTTGTCGTTCGGAACACCGTTTTTGTCGTTATTATTGTTCTTGCATCCGCTGAAGCAGAACAGAAAAGCTGCTGCTGCAATAAAGCAGACAACACGCATGAATGTCGAAGTTTTTTTGGAAAAGCCGGCGAAAATGCTTCCGCATCCCGATCCTGCCGCGGCTGAGCAGCCGGGCTTGCGGCGGTCGTTGTTTGTTGCGGTCATAGTGTGTGATTCCTCCGTTCTGAGTTTTGGAAAAACGGAACCCCCTGATTTTTGATTAACGATTATTCAGAGCATTCCCGAAAATCAATCGATATCGGAAGCAGCGAAAACCGAGGCTTTGCTGCTGACGCTTAAGAACTGCCGAAAACTGCACATTAATTCTGCCGCCGGCAAGCGGTGCGCCGAGAGTATCCATTCCGCTGTCTATTATACAGCATTCAGCCCCGTTTGCCAATGAGTGCGGGAATAAATCACATTTTTCCGCCGAAGGGACACATTCGGTGCCAAAATCACGGTTTCTCGTGCCCGAATCGCGGAGCCGATAAAAACAGACAGCAAAAACAAGCTGAATATAATTTTAATAAAAACTCTTGCCCAAATCGAGGTAAATGCTGTATAATACGATTGATATTTTATGTACATGCGCCGGCGGGTGAATTCTGTGTCCGAAGCGCATGAGCCGACAGTGCCTGCTGCATTGTTCGGGATAAGGAGAAAGCATTGACTCGAAGAAAATTTTCAATATTTACCGCTTTGTTCGCTGCACTGATCGCTTTTGCGGCTGTTCTTCCCGTTTCAACGGGGTTCGCCGCAAATGCGCAGACTGTTCATGGCAATTCCGCCGAAATCACCGTTCTGCCCGCAAAAAACGGAACGGACGCGGCAAGCATTTCGGCAAACCCCGCATTTTTGTCCGGTCCCGGACAGGTCACCGTAAGCATCACGCTTCGCAACCCGGGCGGTGCTGCGGGACAGGGGCTGGATGATACCGCAACAGGTTCCCTGATAAAGGAACCGTCGGATCCCACTCCGACTCCGACATCCGAACCGACACCCGAACCCGAGCCGTCAACTCAGCCCGGCGGCGGTGTGTACACAAATGTTTCAATAGTCAACACATACGGCGTTTCTTTCAACACTTCCGATGTTCCCGCGGGGGAATCGCGCACATTTACCGGCACGATGAACGTTGCCCAGGAACAAATCGGAGAAACACTGCGCTTTACAATTGCATGGTTCGATACGGCAACCCAAACCGCAGGTTCGCGTGAGTTGACTCTTGTCATTTCCCGTGCGGATACGGCTTATCTTAAGCTTTCGCGCAGCGTTGACAAATCGATTGCTTCGGCGGGTGATATTGTCAAATTGACATATACAATGATAAACACAGGCGCCAAGAATCTCAACAGCATTATCCTTGTTGATAAGAATGTTGCCGGTACACAGGCAATGCTTCCCGCATTCAGCCTTGCCCCGGGAGAGAGCCGCGTATTCACTTACGAATACACAATGCGCACATCAACCGTAACGAGCAAACCGACTGTATCGTTTGTTCCCGAGGGGTCAACAAATGCCCTGTCGGTAACGCTTTCGGGGCTTACCATCGGCCTTATAAATGCGCAGCTCACCAAAACGGTCGAAATCGGCACACCCACACCGGAGGGCGTTGAATTTACACTGTATCTGACCAACAACGGCAACCAGAGCCTGAATTCGCTCACCGTTACGGACGATCTCGGAACCGTTGTTCAAAGCGGTTTCAGCCTTGCAATCGGTGAGTCGAAAACCATTAAATATTTCGTCAGAAACCCCGAAGCCGTTCGCTATGTTGTGTTCAACATCACCGGCGTTTATTCGTCCGGCATTGTGTTTAAGGACAACACAAAGAGCTACACTGTTCGCCCTTACATCGATCCGACAACTCTCGGCCTTGAGTTCCGCGCGGAAGTTCGCACGCAACTCAATCGAGAGAATATCATTGGGCTGACTTTCACCGTCACAAACACGGGAAGCACTCCCTACACCGATGTTGTCCTGACCGAAAAAGAACTGGATTATGAAATCCACAAGATTGCCGTTCTTGAACCCAACTCCGGCGCACAGTCATTCAATATCGATCTTAACGTCGGCGGAGAAAGAGATCTTGTGTTCTTCCTGACGGCTCTTGACGCTTCGGGCAACACGCACATGTTTGAGGCGCATCTGACCGCAAAATATATCGATGCCGAAGGCACCGTTCCGAACGACCCGCCGGCAACGGGCGGGGTCACGGTCGTTGACGATCCGAATATCGGCAGCAAGCTGGACGGAATGCTCACAAAAACGGGAAGTGCGCTGAAAGTATGGTACAGTATTCTTATCATTATTGCGGCAGTTGCGCTTATCGCGATCATTGCCCTTGCCGCTGTTGAAATTTACAAGCGCAAGAACGGCGGAAACGCAAAAAAAGCACCGCGCAGACGCGCACAGGAGGACGATGAAGACTGATAAGCCTGATTAAAAACCAAGGCTGAGCGGTCGATTCATTCAACTGCACCGCTTCAGCTTAAACAAGTGACTGTTTATATGACCCGCGCCGGCGGGCGGCTCAGAACGGGTTGCCTGTTGAGCTGCGGGTTTTATAATTTGCCGATAAACGGCATCGGTGAACCGAACCGTGCGGCGGACAACAATTCAAAACAGAGGAAAACAAAGGAGAATAAGGTATGCCGAACACTCAATTCATTACCCTGCTCATCATTACGGTTTTCAGCCTGTTGGCGGGAATCGTTTCGGCTGTTGTTTTATTTGGGCAGCTGAATGCAAAAAAACGCGAACGCGCAGAGCTTGAGCGCAGATTGGAAAATACGGTCGGTGCCGCAATGAACTCCTCCGTCGGCAATGCATCGGCGGAGCTTGAACGCAGACTTCAGGACAGGCTGAAGGAGCTTTCGGACGCACTTTATCGATACAACGAACAAACAAAGAATGATTATGAACGATTTAAAAATGCTTTAAACGAAAGCATTGCTTCTTCGATGCGCGAAACCGCTTCCCGCCTTGCGGAGGCACAGACAGCGGCGGCGGAAAGAATCTCCGCAGAACAGAAAGCGTTTTCGGAAAAACTGAATACCGAACAAAACGCGCTTTCCGAAAGGCTCTCTTCCGAACAGAAGTCGCTTTCCGACAGGCTTGCCGCAGGGCAGGATTCCTTCGAAAAACAGATTTCGGACAGACTTGCTGCTCAGAATACTCTGCTGAAAACACAGGCGGAGCAGGCGGAAACGCGCAATAAGCATTTTGAAACGGTCTGCACGGAAAAACTGGCGGCAATGGATACGAGCGTGAAGCTCATGACGGAACGCAACGAAAAGCAGCTTGATGCAATTCGCGGTGTTGTTGACGAAAAATTGCAGGAGACGCTCACGAGGCAAATCTCCGAAAACTTCAAGCTTGTTGATGAACGTCTTAAACAGGTCTATCAGGGGCTCGGAGAAATGCAGACGCTTGCAAGCGGAGTGGGTGATCTTAAAAAGGTTCTTTCAAATGTCAAAACACGCGGAACGCTCGGCGAAATTCAGCTCGGCGCAATTCTCGGCGAAGTTCTTGCGCCGGAACAGTACGAATGTAATTTTGATGCAGGAAAACAGAATAATGAGCGCGTTGAATTTGCAATAAAACTTCCGAATGACGGCGGAGAAGCGGTTTACCTTCCCGTTGACAGCAAATTCCCTGCGGATATTTATTCCAAACTCTGCGATGCGTATGATTCCGGCGAGGATGTTGCCGCTGCGCAGAAAAACCTGCGTGAAGTTCTTCTGAAATGCGCGAAGGATATAAAGGATAAATACATAAATCCCCCGCGCACAACGGATTTTGCGATCATGTTCCTGCCCACGGAGGGGCTTTATGCCGAAGCGGTGCGGCTCGGGCTTATCGAAGAGCTGCAAATGCGTTTCCGCGTTAACCTTTCCGGTCCTTCAACCATGGCGGCACTGCTTAACAGCCTGCAAATGGGTTTCCGAACACTTGCAATACAAAAACGCAGCAGCGAGGTTTGGGATTTGCTCTCTCAGATAAAAAGAGAGTTCGGAAAGTTTGACGATGTGCTCAGAGCAACGCAGAAATCGCTTGAAAAGGCGCATAATGACCTTGAAACGCTTGTGGGTGTTCGCACAAGGCAAATTTGCAGAACCCTCAAAAAGGTTGAAACCCTTCCCGAAACCGATCCCACCGGGGAATACAAAACCCTTGCGGAAGCTTTGATAAATGCGGATGACGGCGAAAACTGATGCGTTTTCGGTCGATTGCGGGTGAAGCTCAGCCGGAATAAAGCGGATTCAGCTTTATCGGCGGGTACGGAACCTCGGCGAGAGTCGGAACGGGGTTTGCATAATCAAAGTTTGGGTTGAAATACCTGTCGCCGCAAAGCAGTGTTTCGCGATATACGTCATAACAGCGCAAAAGATTGGCTTTGCCTGCATTGGCATAATCATTCGGAAGTCCGCCCGATAACCGCGCCTTTGCAAACGGAGTGAAGCAGTTTGCAAGACCTTTTCGCATGAGCCGAACACAGAACTCCGTGTCCCATCCCACTCCGGACAGCGTTTCGTCAAACATGCCGAAACTGAAAAAGTTTTCGCCGCTGACTGCCATAAATGCGCCGCTGACTGCGGTTACATTGCGCTGAACGTGCAGAAAACTGCATTTTAAAAAGTCTTCAAAATCATCCTTTTCGCCGGAATAAGGGCTTTGTGCCCAGCCGTTAAGGCCGATAACGGTGCCGGCGGAAAGGATGTTTCCGCTTTCGTTCACGATTTTTCCGCCAATCGCACCTGCGCCGTGCCGAAGCGCAAGTTCGGTGAATTCGCGAAGGAATGCAGGGGAGAGAATTTCAATGTTTCCGTTTAAAAACAGCAGCAGATCCGCGGCGGCTTTGCATGCACATGCATTCAGCGTTTCGGGCAGCGGCTGTTCCGCATTGACGTGAACGATCTCTGCCGCCCTGTTCTTTTTGAGTGCCTGAAGATAGCGGCGCATTCGCTCATCCCCGCTGCCGTCATCCGCAATGATAATTCGTCTGCAATCAACCGTTGACTGCATCTCCGCCGAGTCAATGCATCGCTGAAGGTTTTCAACTCCGTCCGCACCTGCGATAACAATGCCGACGGAGGGTTCGCGTTTTCTCGGGTAACGCATACGAAGTGTACCCAAAACGCTGCCCTCAAAGCAGTATCCGTTTGTGCGGTTTTTCTTTCCCGAACCGTCGCCGGGATAAAGGGAATTGAATTCACGCTTCAGTATATCGGTGCAGGGGATTTCGCTGCCGTCGCAGTCGCGGATAACGGTCAGCCCGATCCTTGCAATGTGAATGACCTGCTTGGCAGCCGAAGCACAGTCAATGCAGTAAGCCCAAAGCTCGGCCGGTGTGCTGCCGCGAAACCCGCCGACAGCCGTATGTACGCGTTTGGACACAAGCATGGGCCGCCCGATGCTGTTGAAGGAGCGCAACGTGTCGCGCCCGTAGTCGGGCTTAAAAATCGGGTTTTGCCGAATGCCGTCAATCACGGAGTCCTCATCGGCAAAAACAACCTCCGCTTCGGGATTTGCATGAGTTTGCAGAACAAGCATGTGAAGCGCGTCCGGTGCGGGCAAATCTCCGGGCAGCAGCTGCAAAAAGTATGCACCGTTAAGCATCTTCTCGGCGGCTTTCAGCTGTTCGTGCGCCGTGCCGTTAAAAAGCACAAGCCTGAATTTCGGAATGCCTTCATAATCCGTAAGCCCTGCCTGCGCAAGCTCCGAAACCACGCAAACTTCAAAATTTGCATAGGTTTGTTTGCCGAGTGCTTCGAGCGTTGAGCGAACGGCCGCACGGCTTGCTCCCGAACAGGCAATTGCAACTGAAACGAGCGGTGCAGGGTTCAGCGGTTTTTCACGCTGCAAGTCCAACTCCGCTTGTGCAGGCAGGTTTTTACGCAGATAGTCGGCATAGTCGGAAAATTTGTGCTGATTACAGACCCGCTTCGGAAGTGCGTTGAATGCCCCCGCAATAATGTCTGCCGCGGCAGTGATTATTCCTGAAGTGTTTGTTTCTGTCATTTCGGATTCCTCCTGCATCATGCGGTATTTCTGTACCTTGTTTTTTACCGCGTTTGAGCGGTTCGGCGGCTGTTCCGCCGCCTGCTGCATGATAGTATCTGCGGATTCTGCAATTTTGATTCCGAAACGCACGCGGGAGGACTGCGGTTTATACCTGCGGAAAACAGCTTTTTCTGTCGCCTTCTCAGAACTGTCGAATATTTGCCTTTTGCGGGAACGGGTCTTGTGTTTTTCGGCAAACAACACTTAGTCGGATAATCGGTGCATTACGCAGTTTCACGATGTTGCAAAATCCGCTATATTGGTTTATAATTATTTTGTGTTCGCTGATTAATTCGGGAGGTGTCGGCAATGGAACAATATAATGCAAAATTTGCGGAGGTCTATGACATTTTCATGGACAATACGGATTATGATGCATGGGCGAATTATATAATATCGCTGCTGCCGACCGACTTTCCGAAAGGAGCGAGAATTTTTGAGTGCGGCTGCGGAACAGGCGCATTGACTCTTCGGCTCAACAAAGCCGGGTACGATGTCACCGGTTCGGATATTTCAAGGGACATGCTCGAAGTTGCCGCTGAAAAATCCCGCCGGTTCGGGCAAAAAACAAAATTTATATGCATGGATATGCGCCGCATTGAATTGCATCGTCCCGTTGACTGCATCATTGCGGCGTGTGACTGCGTGAATTACCTTACAAGCCGCGAGGATGTTGAAAAATTCCTTCTGACGGCATTCAACGGGCTCAGGCCGGGCGGCATTTTGCTGTTTGATGTTTCGTCAAGATATAAATTGCAGCACATTCTCGGGCAAAACGGCTATTGCGACAGCAGAACGGACGTTGCATACTTCTGGCAAAACTGCTATGATGCGGAGAGCAAGCTTGTGGAAATGGAGCTGGAGTTTTTTGTGAAGTCGGCAAACGACGCGCACGGCGAACCGCTTTATTCCAGATTTTCCGAAAAGCATATTCAACGTGCTCATTCCGAAAGGGAGCTTGTTTCGTGGCTTAAAAATGTCGGCTTTGAAAATATCGGGGTTTTTTCGGCATTCACAACGGAACTGCCGCGTGATGAAAGCGAACGGCTGCAATTCACGGCAAGAAAGCCCGACAGAGTCGGCAAATAACCTTTGCGGCCTGCTCAAAGGACCTTTAGCGAAAGGAAAACATTATGAATAACGAAATTGAAAATAAGATGAACGAAAGCGATGCAACTGTCGACCGCATTGAAAACACATGCGCTGAACGCGACAATATCATTCGCGGTCTGCTTTTTAACCGCACAGTGAACGTGATCGCCGTTTCGGGACGCGAAATAGTTGAAACCGCAAGAGAAATTCACGGAACAAGCCGCGTTTGCACCGCCGCTCTCGGAAGAATGCTGCTCGCCGTTTCCATGATGAGTGCACAGCTGAAAAGCGAAACGGACAGCATAACGGCGACAATTGCGGGCGGAGGGCCTGCGGGCAACATAACGGTTGTCGGGCATATGGGCGGAATCGTTAAGGGGTGCATCACCAATCCGGAGGTTGAACTGCCGCTTAACGAGTTCGGAAAGCTGGATGTTTCGGGTGCTGTCGGCGGCAGCGGTGAGCTGCGCGTTATTCGCGATTTGTCGCTGCGGGAGCCGTATGTCGGCAGGTGCGAGCTTATTGACGGCGAAATTGCAGATGATTTCGCAAACTATTTTTACACAAGCGAACAGCAGCCGTCGCTGGTTTATCTCGGCGTAAGGGTTGAGCCGCAGCAGGGGACCGTGCGCTCCGCTGCCGGGCTGATTATTGCACCGCTGCCCGATTGTCCGGAGAGCGATATTATTCGGCTTGAACAGCTGACGGGAAAAATTGCAAAGCTGTCACAGCATATGGATGACGGAGAGACCCTCGAAAGCGCGCTTAACGCCCTTTTCGAAGGCATGGAGTTTGAAATTACCGACACTCTCTGCCCTGCATACCGCTGCGATTGCAGCAGGGAAAGGCTTGAGCGCGTCATTATGTCGCTCGGCGAAAACGAACTGAAAGATATTATTGAAAACGACGGCAAAGCGGAGCTTGTGTGTTCTTTCTGCCAAACGAAATACGTTTTTAACGAGGATGAACTCCGCGCTCTGCTTGAAGAGGCACAGGCGGGCGGAAACGATTCGGATGAGATTTCCGCAGATCTTGCCGAAGCGATAAACGACTGCGGAAATGAGTGATCTCAAAAACGGAACACAACCGAAATCAACAAAAATCGGAAACTCGCCGAACGGCTTGACTTTAATGAAACGGCTTCAACTCGGCGTCTGCTTAAAACCGGGTGGAGGATATGCAGCATGAGAAGCACAAAAAAGAAACCTGACAACGTTATTGATATCAGCGGCAATGTTGAGCTTGTTATGAAGCTTGCGGCGGACAAACTCGATGCGGGCGATCATATCGGCGCTCTTTCGCTGATGCGGCGTGCGGAAACAATTGAACCCGAAAACGAGGAAGTTATGCTTGCAATCGCGGGAACATACAACGAGATGAACAGGTTCACCGAGTCGCTTGCTTATTCCTCGTGCGTCCTGAATTCCGGTCATGAATATGTTCAGGATGCTTTCATGATTGCAGGCTACAGCTACCTTGGTCTCGGTGAATACGTTGCGGCGCGCAAAGCGTACAGGCAGTTCCTGATAAACGTTCCGGACAGCTACACTGATGAGGACTTGATTGCTGTTTACGAGGCTCTTGATATATGTGAGGCGAATTGTGCTTTGAACGAGTCAAGGGAATCCGTTCCTGCCGTTCGCGACAGCAGTGAAGTTGAGCTTGAAGAAACACTGAAACGCATTGAAGCAGAGGAGGATCGCGTGAACGGCGATATGGCATACGGACTTCTCAGCGATGCAATTGAAAAATTCCCGGAGTCCTATGAACTGTTCGAAAAGTATCTTTTGAGCTGCTATGCTGTGATGCATTTTAAAAAAGGTATCAAAAAATACGAGGCTGCTCCCGAAAAATGGAAATCGAGATTAACGATTCGGTGCTATGCTGCGCTTTTGTACAGCGGAGCTCACAGGCCGCGCAAAGCAGCCGAGTGTGCGGACAACATACTTAAAATGAAAGGGTTGGATGAAGAAGAGCTGATGCGGGCATCCGCCGTGATGCTGGAGATTCAAAATGCTTCCGCCGCGATGACTCTCGTTAAAAGGGTCTATTCGGAGCACCCGTACGATCAATTGGTAATCCATAACTATGCTCTGTCAGCCTACCTCAGCGGGGATTATGCTCTTGCCAGAACTCTCTTTGAAAAACAGCTGCGAATAGATCCGAGTGACAGTGTTGCTGCTTATTATCGCAAACTGTGCATAAAAACGCAGGAGGACGGCATTCTGAGAAACGTCAGCATACCCTATGATGTTCCGAGCGGCGAACTGTTCCGCTGCATGACCGTGCTTTCGAACGAACTCGGAAATGAAGATGCAGGCAGGATGTTGACCGAAAGCGAACCGGAGCTTACACAAGAGGAGATTGAAGAGTGCGTACGGTATTGCGCAGAAAAAACTCCTCCGCCCTTCCGTATCGGCGGATTGATGCTTTTGTACGAGCGTGACCGTCGGTCGGCGATGCATGAGCTTTACAAGATTCTTTTGGATCCGAGTTGTGACGACAGCGTTCGCAGGTTTGCAATCATGACTTTCCGCGATAAAGAGAATATGACAAGGTTCACGATTTTTGATAAGGGAAAACTCTTAACGGGTGAACTGTTCTCAACCGAAAATCAACCCGACAAAACGGATGACGAAGAAAAAGAGGATGATTGTCCGCATTTGCAGGCACCGTTCGGGCGGCTGAATGCACTCTTGCAGCAAAGGCTCTGCAATTGCAGCAAAAAAATCAGGCAGGAAGCCGAAAATATTGTTGAAGCGGCTGCGGAACTGTACAATGATTTGGGGTTGGCATTATCCAATTCGCAGGTTCCTGCATATGCAGCGGCGATTGATTATACATGCCGCTTTATGAACAGCAAAAGAGCAGTTAATGCAAAAAAACTTATAAAGGATTATGATATAACTCTGCGCAGGTTGGAAAATGCGGCGGAGAAGCTTCAAAGCGATCTTTGCGTATACGGAATGTTCGAGCCGGAAGAAATGTGCAAACTTGAAGACAGCTTTGAAGAAACATTCAAAAAGCTTCATGCAGAGGAAAAGGCAGCAGCAGAACGAAAAAAAGTCGGAAAAACCAAGCCGTCTTCCCGCAAAAACGCCGACGCCGGCTCAAACAAGGCGGATCTCGCTTCGAAAAAACGGACAAATTCGGGAAGAAAGTCTGATAAAGAAGCAAAAGATGATTCTGTGAACAAATCCGAAAGCGGGTCCGAAAACAACGGCGGCGCACCGGATGCGGAATGACAGTGCGCCGGCGGTTTACGGCAGCAACATAAACGGAGATATATGTATGACTGATACTTATTTTGCAACGTGCAAAATCGGGCTTGAGTCCGTCGTTGCGGGCGAATTGCGCGATCTTGGAATTGAGGTGCTTCGCGTCAGCGATGCAAGAGTTGATTTTGCGGGAGACCATTTTGCAATGGCGCGTGCCTGTCTTTGGCTCAGAACTGCGGAACGCGTGCTGATGAAGCTTGCTTCGTTCCGCGCCGTAACTTTTGATGGACTGTACGAGGGCGTGCGCCGCATTCGCTGGAAGGATTACCTGCTGCGCACAAGTTTTATCCATGTGAACGGCAAATCTGCAAAAAGCAGACTTTTTTCGGTTTCCGACTGTCAAAGCATTGCGAAAAAAGCGATTGTGGATTCGCTTTCGCGTGAATACGGACTTAAAATTCTGCCGGAAAACGGCAGACGCATAATAATCGAAATCGGGATTCTGCGCGATGAAGTCACCGTTGCTCTTGATTGCTGCGGCGCGGGACTGTCCCGAAGGGGATACAGAACATACAATGTGCCTGCACCGATATCGGAAACGCTCGGTGCAGCAATAGTGATGCTTTCGGGTTACAGGCAAACACGTCCGCTCATAGACCCGATGTGCGGTTCGGGCACAATGCCGATTGAAGCTGCAATGATCGCAAACAATATCGCGCCGGGAATTAATCGGGAGTTTGCGGCTGAGGACTGGCATTTTTTGCAGAACAACGCATTCGCTGCGGCGCGGGAGCAGGCGAGGGACAGTGTTCGCCGTGACACAGTGGATATATCCGGAAGGGATATAGACCCGCATTCGATTGAGCTCTGTAAAAAACATGCAAAAAAAGCGGGGGTCATGCTCGATTGGCGCGTTGAACCCGTTCAAAAGCTCCGTGAAACGCGTACGGGCGGCGTGATCGTCTGCAACCCGCCGTACGGTGAGCGATTGCTTGAAAAACAGAGTGCGGAAGAGCTGTATCGTCAAATGCACGGCATTTTTTCGCGGCTTGACGGCTGGAGCGTGAACATCATTGCATCACATCCGGATTTTGAACGCATATACGGCGCAAGAGCGGATAAAAGGCGCAAGCTTTCAAACGGAGGCATGACCTGCACGCTTTATCGCTATCGCCCGCATTATCTTTCCCCGAAACCGGAAAGGCCGAAGACGGACGAACCGCCAATCGACGAATGACCGGCGGCTTCGCATGGATTAATCATCCCGCACCGGGTTTTAATACATCGAATTTCAATGCGCATTCGGAATAATTGAATCAACAGCATCAAAAAGGGAACCGTGCCGATTTGTTTCGACGGTTCCCTTTAATTTGCGTTCCGTGCGTGTAATGCATCAATCGAAATACATTGAATACACGGAGCTGTTCGAATTTCGACGCAGTCATCAGCTCAATTCAAACATGCCTGTGTACAGCTCGTAATATCGGCCCTTGCGGCGGAGCAGCTCTTCATGGTCGCCGCGCTCAATGATACGGCCTTTTTCAAGCACCATAATGGCATTTGAATTGCGAACGGTGGAGAGTCGGTGTGCAATAACAAACACCGTTCTTCCTTCCATAAGGCTGTCCATGCCGCGTTCGATGAGCAGTTCGGTTCTTGTGTCGATCGAGCTTGTCGCCTCATCAAGAATGAGCACCTCGGGATTGGTAACGGCGGCTCGTGCAATTGCGATAAGCTGACGCTGACCTTGTGACAGGTTTGCGCCGTCCGAAGTGAGCATCGTATCATAGCCGTTCGGCAGGTGAGAGATGAAGTAATGCGCATTTGCGATCTTTGCCGCCTGAATACATTCTTCATCCGTTGCATCCAGCTTGCCGTAACGAATGTTTTCCATAACCGTGCCGGTGAACAGGTGCGTATCCTGCAAAACCATGCCGAGTGTTCCGCGAAGGTCACGTTTTTTGATGCGGCGAACATCGATTCCGTCATAGGTGATTTCACCCTCGTTAACATCATAGAACCTGTTGATAAGGTTGGTTATCGTCGTTTTGCCGGCACCGGTGGAGCCGACAAACGCGATCTTCTGTCCGCGCTTTGCATAGAGGGAAACATCGTTCAAAACGTTCACCTTGCCGTCATAGCTGAAGGTAACGTCGTGCAGCTCAACCATGCCCGCAAGCGGAATTTCAGTCACGGAATTGTTTGCTCCCGACTCGGTTCCGTTGGGAACGCGCCAGACTTTTTCGCCGTGTGCGTTCAAGCCGAGGGCAACATCGCCGTCATCGATTTCGGGCGGAACATCCATAAGCTTAAACACGCGCTCCGCGCCCGCAAGCGCAAGCAGAACGAAATTGAACTGCTGCGAAATCTGCGATATGCGCTCTGCAAACTGCCGTATGTACTGCAAAAAAGCAATAAGCACGCTGCCGGAAGTCACAAGACCGAGAACACCGAGGGTGGTCGTTATCGAATAGAAAATATGAGACAGGTTGTTCATTATCGGCCCCATGATATTGGCATAGGTATTTGCCTTTGTTGCTGCCGAACAGAATTCAATATTCAGCACATCAAATGCCTTCATGGATTCTTCCTCATGGTTAAAGGCCTTAACGACCTTCTGCCCCGCCATCATCTCTTCAATGTATCCGTTCACGGATGCAACGGCTTTTTGCTGACGGGCAAAATTCTTTCCGCTCTTTTTGCCGATGAATTTGACTGTAAAAAACACAACAAACCCCATAACAACAACGATTGCAAACAGCGAAACGGAAAGAATGAGCATCATTGCAACGATGCCGACGAGGGATATGCAGGAGATTATCAGCTGCGTGATGCTCTGGTGCAGAAGCTCGCGGATCGCGTCAATATCGTTTGTATAGTAACTCATAAGCTCGCCGTGCGTATGCGTGTCAAAATAGCTTATGGGAAGACTCTGCATCTTGTCAAACATATCCTTGCGCAGGTCACAAAGCACCGTTGCGGAGCATTTGAGCATCAGATAGTTTAAACAATAGTTGGTGAGAACACTGAGCACATACAGCCCCGCCATGCCGATAAGCAGGGCAAGGTATTTTGCCTGTGCCGCATCTGGCGTGATGCTTGCCTCTTCCAACACGGCAACAAGGGGTTTCATCATGTAGCTTGCGGCAATTGTTGCAAGGGAATAGACTGCGATCATAATAACCGCAACAGTGAACATCCAGCGGCATTTGCCGTAGTACTTTAGCAGCCTGCTCATTGTTTTGAGCGGATTTGCGGGGCGGCCGCTGCCTGCAAAACGTGCAGCGGGGTTGTCTCTTCCTCCGGGCATTTTAGGCATTAGTGACCGCCTCCTTTCCTGTTATGTTCGAGCTGCTGTTTCCACCCGAGACCGTTCCGCCTTCCTGCGGAAGTTCCTTGTTTTGAGACAGGTAAACTTCGCGGTAGATTTCGCTGCGCTGCATAAGCTCATCATGAGTGCCGACATCTGAAATGCGTCCCTTATCCATAACGATTATCCTGTCGGAATACATTATGGAGGCTATGCGCTGGGCAATGATGAGCTTTGTTGTTCCGGGCAGACTTTCGCGGAATGCGGCGCGGATGCTTTCATCGGTGCGTGAATCGACTGCGCTTGTGGAGTCGTCAAGGATCAGGATCTTCGGATTTTTGAGCAGCGCGCGGGCAATGCAAAGCCTTTGCTTCTGTCCGCCGGAAACATTCACACCGCCCTGCCCGAGATCCGTGTCGTACCCGTCAGGGAAGCTCATAACGAAATCGTGCGCACATGCAAGGCGGCAGGCATGCTCAATCTGCTCATCCGTTGCGTCCTTGTTTCCCCAACGGAGATTGTCGCGAATCGTGCCGGAAAAAAGCATGTTCTTTTGAAGCACCATTGAGACGCTTTCGCGCAGTTCATACAGTGAATAATCCTTAACATTCCTTCCGCCGACAAGCACTTCGCCCGAAAGTGCATCGTAAAAACGCGGAATGAGCTGCATCAGGGTCGATTTTCCGTCACCGGTGCCGCCCACAACGCCGATGGTCTCACCGGCGCGAATGTGCAGGTTGATATCAGAAAGCGTGAGGTTGTCGTTTTTTCCGGAATAGCTGAAATTAACATGGCGGAATTCAATTGCACCGTTTTCGACTTTGAGCGTGCTGCCGTTGTCCGTAATGTCGGGAACTTCGTCAAGCACCTCGTTGATGCGCGTCACGGATTCGCGCGTCATAGTGAGCATCATGATGATCATTGCAACCATTGAAACGGAACCTACAACCTGGTTGGTGTAGGTCAACATGCTGACAAGCTCGCCCTTCGTAAGCGTTCCCGCAAACACCTGATTGCCGCCCATCAGCATCAGAATGACGGCGCAGGTCCACATAATACCCATTTGAATCGCAGGCAGGAGGGAGAAAAGCTTCTGTGCGTAAATTTGAGCCTTTTTAAGGTCATCAGCTGAAGCGGCAAATTTTTTCTTTTCATAATCTTCGCGTGCAAAAGATTTCACAACGCGTGCGGCGACAAGATTTTCCTGAACGGAAGCGTTCATCTTATCATATTTTTTTAACATGATGCGGAAACGCGGCTTGCCTATCATTCCCATTGAAATGAGTGTGCAGAACATAATGGGCAGCGCAACAAGGAAAATGACCGAAAGCTCCGCATTTACGCGCAGAGCCATAACGGCCGCAAGCACCATCATGACCGGAGCGCGCACAAATATGCGTATCATCTGCTGATAAAGATTCTGAACGTTGTTGATATCCGCCGTTGTACGCATAACGAGGGAGGGTGTTGAGAATCTGTCCGTGTTTTTGAAAGAGAAAGACAGAATCTTTTCAAAAACTTTTCGGCGCAGGTTCTTTGCAAAACCCATGCTTGCAACCGCAGCCGTACGTGCGGCAAGCATACCGAATGCAAGCGACAGCATTGCCGCAAGCACCATTATGCCGCCGAGAATGATCACGAATCGGGTTTTGTCGGCGATAAGCTCTGCCGAAAAATACTTCCGAAGGGTGAAATCAGGCGAGCCGTAAAGCCCGCCGTCAACTATTGCCGCCATAAGGAGTGGGATAAAAACTTCCATCGTAACTTCAAGAACGATGAATATCGGTGTCAGAAACGAGGGAAGCCGATATCCCTTTGCGCAGGGCAGCAGGCTGCGAAAACCGCTGTTCTTTGCGCTTTTTTCAGTGCTTGTTTTTTTTGTTTTCATAATACGTTGTTAAATGCCGAATTGTCGGTGGGCAAACAATACCTCCAAACTTCCTTTAGTGATTGTATTTTAACATCATAAATAATATATTGCAAAGCCTTTCATCAAATGCCGTTCACAAAACAAAAATACTGTCCCGCGGCATTGGTGTCCCGTCGGCGGGGAAATGCTTTTAAACCAAACCGACGGCATCCATAAGCAGCATCAGAAGAGGGACAAAGATGAAACAGCCGAGAGTCGTAAGGCTCATTCCGGCAGCAACGAATGATTCGTCCGCATCGTTTGCCGCCGCAACAACAACGGCCTGCGTCATAACGGGCATGGCGGATTCGATAACAAGAACCCCGCTCGGCATTCCGCTCAGACCGAAAAGTTTGCAGAGCACAAGCATGATAAGCGGCGCGGCGATAAAGCGCATTCCCATGACAGCAAGCATGCAGCGGTCGGGCTTAAGGCTTTTAAACCCGTATTCATACAGTGCATATCCGATATAAAACAGCGCGAGCGGCGTTACGATATTGCCCATATAGCCGGAGAGCTTAACAACGGGCTGCGGCATTTTGACGCCGAGTGCCGCAAGCGGAAGGCAAACAGCAAGCGCAACCAGGGGTGGGGAAACGATTTTTTTAAGATTGTGCAAAAATCCGCCGCGCTTTTCACCTTCGCCGGAGCGAGAGATGAGATAATTCCCGATCGTCCAAAAAAGGGTTGTGTTGACAATGTAGAAGCACATCACATACGGCACGGCTTCATCGCCGAAAAGCCCGGTGTTCATCGGCAGTCCGACAAAAACTGAATTTGAAAAAGCACACATCGCAATAAAACCGCCGCGCCGTTTTGCCTCGGGTTTCAGCAGCTTTGCAAAAATAAAGCCGAGCAGAAGAGTTATAATCATGCTCAGCGCGGGCAAAAGGAACAGCAGTGCGGGATTTTGCAGCGCGTCAAGGTCGATTTTTCCGAACACGGTGTTCACAACAAGGGAAGGCATACCCGCCGAAATAATAAGCTTGGTCATAAGCTTTTTGTGTTCGCGGCGCAGATAGCCGAGTTTGCCGAAAAGCCAGCCCACGGCGACCATGAACATCACGATAAGCACGGCCGTAAGCGAATGAAATGTTGTTTCAAGCATTGTTTGTTACCTTGCCTTTGACAGAGTATTTGACAGAAAGTGTTTTTAATTAATTCGAAGAAAACCTGCAAACGGAGCATTCCGTGAAGCAGCGCCTCACAAAACGCTCCGTAAATCGGGTTCAATATGAATCGGTCTTCGGTTCAGCCGTTTGCAGGCTCCGAAACTCGAGCATTTAACTCAAAGCGCAGGTTTTACTTGCAGATCTTCCTGCATTCGAGGTAATACCTCTTTTCATGTGCTTCGCCCATTGAGAAAGTCTTGCGGGGCAGTGCGCCGTCAAAAACAACGGTGCGGAAGAATGCGCTCTTTTCCATGGGGGGAAGCAGGAAGCCGATGTTGCCGTGTTTGCTGCCGAGGTCGTTCACAACGTCTGCGCCGTGGATATAGTCGATAGTCGCGCCTTCGGTTGCTTTAAGAACAACGTCAAGAGCGTTCTGAAGCGTGCCGACTTCAAGCTGTGCATTGGGTTTTGCAACAACAATAAGTCCTTTGCCGTTTTCGGTAATGACGGGAATAACGTGCGCGCCCTCGGGAGCGGCCTTCTCCGCCTTTTCCATGCAGCATTCGCAGTCATAGAAGTTGATTTCGCATTCGCCGTTGTTCTGCTCCGCAAGCTTAGCCTTCAGTGCTTCAAGGAATGCGGGAACATGAACGTTGAAAACGACCCTGTGGATGGGTTCGAAAACGATGCCGTCATCGTGAACGTTTTCAAGCTCAACAAGTGCAAAGCGTGCGGGGTGATCCGCCTGCTCTTCGGGGGTGAGGGTGGCCTTGACTTTTTCCCAATTTGCTTTTGCGGTTGCAAAGCTGTGGTTGCCGTCGCCCATTGCAAACAGCAGGGGAGGCATTTCGGTGCCGTACTTGTTGGGATCAACAAGTGCGTTCAGCGCGGAGATAACGTCCTCGATCATGCCTTCATTGTTGACGAACCAGCCCTCAATGTGTCCGCCGTTCTGCATAAGGTCGAAATCGTAGAGCTTTTCAGTGTTCTGAAGCTTTTCCGCAAGGGGTTCGATAACGGTTTTCTTTTCATCATCGATAAGAACAAGAATATGGGGCAGCTCAAGCAGTGCGCCGTCGCGAATCTTCAGGCGGGGCGGGATGCGCTCAACGATCGTGCCCTCGGTTGCGCGGATAAGGGTCGTTGAACCCTTGGAGTAGTCATAGCACTCGAGATCCAGTGCAACAACAAGTCCGTTGCGGGTGTTGCCGCCGACGCTGCGGCGCGTGAAAACGAAACCTTCGCCAAGATTTTGAAGGATGCCGTTGTCGATATAGTCGTGCATTGCCTTGCGGATCGCGGCAATTTTTTCGGTTTCGCCGGGCTTTTCAAGATAAATCTCCGGAAGCATAAGGCGCAGGGTGGACGGAGCATCGCCGACGATCTCTTCGCACTTGTTCCAATAGTCGGGCTGGGAAGTGTACTGGTCGCACGCAACGCATGCCCATTTGGTAAGGTCAACATTCTTTGCGGGCATCAGGATTTCGGGAACCATGATACCGATATTGTTCTTGAATTTCGGGTTCATTGAAGTAATTCCTCCGTGATTTAATGAATGCTTTGCGCATTCCGTCATTCATGCCAATTTTACAACACTTTTCTTTTTTTGGCAACGGTTTAAACGCTTTTTTTCAAATATATGCCGCACGGCAAAACACCCCCGCCCGGTATTACATTACCCGGGCAGGGGGTTTTATTCGGAAAAAGAAAGGAGGCTCGTTATCGGTTACGGTTAATTCCCTTTTCTTTCATTCAAACCTTATGCTCTCTGCAACGCGCTTGGAAAGACTTGCCGAGTCCTCATACAGCCGAGAAAGCTCAATAACAACAAACACAGGGTTCTCCTCGGTGTATGCACAGGCAGCAGGGTTATCAAAGGCATGGAAACCTTCTCCGACAGTCCACATGGCAGGAGCGCATTCGTGATGAGATGAGGTATATGCGCTTATGCAGTTTGTTGAGTTATCGACTGTTGAATGGAAATTTTCAAAGTTGACAAGTTTAACATGTCCGGAAACGACAGAACAATATACTTCATGCGTGACGTTTTCGGCATGATTGTTCGGGTAGTATGTGCCGTATCCGGCCGCACCGGCAAGATTTCCGTTTTCATCATAGAGCAGCTTGCGCCCGAGCAAATAGAAACCGAAATCGGAATAAGACGAATTGGTGTACACACCTTCGTCACTTCTGACCGTCCAGCCCTCCGGCAGGTCGAACGTAACGCTGAAAGCGCGGGTTGAGTCCGTTGCCGGAAAATCAACCTTGACCTTTTGGCAGGGTTTCGTGTATTCGCCGACAACGGGCACGGGTGTTGCGGGCGGATCCGTCGGGTCGATGAACGGAGTGGCCGTTTCTTCCGGAGCGGGTGTTGTCGTTGCGGGTGTTGCCGTTGCGGAGATTGTCGGAACTTCCGTTTGCGGAACGGGGGTTGAATTCGAACCTGTCTGCTTTGCGGGCTTGCCGCTGCAAGCCGAAAGAGTGAGGGCAGAACCGAGCGCGAACGCAGCGGCGAATGCTGCGGCAAGTGTGCGCTTTGCATGGGTGCGGAGGGCGTGAATCATGTGTTTTTTCATTTTTAAAGCCTTTCTGTCAAAATTAATTGACTGTCCTTAAGGAGTTGGGAACGAGCCTCGTTTCCTGCTCCGATAACTATTATAGCGAGGTGTTTTGAAAAATGCAATGGTTTTGCACTCCCGAAAATGCAAATGTCGAAATATTTACAAATATCGTTAACAGATTGGCCATATTTTCTTAATAGTTCGGCCGCAGTTTGGTATATATGGTTTTGATAAAAGCAAGCGCTTGCAAAAAACGCTGAAGGCATTTATAAAAAGATTAGCTGAATGCTGATGACGATTGTACACAGAGAAGAACGTCAAATTTGTACCCTTATTTGCAATGAAGGAATCAACAGGGCGCTTATGATTTCTTTTCTTAATGGGGTTGTGAATCTGCTGCAAATGTGATAAAATAGTCATATATCATCACACAGGCAATGGAGGCAATGCAGAATGAACGAAAAGAACAAGATCGTTGCCGATTCGGGCAACACGATTACATTCAGCCGTGTGGGCGAAAAGGAAACTCCGCATGAAGTATTGATGAAAGTTTATTATTCAATGCGCGAGAAGGGCTATGACCCGGTGAGCCAAATTGTCGGCTACCTCATTTCCGGCGACCCGACATATATCACGAGCTATAACAATGCGCGGTATCTCATCCGCATGTTTGAGCGCGACGAGCTGATTGAAGAGCTTGTGCGCACCTATGTTGAACAATACAACGGGGACGACACGCTGTGATCTATCATGAACTCGGCAGGACAGGAATCAATGTTTCAAAACTTTGTTTCGGTTCGCTCACAATGGGGCCGTTTCAGCGGAATTTAACGCCGGCACAGGGAGCGGCGCTTTTTGAATGCGCCTTTTCACACGGCGTTAATTTTGTTGACACGGCGGAGATTTACGGCACGTATCCGCACCTGCGTGAGGCAGTGAGGCTGAAGCCGGATCTTGTTGTTTGCTCAAAAAGCTATGCCTACGACAGAGCGGGCGCGGAGGCAAGCCTCCGAAAGGCACTTGAGGGAATCGGCAGGGATTATATCGATGTTTTTCTGATGCACGAACAGGAGAGTATACATACAATACGCGGGCACAGAGAAGCATTGGAATACTATATTGAAATGCGCAGCAAGGGCTACATTCGCGCTGTCGGATTGTCCACACATTATATTGCGTGTATGGACGGCGCATTGAGGCATCCGGAGCTTCAGGTTTTGTTTCCGCTTATAAACAAACGCGGTTTTGGCATTGCAGACGGCACGGCCGAAGAAATGCTTGCAAAAATTCGCGCCGCACATGCACAGGGACAGGGCATCATTGCAATGAAACCTCTCGGCGGCGGACATCTTATTGCCGAACGTGAGGCGGCATTGGATTATATTCTTAACCTTGACGACTGCATTGACACAATTGCGATCGGAATGCAGAGCGTGAATGAAGTTGAATATAACTGCCGTCGGTTCAGCGGCGAAAAACCGGATGAAAAACTCTCGGCCGAGCTTGCAAAGGTGCGCCGCACGCTGCTGATTCAGGAATGGTGCGAAGGCTGCGGAACGTGTGTTGCTGCATGTCATAACCATGCTTTGAGAATTGAAAACGGCCGCGCTGTTGTCGATCAATCAAAATGTGCACTCTGCGGTTATTGCGCAAGAGCCTGTCCGCAGTTCACCATTAAGGTTATTTAAGTCCCTCGGGGCAAAACGAAAACAAACAAAAAACAGCCGCCCGGCGCAATGACGGGTGGCTGTTTTAATATTAGTAGAAAGGAAAGAACAGTGTCGATTATTTCATGCCGTAACGCTTCTTGAACTTATCAACACGTCCGCCGCTGTCAACGAGTTTCTGGCGGCCGGTGTAGAAGGGGTGGCACTTGGAGCAGATTTCAACCTTGAGCTCGCCCTTTACGGAACCGCTCTTGAAGGTTTCACCGCATGCGCAACGGACGATGCTTTCGCCGTAGGAAGGATGGATGTCCTTTTTCATAATTTTCTCCTGAAATATCTGTGGAAATGATTTCCACAACAAACTCTCGGCGATGTAACAGCATCCCCGATGCTGAATCATTATACACCCGAATATGCATTGTTTGCAAGCTTTTTTTGCAGATAATGCAAAATATATTTAAACGAGGCCGCACGGTTCGTATGCGTTGGAGAATGTTCATTCGTGCCCGAACAGCTGCGGGTGTTTCTTCAATGCGGCAAGCAGCAGCAGCCCGAGTCCGCCGCAGCACACAATTTCGCCGACGAAAACGGAGAACGCAAACAGCGGAATCGACTCCGGCATTTCAGATATTTTTGCGATAACAAACGGCATTATGAAAGTATTTGCTGCAATCGGCGGCAACGGAGCAAGCCATGCACCAAGGGGCATGCCGCCCGGCAGAGTACGGGAGGTGTTTTCCCCGAGTTTCCGAAGAGCAAAAGTTCCGATTGCGCCGATAAGCGTTGCAAGGCTGCCGAAAACAAGATCATATGGCAATGCGCCTGTTATCAAATTGGACAGCAGGCAGCCGATAAACAGCCCGGGAATCGCGGCCGGGGTAAAATACGGCAGAATTGTCAATGCTTCGGATACACGAAACTGAAATACGCCGCCCACGGTAGGAATAAAGCTCGATGCAAGAGACAATACCGTGTACAGCGCAGCAATTGCGGCAGCGGTCGTAAGCTGCCGGGCAGATATTTTTTTCATTTTTTTCTCCTTAGTTTTGTTTTTTTGGCATATGCCTCTGTGAGGATGGTTTCGAACTCACAATGCAATTATACCACCGAAAGAATATGTTTGCAAGGGCAGCGGCCGACATATTCCATACAATAAAAAAGAGACCGCTTTGCGCGATCTCTTTTTGGTCGTAGTTTGTGTTGATCGATACCGCATCCGAATGCGCGGCGGGCAAGCAGCCTGCTCAGGGATTGGCCGAAGGAGGGGGTGTTTCGGCCGACGGAGTCGGTTTCGGCGTTGCAGTCGGGGTTGGTGAATCCGACGGTTCGGGCGAAGTCGACGGCTCGGGAGAACCTGAGGGTTCGGGTGTCAGACTCGGTTCAACTGTCGGGGTCGGCGACGGCGTTATGGCCGGGGTCGGTGTGGGTTTTTCGGGACGATTGATAGTGCCGTTCCAAAGCCCGTGTGCAATGGCGTATTCGTAATCACGCTGCGCAAGTGCGGAACGAATGGTTGAACCCGCTTTGTATTCATCGCCCCAAGGGTTTGCCTTGTCGGGATCGGTGGGATCCCAACCGCGGGTGAAGATGTCACCGATGTTAACTTTGTAGGGTGTGGGCTTGCCGAGCGGACCGACACTGCTCCAGTTATCGTATATAACAACTGTTGTGCCGTGCGGAACATTATCAAAAATCCACTTTGCATCGTTGCAGGCAAGCCTGATACAGCCGGCGGATGCAAGGTTGCCCAATTTGTTGTATTGCTTATACTCCAAATCGTATTTATGAATCGTGTAATACGGCACGGAATGGAAAAGTATGCCGCCAACAATGCGGGTTACATACTGCCCGTAGCAGGGACCGATAAGGGTGTGCCAACTGTAGCGTTCCTTGGTTTTGAAGATGCCGCGCGGTGTTGCATAACCTGCGGAGCAAACCATGGAAAGATAGGGACGGGTGTAGTTGCCCTCTTCGTCAATGCAATAAACGGTAACGGTGTTTCCCGCGCGATTGATGCAGATAAGATAAGGATAACCGTATTTGCCCTTGATGTCAAGATCCTCGTAGCCCTCGGTTTTTTTAAGTTTGCGCATGAATTTTTTTCCTGCGTCGGCATATTTTGCTTCAACCGGGTCATCGGAAGGATACGGATTGCGCGAGGGCGACGGAACAGCTGTCGGCACTGGGGTAGGCGTAGGCGCCGGTGTTTCGGGCACATCGGTAACAGCGTCCGTTGTCGGAACGGGCGTTTCTGTGGAGCCGGGATCCTTGGTATTATCGTCCGGCGTTTCAGTAGGCTCAAGGGTCGGCGAAATGCTGCCGATGAGGGGCTCGGGCGTGGGCGTGTCGCCGCCGCCGGTACAGGAACAGGCTGCCAAACAGAAGATTGTGGCAAAAGAAAGAATGATACCAATGATACGTTTCATAAAAGAAACACCTCCAGCGTGTCGCTTTTTGAATAAAATACGCCGAAAAAACTGCAATAATATTTCGGCGGCTGCGCACCGTGCCTTCAACCGTGCATCGGCAGTGTGTATTTTAACGGATAATCGACAAAATTTCAATAGGCGAAAATGCCGAAAATAAAAAATTCACAAATTGGCCATAATTCGCACATCCGATTCTCGGCAGCTTAGGTCACATAATGAAAACGAAAAAGCAGCGCCGCGGAATTGGGCATACAGCGGCGTTGCGGATTGAATAAAACCGAAATCGGAAATCAGTCGAGATAATCTTTAAGGCGCTTGCTGCGGCTGGGATGACGCAGCTTGCGGAGAGCCTTGGCTTCAATTTGGCGGATACGCTCACGGGTGACATTGAATTCCTTGCCGACATCCTCAAGCGTGCGGGTTTTGCCGTCGTCAAGCCCGAAACGCAGGCGAACGACTTTCTCCTCCCGCGGGGTGAGCGTGTCAAGCACTTCCGTGAGCTGCTTTTTGAGCATTGCATATGTGGCCATGCTGTCGGGTGCGGGGGCATCATCATCGGGAATGAAATCTCCGAGATGACTGTCCTCCTCTTCGCCGATTGGCGTTTCAAGAGAAACGGGTTCCTGAGCGATTTTTATGATTTCACGAACCTTTTCTTCGCTGATGCCCATTTCTTCCGCAATTTCATCGGGACGGGGCTCTCTGCCGAGTTCCTGAAGCAGCTGCCTGTTAACGCGAACAAGCTTGTTGATGGTTTCAACCATGTGCACGGGAATCCTTATAGTGCGCGCCTGGTCCGCAATTGCGCGCGTTATCGCCTGGCGGATCCACCATGTTGCATATGTTGAAAACTTGTATCCCTTATGATAATCAAATTTATCAACCGCCTTGATAAGGCCGAGATTGCCCTCCTGAATCAGGTCAAGGAATTGCATCCCTCTGCCGACATAACGTTTTGCAACGCTGACAACAAGCCTGAGGTTCGCTTCCGCAAGCTGCTGTTTGGCCTCTTCGTCACCGTCCGCCATGCGCTTTGCAATATCAATTTCCTGGTCGGAGGTCAGAAGCGGCACTCTGCCGATTTCTTTAAGATACATGCGCACGGGGTCATCGATTGCGATTCCTTCGGTTACGGCAAGTTTGGGATCAATTTCCGTAACATCCTCGCCGGCGATTTCAACGGGGTCGATTTCTTCAACAACGTTGATATCCGCATCTTCAAATCGATCATAGACGACTTCCATCTGATCAACATCCAATGCGTCGTTGCCCAATGTGTCAATAACCTCTTTATAGGTCAGTTCACCCTTGCTTTTGCCGCGTTCAATCAGCTCGTCCACTTTTTGCATGGGAGTCAGCTTGGTTTCATCTGTCATGTATTTTAACCTCCTTGGTTGATTTGTGATATTTTCTGTTTAAATACGTTTAATTAAGCAACGCCGAATCCGCCGAACACGCATCAAACTCCGAAAAGGATTTTCGGCAGAAAACGAATCAGTCGGATTTTCGGCAGAACCCTAAATCAGGTTTTCCGGAGCTTCAGCATAAGATTCATCTGTTCGCGCAAAAGCTCCGCTCGCTTGGCTTTGTCGGCTTCCGCTTCGGAAAGTACTGCAAGCTGACGTATGCGCTCACTGTATTTATCATACAAAATAGAGCTAATGCAGTCGGCGGCGGATTCAAGCGGAGAGGTTATGTCCTCTGCAAGTGCAGCCGCGGCGCCCGCGATCTCGCTTTCATCGCCGTTCAACTCCGCAAGAAGAAGCCGAATATCGGGCTTTTCGGCGGTTTTATATGCCTCCGTGAGCATGGCGGCAAACTTTGCCGTCCCCGGCGTTGAAAAAAGTTCTGTTGAAAAATTCTCAAGCTGTTCGATCGCGGCGGCATCCTGCCTTGAAACAAGCATACAGGCAAGCAGAAGCTGCTCCGCCTTTTCGCGTTTTTTCAGCATCTGCGGTTTTTTGTATCCGACGGAGTCGAATGCGGGTTTCGCTGTCGCGGGGGCAATGCCGTCTTCGGAACGCTCGGCATCAACACCGCATTGGCTTTGGATAACCTCCCGTGCTATGCCGCTTTTTTCGGAAACAACTTTGATATAGCGATCGCGCTCCACCGGCTCAAGTGAAGCAAGAAGCCGACATGCATCGGAGGCGTATTTTTGCCGTCCGTCTGCGGTGTTAAGGTCAACCGCATTGGCCATTGTTTCAAGTTTAAACATAACGGCCGTAAGAGAAGCATCCTTAAGCTTGAGGAACGCTTCGGCTCCGTTCGCACGAACGAATTCATCCGGATCCAGCCCTCCGGGAATGACTATGACGCGCGGTTCAAGTTCCCCGCGGGCAATAATATCAACTCCGCGCAGCATTGCTTTCTGTCCCGCCGAATCTCCGTCATAGGCATAACAGACCCGCTTTGCAAACCGTCCCATGAGGCGCACCTGCTGGCTTGTAAGCGCGGTGCCGAGGGAAGCAACGGCGTTGTCGATTCCGGCTTGATGAAGGCTGATAACATCCATATAACCTTCGACCATGATAAGCTCATCAAGCTTTCGCCCTTTCATAAGGTTGATGGCATAGATATTGTGACGCTTGTTATAGATGAGCGTGTCTCCGGTGTTCATATACTTTGCACCTTCGCCCTTGCCGATGATGCGTCCGCCGAACGCAAGAACGCGTCCGCTTGCGGAAATGACGGGAAACATCAGCCTGTCGTGAAAAAAGTCAAAGGTTTTTGTTTCATCCTTGCGTCCTTTGACGCAAAGTCCGGCAGAAATAAGCTCATCGCGCGTGTAACCCGCGGAGGTCATATGTTTAAAAAGTTCATCCCAATCATTGGGTGAGTAACCGAGTCCGAAACGGACAGCCGTGCTGCCGTCTATACCGCGGTTAAGCAGATACTGCCGCGCCGGAAGTCCCGCATCGGAAAGCAGCACTTGGTGATAGAACATTGCCGCCTCACGATTTGCTGCATACAGCCTGTCGCGCAGGGCCTTCTCTTCGCGCAGTTTGGCATCGTTGATTTCGTTCGGCATGTCCATGCCCGCCCGCTGTGCAAGAAAACGCACTGCATCAGCGTAACCGAGGCTTTCGGCCTGCATGATAAACTGAATCACGCTCCCGCCGGCTTTACAGCTGAAGCAATGAAAAACCTGCTTGTCGGGGCTGACGGTGAACGATGCATCGCGCTCGGGATGAAAAGGACAGAGTCCCCAAAGACGCCCCCCTTTCGGGGAAAGGCGCGTGTATTCGGAAACGACGGAAACGATGTCGTTTCTGTTCATCAATTCATTGAGCCACGTCTCCGGAAATGCCATTATGTCCTCGCCGATACAGTTTCAAAAGCGGAAAGGCGGCCGAAATCGAACCCGCTTTCCCCCTTTACATTTATACATTACGACATGAAACGGAAAATTCCTGCAAAAAAATTTGAAACAAGCTCCAAAATTAAAAATATATTTTCAGCCAGATACCTGTTGAGCATGAAATAAGGCAAAACACGAACAGTACTGCGGCATAATTGCATCCTGCGGGCGCATTTCAATGTACGGAACAGGCGCCGATTCGGCTTAAAAAATGCCTTCCAGGGAAAGGTCGTTTGTTTCCGTAAAAAACGAGAACCATCTCTTGATTGCGGAAAAGTTTTCAATGTATTCATCCCGTCCGCCGTCCGCACCGAGGTCGGCAATTGCAGCGGCATAAAGCTGAACTTCAAGGATATCACGGTGACTGAACAGCAGCTTCAGCGTCGGTTCCGAATCCATAAGAAGCTGATAAATGCTCTCTCCGGCAGAATGAGCGGCGGAAAAGTCCTCCGTTTCGGCAGCATGACAGCCGACATCAATCATCGGAAGGATTTTCCGCTCAAGTTTTTTTATATAAATGTTAGAAAAAATAAAGACAAAAACGAGCAGAAGCATTCCGAAAGCCAGTGCCGCAACAGAAACCGCGGACTGATTGCGTATATTTGCGTTTGCTTCTTTTTTCATTGCGTTCGGCTCAAGATTTTTAAGCGCTTCTCTGTTCTTTTTTTCCTGATTCATCATACGGTACCTCCGTGACGGGCAATGCATTTTGTTTTTCCGTGCATTTTGTGCGGACAAAAGACGGCATCATTTTTTTTCGTGCAGATTCGTAAAGCGTGCGCGAACCTTTACGCAGTTTTTTTGCTTTTGCTGAACATGAACGATTCCGCCTGAATCAACGGACATAAAAAGGCAGTCCTCGGCCCGGTCGATCCCGAACCTTTTCAGCAATGCATAAAACCCTTTTTCGTCCAACCCTGCCGCCCGAACCGCCTCCGGATGAACCTGTCCGTCGCAGATAAGCAGCAATGCGGGCATGGCTTTTTCGGATTCAAGCTTCAGTCCCTCGTTGGTCGGGGTTTGAAACGGTCCTTTCAAAAGCACGCTGAGTCCGCCGTCCGTTTCAAGGATGGCATACTCGACCTGCGAGATTGAAAACACATCCTTCATCCGCAGCTGTTCGGCAAGGTCAAATAAACTGTAATTAGCTGCACGCATGGCATCCTCGCGCACGACCCCTCCGGAAATCATAACAAGCGGACTTCCGCAGACGAGCTTGCGCAGCTTTTCGCTTTTCAGCGACATGAACGAAATCAGGCGGTGCAGCGCAAACATTGCAATGATCGGAACAACTCCGTACAGCAGCGGAATCGCGGGATCGGACATCGGAAGCGCCGCAAGGTTTGCAATAAGCAGCGTTATTGCAAGGTCAAACGGCTGCATATCGCTCAGCTGACGCTTGCCCATGAGCCTGAGAACAACGAACATAAAAATGTACACAAGCAGCGTTCGTATAAAAAGTGTTAACATATTTCTTTACCAACCTTTCATCGAAAAAAGTATTTGCAGTTTGGCTCAAAGCGATACATTCGGAAGGACTGTGTGCGTAAGATGCCGCGCAATGCGTATACTTTTTGCATCGCCTGTGCTATAATGATTTCGTACGGCATGAAGCGAAGTGTCCGCAAAAATAAAAGGCAGCAACAGGCAGCAGGGTGCAGCATGGATAAAAAACATCGGAACAGCGACGAAACATACGAAAAGTCCGTTGAGCGGCAGGAACGGCAAAAAATGCGCCGCGATCGCCGCCGCAAAAAACATGAAAATAAGTATACGGCACGACATCAGCTTTTGCGCCTGCCGATTCTTGTTCTGCTTGCGGCAGCGGGTATGTTTGCGCCGAAACTCCTGTCCTCCTGTCCGCAGCAAACGGAGCGCATATACAGCCGCGCAATCTATCCCGTGATTTCGCGGGTTTTGGGTGCAGCAAGCAGCATATTCCCGTTTTCTGTGGCCGAGGTGCTGATAATTTCCGTCGGCACGCTTCTTGCGGTCACACTCATTGTGCGGCTGTTCAAACTCGTGTTTTCAAAACTCCTGAAACGGAAACACAATCGAATGCGCTTTTACAGCTGCCTGATTTCGCTCGGAATGTTTGCGGGCATAATGCTGAATCTTTTCTATGCATTCTGGGGCATAAATCACTACAGAATGCCCGCTGCTTCGCTTTTGGGATTTTCGGATGAACTTGCGCGCGTCAACTCGGCAAAATCCGAATTCATTGCCGCTGCCGAAACGGGTGACAATTGGGCTTCATCCGATATTTATGCGGAAATGCTTGCATCAACCTGCGAAAAAATTGCGGCTGCGGCTGCGGAGAACAGAAGCCGACTTCGTGAGAACGAAAACGGTGTGTTTATCGCAGACGACAAAAACCCAGAGAATTCGGCTTTATCCGCAGTATTCAAAAGCGTTCAAACGGCATATTCCGCGCTCGGCAGTCAAAACGAATTGTTCGGCAATCCCGTCTTTTCCGCAAAATCGGTGCATTTTTCAAACATGCTCTCGCGCCTTGATATTTCCGGAATCTATATTCCGTACACCGCCGAAGCGAATGTGAACACCGAGCAGCCCGCGCTTCTGCTGTTTGCTTCCGCTGCGCATGAGACCGCACACTATTTCGGCTTTGCAAGAGAGGATGAGGCAAATTTTATTGCTTATTATGTCTCCGGCTTTTCGAATGACCCTGCCCTGCGCTATTCCTGCGAAATGCTTGCCCTGATGCAGTGCATGAATCGGCTTGCCTCCGTTGACGAAAAACTTTTCTACAGCGTCCGTGAACGCTTCTTCACGCCCGCAATGATTCGCGATCTCGCCGATTATTCCCGTTGGACCGAGCAGTACAAAAACGATCCCCTCGGCAGCGCAAATAACAAAATTAATGACGCCTACCTAAAACATAACGGCCAAACCGCCGGCGTCAACAGCTATAACGATGTCGCAGAGCTGCTGATTGCGTTTGAAATGCGGAAATGGAAAGGTGAAAATACATACTGTCTGCAAGTCGAAAGCCCCGTTAAAAACGTGGATTTGAAAATCTGAAAAACGCCAACAATCACGTTGCAGTCCGCCGTCAACTTTCCCGTTGCGAATCGTCGCAAAATATGATACAATCAACCCATAAATCGTTTGGGCGCATCAGGGTTCGGACGTTAAAACTGCGAGGCGGCATGGAATTCACGGGCACAGTAACCGGCATAAAGTTTCGAAACGAGGAGAACGGGTGGACCGTTCTCAGGATAAAGGGCGATGACGGAGAAGAGTTGACTGCTGTCGGCGTGATGCCGTCCGTGAACGACGGCGAACGGGTGACCGTGACGGGCAACATGACGGCGCATCCGATGTACGGCGAGCAGATCCGCGTGACTTCATATAAAAATGATATACCGACTTCGGCCGAAGCTGTTCGCGCTTATCTTGCGAGCGGCTTTATTAAGGGTATCGGCGAGGCGACCGCAAGGCTGCTTGTGGATAAGTTCGGCGCGGAAACTCTCGAAATTATTAAGACCGAACCGATGAAGCTTACGAAAATCAGCGGTATCGGGCCGAAAAAAGCGAAAATGATCCATGAATCCTACCTTGAAAAGGCGGCGATGCAGGACATAATCATGGGTATGCAGGAGCTTGGGCTTTCAATTGCAATGACAATGAAAATATACAAGCTCTACGGTGAAAACTGCGTCAGCATGGTGAAGGAAAATCCGTACAGCCTGATTGATGATTTTGAAAACGTCGGATTTAAGACGGCGGATAAAATTGCATTTGAGGCCGGATATGAGCGTGAATCGGAATTTCGTGTTCGTGCGGGCATAAAATACGCGCTTTCGCTTGCAAGGCAGGAAGGCAATACATGTCTGCCGCGGGATATGCTGGTGATGTTTGCAGCAAACAACGTCCTCGGCGTTGTGCCGGAACGGGTGGAAGCGGTGCTTGAAAAAATGCTTGAATCGAGTTCTCTCGTTGAAAAGCGTATGGGTGAACGCGATTACATTTTTTTGAAATATATGCATTATGTCGAATCGGATTGTGCGGCTTTGTTTTCAAATATCGTCTCTAATGTTGATGTTCTGTCCCTGTTTGATATCGACGGTGAAATAAAACGACTCGAAAAACAATTCGGCGTTACTCTTGCAGATGCACAGAACGAGGCGGTGAAACGCGCCGTGACGGACGGAGTTCTGATCGTTACCGGCGGCCCCGGAACCGGAAAAACCACCATTTTGAAATTCGTTATTGAGATTATGGAACATCTCGGGCTGCAAATCGAGCTTGCGGCACCGACAGGCAGGGCTTCAAAACGCATCAGCGACACGACAGGGCGTGAGGCAAGAACGCTTCACCGTCTGCTTGAATACAATTTTAACAATAATTCTTTCAACCGAAACGCGGATTATCCTGTTGAAGCGGATGTTATTATAATTGATGAAATGTCAATGGTTGATGTCATGTTGTTTCACTCCCTGCTGAAAGCGGTGGCCAAAGGCACACGCCTTGTAATGGTGGGCGATGTGGATCAGCTTCCGTCGGTCGGCCCGGGCAATGTGCTTCGTGATCTTGTGAATTCCGATGTAATTCCGGTCATAAGGCTGAATGAAATTTTCAGACAGGCAGGGCGCAGTCGAATCGTTACAAATGCGCATCTTATCAACCGCGGGGAAATGCCTGTTTTGGATAATATTGATGAAGAAAACGATTTTCTGTTTTATGAATGTCCCACGGCAGATATCGCGCTTTCATCCGTGCTGAACCTTTGCGGCGATTACGCTTATCTCGGCAAAATAAACGAACTGCAGGTGCTTTCGCCGATGAAGGGAAACATGCTCGGAGTCGTGAACCTCAACACTTTGCTTCAGGCGGAGCTGAATCCTGCGGCGGATGTCAAGGCCGAATTTAAATTCGGTGAAATCACCTTCCGAGAGGGTGACAGGGTGATGCAGATAAAGAACAATTATGATATTCAGTGGAGAAAAACAAAGCTTGGTGCGGACGACAGCGAGGGAGAAGGGGTTTTCAACGGCGATATAGGCACGATTCTTCGTGTGGATAATGCCTCAAAATTCATTACGGTGCTGTTTGATGATGAACGGGTTGCGGATTACAATTTCAACCAGCTTGAAGAAATTGACCTTGCATACTGCATATCTGTTCACAAAAGCCAGGGCAGCGAGTTCCCCTGCGTTGTGCTTCCGCTTGTGAACGGTCCGAACATGCTTTTTAATCGCAACATCCTGTACACTGCCGTGACAAGGGCGCGCAGCAAGGTTTACATTCTCGGTTCGGTCGGATGCATTAAATATATGGTGTCAAACACAAACGTCCGCAGGCGATACAGTGCACTGGAAACTTTTTTGCGCGAGAGGAACGAAACCCTGCCCGACGTGTAAGGAACAATGTGTGGTTTTTGCACAAAATATCGTTGATTGAGTGATATTGCCGGAGCGGCAAACCGATATGAACAAAAGATTTAAACAATGGATAAATTCAGCACTCGACTTCGTTTTTCCGCAGCATCTGAAATGCCATTCCTGCTCAAAGGAAGCGGCTGTGAATGAATACGGAATCTGCTCGGAGTGTGAAGCGGGTCTTGCCGTGAACCCGTTGGCCGAAAGAATCGAGTTCGTTGATGAATACGCCGCAGGATTGTTTTATAACGATGTTTCGAAACGCGCCGTTTATGCGCTGAAGTATAACGGTGCCGTTTATGTTCGGGAATTTTTGACGCACTTTATGTGCATCCCCGCCGATTGGCCGATTGACTGCATCGTTCCCGTTCCGCTGCATCCGCGACGCGAAAAGGAACGCGGCTTCAATCAAAGTTTCATCCTTGCAAAATCCGTGGCGGAAAGGTATAATATCGATATCCGTGCGGAATTGCTTAAACGCGTGCGGGACACAAGCCCGCAGGTCGGCATGAATGCAAAACTGCGTGCAAAAAACCTGAACGGCGCATTTGAAGCGTCGCCCGAATGTGCGGGGCTGTCGGTTCTGCTTGTGGACGATGTCCGAACAACGGGCGCAACTCTAAAAGAGTGTGCATCGGAGCTTAAAAAACACGGAGCAGCAAGAGTCTATGCATTGACCGCGTGCTGCACTCCGCCGGAATCAAACTGATACTTTAACTTTTAAAGTTATATAAGGAACGGAAATATGAGTGAACTTGTTTACCGCAGCATGACGCTGCCGGATATCGAACAGGTCTATGAAATCGAATGCAGCTGCTTTTCGCAGCCGTGGAGCGTTGAATCCCTCATTGGTGAGGTTATCCGCAATGATGCTGCAAGCTATGTTGTTGCAGAGGACAACGGAAAAATTGTCGGTTATGCCGGCATGTGGCAGATGTTTGATGAGGCACACATGACGAACATTGCCGTTGCTGCCGAATATCGCTGCCGCGGCATTGCAACCAATTTGATACTTTGCCTTATGCAGACGGCAAAAGCGAACGGCGGAAAGCGAATGACGCTTGAAGTCCGCGAATTTAACCACAAAGCGCAGCGCGTGTATTCCGCGCTTGGGTTCAGGTACGCGGGAACAAGGCGAAAATACTACAGTGACACGGGTGAAAATGCACTGATACTTTGGAACGATTCCATCGATAATACGCTCCGCGCTCATGCAGACGGAAGCTGTTCGCAAAGTTTGTGATTTCATCCGAAAAACGCCGAATTCAATAGGGCTTCGCTGTTTGTACGGAGCATAACCTATTGTTTTTATAGTAACAATTTAAATTAACATATTGCATGGAGGAAACAAAATGAAACAGGTTGTTAATGCACAGAACGCGCCCGCCGCAATCGGGCCTTACAGCCACTGCGTAAAGGTCGGCAAAATGGTTTTCACTTCCGGTCAGATCGGCATTGATCCCGCCGTCGGCGGACTTGTTGAAGGCGTTGAGGCTCAAACGATTCAGGCTCTCACGAACCTTAAAGCCGTTCTCGAAGCTGCCGGTTCAAGCATGGAAAATATCGTAAAAACAACGGTATTTGTTAAGGATATGAACGATTTTGCAAAGGTCAACAAGCTTTACGGAATGATGATTCCCGCACCCTTCCCGGCAAGAAGCTGCGTTGAAGTTGCCGCGCTGCCCGCCGGTGCACTTGTTGAAATCGAGGCAATGGCATTGCTCAACGGCTGAGCAGACTGATTGATTCGAATATCGTGCGTTGACGGTCTTTCCGTCTTTCATCATCCCAAATACGAAAGCGGCTTTGCTGAGTTTTTTTGGGTGCGCACGAGTGAGAATCATTCGGAAAACGAATGGACACGCTGCAAAATGCACCAACTTCAAATAAACTTATAAACTATCGTCCGATTGTGGAGATTGCGGTCGGGCTGATGCTCGGTATCGCCGTTTGCGGGATCATGCCCGCAGGCGGCGCTGCCGTTTTATGTATTATGACAGCGTGCGGTGCGGCAGGGGTTGTGTTCGCGCTGCTTCGGCATACGCGCTCCGCACTGTTTGCGGCTTCGGTACTCGTCGGAATACTTTTTGCCGCTTTGCGTCTTCCGACTGAGCTTCCGAACGGCAACTATACCGTTTCGGGAATCGTACTTTCAGCGGAATACTCGGACGGGGAAACGGAACTCATTCTCACAAAAAGCGAGCTGCATTCATCTGCATCCGCGGGGATTTTCCGCAGAGAAGGCAGGGCGAAAATCATAACGGAAGGCTATTTAAACATAGATGTCGGAGACGGCGTTTACATTCCGAAAGTCTATTTTCGCGGAGCGGCAAAGGCAGATTCGTCGGAACGGAGCAGATTCCTGAAACAGCTTTCGGAGGGTATAACGGCATCGGGAAGGTTATACGGCGGCGGTTTGAACGATGACGGTTCAACATCAGTCGACGAAATCAGCGTTGTATCGAAACATAACCTGCCCGTTCGGGAGGCTTTGACATCGGTGCGCAGCTCAATCGTTCGGCATATCGGCCGCATTTTCGGCACGGATGCCGGCATTGTTTCCGCACTCATCGTGGGAGACAAAACGGCATTGCAATCCGACAGAACCGAGGCATACAGAGCAACGGGCACGGCTCATCTTTTGGCGATTTCGGGATTTCACACGGGCATCATTGCCGCAATTCTCGGCCTTTTTGTTCCGAAGCGCAAGCGGTGGCTGCGCACTGCATTCGTCGGAACCGGGCTCATCATGTATTGCTGCATTGCGGTATATGCAGCCGGCATCGTCCGCGCCTCAATAATGGTCATATGCGCGCTGCTTTGCCGTGCATTGAACCGCCGTGCGGATTCGCTGAACGGGCTTGCCGCCGCTGCGGTGCTGATACTTGCGTTTGAGCCGTTTCAACTCTATTCGGTCGGCTTCCAACTTTCATTCGCAGCGTGTTTCGGGCTGATATTGTTTTCAAAGCAATTTGAAACAGCACTCGCTTCGGCGCATATCCCGCTTGCAGGTTCTGTTTCGGCCTGTCTCGGTGCAAGCATTGCCACTGCTCCGTTTCAAGCTGCATATTTCGGCTGCCTGCCGCTGTATTTCGTTGCGGGCAACCTTATTGCCGTACCGCTGTTTTCGCTTGTGATGATGCTTTGCATTGCAATTCTGATAATCGGCATACCGTTCCCCGGTTTTGCGGCAGTGCTTGCCGTTGCGCCGCGTGCGGTGCTCTTTGTTGTTGAACGCTGCCTCGGCTTTCTTTCCGCATTGCCGTATGCTTCGTTGAATCTTCCGACGATTCCTCTCGCAAGCTGCGCTCTCTTCCTTGCAATGCTGTTTGTGCTTTCCCCTTATGTGCTGCGTCCGTTTCAAAAAAAGGCGGGACTTGCCGTATTCTGCCTGCTGCTGTTTACAGGCTCTTTGGTTTTTAGTATAATAACATTATGAACCACAATGATTTTTTTAAACTGATTGCTGCGGACGGTCTTCGCGGCGCATACCTTTTGCAGGGGGAAGAGGAGTTTGTTAAGGCAAGCGCGCTGAAAGCTGCCGAAAAGCTGATTCCCGAGGATTTCCGCGCTTTTAACATGAGCGTTCTGTATGAACCTGATGCGGATGCGCTTACGGAGGCCTGCGAAACGCTGCCGCTGTTCGGCGACAGGCGGCTTGTTGTCTGCAACGGATTGGCATCGGGACTTGATTACCCGAAACTTGCGGACTATATTCAAAAAATGCCCGAGAGTTCAATTCTGCTCATCAATATAAAAGGTGCGGCGGATTCGAAAAACAGTTTGGTAAAGCGTCTCCGTTCCGAAGGACGTGCGGTGGAGTTTGATGAGCTGCCGCTGTCGGATATTATCAAATGGTGCATGAAAACGGCAAACAAACAGGGCGCTGTGCTCGATTCGGACACGGCAAGAACCTTTGCCGGGCTTGTCGGCACGGATATGACCGCAATAAGCAACGAACTGCAAAAGCTCATCGATACCGTCGGCCCGGGCGGGACGATTACACGGGATGTAATTTCCCGCTGCACGGTCGGCAGCATTGAATTTCAGGTTTTTGCGATGATAGATTGCTTTACGGCAGGCAAGGTCAGGGACGGAATGCGCGCGCTGCACGGATTGCTGGAGGACAGGGACGCTGCGCTCGGCATTGCCTCGTTCCTTGAGTCACGTTTTAAGCTGATGCTTGAGGGCAGGAAACTTATGGACGGGGGACTCAGTGCGCAGACTGCTGCCGCAAAGCTTGAGGGAAACCGCTACGCCAACACAAAGGCTTGCACAGCCGCAAAAAAATACTCATCGGCAAAGCTTGCGGAGCTTGTCGGAAACCTTGCAAACGTCGGTTACGGCGTTGTCTCGGGCGGCGCTGCCGCTGTCGATGCGCTTGAAAAAATCATGGCGGGTTTTGAATGGTGATTTTTTGCATAAACTGCTGATACTTAGCATTCCCAACATGTCATTCTATAGTTAACTTTACCGAGCAGCACCGACCGACGGAATTTTCCGCGGGCGGTGCTGTTCATTTTTTCTGTCGAACGACAGCGTATACCGAATTGCGGCCGAACTATTAAGAAAATATGGCCAATCTGTTAACGATATTTGTAAATATTTCGACATTTGCATTTTCGGGAGTGCAAAACCATTGCATTTTTCAAAACACCTCGCTATAATAGTTATCGGAGCAGGAAACGAGGCTCGTTCCCAACTCCTTAAGGACAGTCAATTAATTTTGACAGAAAGGCTTTAAAAATGAAAAAACACATGATTCACGCCCTCCGCACCCATGCAAAGCGCACACTTGCCGCAGCATTCGCCGCTGCGTTCGCGCTCGGTTCTGCCCTCACTCTTTCGGCTTGCAGCGGCAAGCCCGCAAAGCAGACGGGTTCGAATTCAACCCCCGTTCCGCAAACGGAAGTTCCGACAGTCTCCGCAACCGCAACACCCGCTCCGGAAGAAACGGCCACTCCGTTTGTAAACCCGACTTATCCGCCCGCAACACCCGTACCCGTTGTCGGCGAATACACGAAACCCTGCCAAAAGGTCAAGGTTGATTTTCCGGCAACGGACTCAACCCGCGCTTTCAGCGTTACGTTCGACCTGCCGGAAGGCTGGACGGTTAAGCACGAAGAAAGCCCCCGCTCCGATCCGGATTTTATGGATTACTGCAATTCTATGGTTGAGAGCGAAGTTCTCTATGATGAAAACGGCAAAATTGCCGGAGCTGTCGGATTCTATCCGTATTCACCCGATGATTATAAAGAGTACGGTGTAAAATCAGTCTACAGCACAGCGGCTCTCGGACGCATCACGCTTGTTAACTGGGATAATTTTCATCCCGTTGACGGCGATTCATCGAACTGTGAAAGTGCATATACCTCATCAATGCACTGGATTTCATCATGGATGGACGAGCGGGAATTCCACCCCTTCAGCTGTCCTGTTGCTGTATCCTACACCACGAATACTCCCGTTTACGTGGCTGTCGAACTCTCATATGCTTATGAGAACTCGGCAAGTCTTTCCAAGTGCGTTGCAGAGAGCATAAGGTTTGAATGACACTGCTTTCGGTCACTTTTATCGATTGTTAAGGAAACACCCCTGCCGGGCAATACCCGGCGGGGGTGTTTTTCAGAACACAATGTCAGCCGACAGAGCAGGGGCATCCGGCAATTGACATTGAGCCGATTTTTGAACGATGGTGTTTGCAGGTGAATCTTTTTGAATAAAAACAGAAAAAGGAAAAAGACCGATGCAAGCATCGGTCTTCGGAATCCGGTCAATCGCAGCGATAAACCTTATTTGGCATCATGCTTTTTAGCAAGCTGAGCCTTTTTACGATTGGCTGCGTTCTTATGGATAACGCCCTTGGTGACAGCTTTGTCTACCTTGCTGACTGCGGCGGTGTATGCTTCTTCAATAGCAGCCTCGTCTTTAGACTCCAAAGCCTTGTCAAACTTTTTGATAGCGGTTTTGACTGCGGAGCTGATCATGCGGTTGCGAAGATTCTGCTCGCGGGATACCTTAACGCGCTTCAGTGCTGACTTAATGTTTGCCAAATCGGTTCACCTCCTTTAAATACTCGAACAAAGTTAATTATATCACCATGTTGCGCAAGATGCAAGCCTTTTTTGCAATATATGGAGGGAAAATCAATATATTATGCGTTGAAAGCATTTTTGTTCATAATCCCGCTTCGTACTGTGCAGAATAATTCAGGACAATTGCCGGCAGGGCGGGTGACGGATAAAGCAGTGAAAGGTTTTCGGCGGCTTAAAATCCCGATTGCGCATAAGGCATTTGATTTCAGTCATATTGGGGGCAAAATGGGAATATATACAGATCTTGCAGCGGAAATGCGGGAACTTAACCCGGATATTGAAGGCATTCGCGAAGAGGAGACGAGTGACGGAGAAATTAAGATTAAGCGCATTGAGATATTCAGCGATATTGCGGCGCAGAAACTCGGCAAAGCGCAGGGCAAATACATCACGCTTGATGCAGAGGCTCTGACGCAGCGTCCGCTTGATTTGTTTGCGCATGTGTCGCAATGCCTGCGGCGCGAGCTTTCGGAGTTAATCCCGCTGCCTGAAACAAGGCTCAAAAGCGGCACCGTGCTTGTTGTCGGCCTCGGCAATCGCGGAGTGACGCCTGATTCTCTCGGCCCGCGTGTTGCAGAGCGGGTTTTTGTAACAAGGCATATCAAGGAGCATATGCCGGAGGCATTTGATTTTGATATTCCGAGTGTGTGCGCAATAGCTCCGGGCGTGTTGGGCGTGACGGGCGTTGAAACGATGGATATTGTATTCGGTGTTGCGAACAAGGTGAAGCCGGATCTGATAATTGCCGTTGATGCGCTTGCCTCAAGGCGCGCGGCGCGAATAAGCACAACCATACAGCTTTCGGATTCAGGCATAAGCCCGGGTTCCGGGGTCGGCAACACAAGAGCGGATTTGAGCCGCGCAAACCTCGGTGTTCCGGTTATTGCCGTCGGTGTTCCTCTCGTTGTTTATGCGAGTACGATTTCACAGGATACAATAAGTCTCATTGCGGACGAAACGGGGCTTCACGGCGATGAGGAAAGGCTCAGAGAGCTTGCGGAGCAGGTCATTGCAAAGCATATGGGTGATTTCATTGTTACGCCGAAGGATATAGACGTTATCGTTGAGGATATGGCGGGAATAATTGCAAATGCAATAAATTCCGCACTGTTCGGGAACAATCTCGAGCAGGTGCGGAATATGCTTGCGTAACTGATTTAAAAATATCGGCAGGTGCAGCGTCAGACCGACACAGCTCCTGCCGATTCAGTCGGCGTTCGTCAATTCAGCTTTTTAAGCGAGTTTATCATATCCTCATCGGGCGTGATTATCAACGTGCGCTGATTTGTATAGATAACCGAACCGGGTTTTGCACCGCTCGGTTTTTTGACATACCTGCGCTTGGTGTAATCCACCGGAACGGCGGATGAACCGCGCGCCTGCGAGTAGTAAGCGGCAAGTGCAGCCGCTTCTTCGAGGGTTTTCGGAGGTATTTCACCTGCGAAACGGATGATCACATGCGAACCGTGAATGTCCTTGGTGTGCAGCCATGTGTCCTCGGGCGCGGATTGTTTGAACGTCAGCCTATCGTTCTGAGTATTATTCTTGCCGACAAAGATTTCGATGCCATCGGAGGAAAGATACTTATGCGGGCGTGACGGGGGGAGCTTTGAACCTTTTGCTCCTTTTCCGTTTTTACTCGGTTTGCCGCGTTCCGCTTTGCGGCGGGAGCTGTCGCGTATAAGACCCTGCTCAACAAGTTCCTGTCGAATTTCGTTCAAATCGGATTCGGAAGCGCAGTTTGAAAGATCGCAGTGCAGCCCGCGGAGATAGCTCAGTTCGGCCACGGCTGTTTCGCGCTGAACAACGGCTGTTTCGCGTGCAACCTTGCCTTTGCGGTATTGCTTATAATACTTTTGTGCATTATCCGCAGGAGAAACGGAATTGTCAAGCGGAATAACGATGTATTCCGGAGGATCACGATAATAGTCAAGCACCTTTGCATTTTCGGCGCGCGGCGGAAGCGCGTGAAGGTTTGCCGTCAGCAATTCGCCGAAATGCCGAAGTTTCTCAAGTTCCGCTTCGTCGCATATTGCAAGGTTGAATTTCTCAATCTTGCGTTCAAGTCGCTGTACAGCATTGGAAATGACTCGTTCAACGGCCGCCGTTCGCCGCTTAATGCTTTCGTTTTCGGCACGGGAACGGTAGAATTCGTCCGCCGCTGCTCCGAGTGTCGGAAACTCGCGGCATTCAAGCCCGAATGGGCGGAACGGCAGCAGAATTCGCCCGCCGCTCGGAAGCAGCGCAACGCAGGGCACGGTTCGCGCATTAAGAAGGTCACGGTAAAAACCCGCAAGGCAATCGGAAACGGTTTCGATTGCATCCGAATGAACGGGGCGCGATTTTGCTTCGGCGGCGCATCTGTCAAAAAGCAGTGCTGCAATTGACGGCGAAAGTCCGAAAAATGCAGCGGAAAGTGCCTTGTCGGGGCGCGGTGCATCCGAAAGCACGTTCAAAAAATCCTCTGCCGCAGCCTTTGCGGGGTCAAGCTTGTCCTGTGCGGGGGGCGCGGAATACTCAAGCTTCGGCAGAATAAGACGCACGCTGCTCATTGACGGCGAAACGCGGCGAACAGCATCCACAATGCGCCCGTTCCCGTCAACAAGTATGATGTTTGAGTGCTTGCCCATAATTTCGCAATGCAGAAAGAAACGAGTGCAGTCACGCAGCTCATTCAAAGCTTCGAATTCGACCACAACGACCCTGTCCGAATTCGGCTGACGAATCGAATTTATCCTTGCGTTAAGCAGGTATTTGCGCAGCAGCATCAGAAAAATCGGTGCATCAACAGGCGAGGCGGGTCTTGCTTCCGTCAGTTGAATGCGGCAATTTTCCGGTGAAGCGGAGATAAGCAGCCTTTCGTTTTTTCCGCAGGAATGAACAACAAAAAGCAGCTCATCCTTTTCGGGCTGCTGAATCTTTTCAACTTTTCCGCCGGCAAGGCATTGAATTTCCGCCACGGAGCGGGCGAGAGTGAGTCCATCCATTTTTTACCTTTTATTTACGGAACCGCTTGGTCACGAACGGTTCCGTAAGTCAAATCCTTTATAATGCGTATTATGCCCTCGAAACATGCGCCCGTAATGCAGGCATGTTCAGCGAACAATGTTGCGGAGCGTGCCGAGTCCCGTGATGCGAACCTCAACCGTGTCGCCGCGCTGCATGGAGCCGATGCCCGAAGGCGTACCCGTTGCAATAATATCGCCCGGCAGCAGTGTCATGCATTGAGTGATGTAACAAATCAGCTTGTCGATACCGTGCATCATGGCGGAAACGGGTGAATGCTGAACGATTTTGCCGTTAAGCAGCGTCGTTATCTCCGCAGTTTCGGGGCTGAACTCCGTTTCGATATACGGCCCTGTCGGGCAGAAAGTATCAAAGCCCTTGCCGCGCGTCCATTGGGGATCGGACTTTTGAATGTCGCGTGCAGTGACGTCGTTAAGGCAGGTATAACCGAAAATGTACTCGGCTGAGCTGCCTTTTTGAACGTCATGTGCCCGTTTGCCGATGACAACGGCAAGCTCGCCTTCATAATCGAGCCTATGACTGATTTCGGGGTAGATGACAGCCTCTCCGCAGGCAATGACGCTTGTGGACGGCTTCAAAAAAAGCAGCGGTTCGGGGGGGAAACCTTCGCCCATTTCATCCGCATGGGCGCGATAATTCTTTCCGACGGCAACAATTTTTGAAGGTTCGCACGGTGCATCGAAAATAACGCTGTCGGCAGCATATTCATCCTCGGTAAAATGCAGCCCGTCATACGGTTCTGCCGAGAGCCTTTTTATGCTCAGTCCGTCAAGTACGCCGTAGAAGGTTTCGGCTTCGGGCTTTAAGCGAAAGCGAACGATTTTCATATCATATTTCTCCTGAAGCAATTAATGAGCGGTCAATTAACCAAAGGCGGCAGTTGCCCGCCGCCGATGAATTTCGATGTTTGTTTTTGTTATGCCGTTTTTCCTTCCGGCTCGGAGGACTTAAGCACAAGAATCGGTTCGGAATGCTTAAGAACGGCATCCTTGGTGATTATGACCTTTGCAACGTCCTCACGGGAAGGAATTTCATACATTACGGGGAGCATGATGTCTTCAAGAATTGCACGCAGTCCTCTTGCGCCCGTGTTGCGGAGGATGGTAAGGTGTGCAATTTCTTTAAGTGCATCTTCGTCGAATTCAAGTTCAACATTATCCATTTCGAAAAGGCGCATGTATTGCTTTACAAGCGCATTTTTGGGCTGGGTAAGGATGCTTATCATCGCTTCCTCGGTAAGCTGTTCAAGCGTCACAATTATTGGAACCCTGCCGATGAATTCGGGAATGAGTCCGAACTTAAGCAGATCCTCGGGCAGGATGTCCTTAAGGGTTTCGCCGATATCCTTTTTGATATTGGAGCGAATATCCGCACCGAAGCCCATGTTCTTTTTGCCCGTGCGTTTTTGAATAATGTTTTCAATTCCCGCAAATGCGCCGCCGCAGATGAACAGGATATTTGTTGTGTCTATCTGAATGAACTCCTGATGCGGGTGCTTCCTGCCGCCCTGCGGGGGGACGGAGGCAACGGTGCCTTCAAGAATTTTCAGCAAAGCCTGCTGAACACCCTCGCCCGATACATCGCGTGTAATGGACGGGTTTTCGCTCTTGCGGGCAATTTTATCGATTTCATCGATGTATATAATGCCTTTTTGTGCGCGCTCAACATCATAGTCGCAGGCTTGCAGAAGCTTGAGCAGAATGTTTTCAACATCCTCGCCGACATAACCCGCTTCCGTGAGTGCGGTTGCATCCGCAACGGCAAACGGAACGTCAAGCACCTTTGCAAGCGTTTCCGCAAGCAGGGTTTTGCCGCAGCCGGTCGGTCCGAGCATGACGATATTGCTCTTGCCGAGTTCGGCATCCGTCTTTGTTTCCTTGGCATAAATGCGTTTGTAGTGGTTATATACCGCAACAGCAAGTGCGCGCTTTGCATGATCCTGGCCGATAACGTAATCGTTGAGGGTTTTTACGATGTCAACGGGTTTCGGCAGTTCGTGCGGAGCTTCCGCCGCATCCGTGTCGGCAAGGGCAGGCTCCTCTTCAAGAATTTCCCGGCAGAGCTGAATGCATTCGTTGCAAATGTAAACGCCCGGGCCGGCAAGGATACGATCTACCTCATCGCGGCTTTTTCCGCAAAAAGAGCATTTGATTGTATCGTTGTCACTGTGTTTTGCCATTCTGATTAATATTCTCCTACGAAACGCCTGAAAAACAGGCGTGTTATTTCAGGGGGTATGCTGAATAATCAAATCAGCATTTATTCCGAAAAGCTCCGATTAAACCTTCAGCCACTGCATGAAAGACCGTTTCGTCCGAGCCTGCTTCGGCTTAACGCAAAATCAATATGAGCATTCCGCATTGAACAGCGGCTGCGGCCGCAAAAAATGATTTTATCTCTTGGGCTGAACGATTTCGTCGATAAGCCCGTATGCAAGAGCTTCGTCGGCGGTCATATAGTTGTCGCGCTCGGTGTCAAGTTCAATGCGGGAAACGGGCTGGCCGGTGCGCGCGGCAAGTATAGCATTCAGCTTTTTGCGAATGCGCAGGATCTGTTCGGCATGAATCTTAATATCCGATGCCTGCCCCTGTGCGCCGCCGGAGGGCTGATGTATCATTATCTCACTGTTGGGCAGGGAGCGGCGCTTACCCTTTGCGCCCGCAGCAAGCAGGAATGCGCCCATGGAAGCGGCCATTCCGATGCAGATCGTGGAAACTTCGCAGCGAATATACTGCATGGTATCGTAAATTGCCATGCCGGCGGAAACGCTGCCGCCCGGACTGTTGATGTAAAGATAAATGTCCTTGTCGGGATCATCCGCTTCAAGGAAGAGCATCTGCGCAATGATGAGGTTGGCGGTGTCGTCATCCACAACGCCGCCCAAAAAGATGATGCGGTCCTTCAGCAGACGGGAATAAATATCGTATGACCTTTCGCCTTTGTTGGTTTGTTCAACAACGATGGGAATTAAGCTGCTCATGTTGACCTCCGAAATAAAAGTTTTTTGTGCGGTGCACGGGCCGACCGTGTGCGCCAAGTTGAAAGAGTTACTTCGCACGAAACAAGCATTTGCGGCAGATGCGGCAGATGCAAGTATCATGCTCAGGTTTTAAAAGGCTCCCGCAAATGCCCGAAAACTGTCGGTTGAAGTCAACCGACCGATGTTTTCCGTATCCCCGGGAGCCGAAAAAGCTGTGTTCCGTCAGCTTCGGCAATGGAATTGAATCATCCGCCGACCGAAGCGGCCGCTTTGTTCCGCGTAAAGGATTTATTCCGCTGCGGGTGCTTCTTCCGCGGCAGCTGCTGCGGGAACAACGGCGTTTGCAACAAGCATTTTGACTGCGGCGTTGTAAAGCGCGGATACGGCATATTTCATGCGGTTGTCCTTAAGTTCGGCATCGATTTTTTCGTCATCCCAATGCTGCTGCTTTGCAGTGTCGCTCATTGCGATAACCTCGCGGAAATCCTCATCGGTGGGCTCGAGCTTTTCTGCATCGATGATTGCCATCATAACGTACTGGGATTTGAGCTGACGCTGAGCGGCCTGCTCATAATCCTTGCGCATATCTTCAATGGAAAGGTGTGCGTATTCAAGGTAGCTCTTGAGATCTGCGCCGAAGGACTGAAGCTGTTTGTCGAACCTGTCGATCTGCATGTCAACCTCTGCGGAGACGATATCGCCGTGAATTTCAACTTCCGCATTGTCGATGACTTTCTGAAGGATGAGGTCGGTGCGCTCGTTCTTTGCTCTTTCGGCGGCGCGCTTTTCAAGATCGCCGCGAACGTAAGCGGTGTATTCGTCAACGGTGGAGCATTCGGAAATATCCTGAACGAATTCATCATTCAGTTCGGGAACGTTTTCTTCGGTGATTGCGTGAACCTTGACCTTGAAAACAACGGGCTTGCCCGCAAGGTTTTCCGCATGGTAATCCTCGGGGAAGGTGACGTTGATGTCACGCTCGTCGCCGATGTTCATGCCGACCATCTGCTCTTCAAATCCGGGAATGAAGGAGCCGGAACCGATTTTGAGCTTATAGCCTTCGGCAGTGCCGCCTTCGAACTGCTCATCGCCCATGAATCCCGCAAAATCGAGGGTTACGATATCGCCCTGACGAACGGGACGATCCTCAACGGCTGCTTCGGTTGCCATCTCGTTGAGCTTTTTCTGAATCTCTGCGGAAACTTCTTCGTCCGTAACATTATATTCAATAACGGGTGCTTCTATTCCCTTGTATTGGCCGAGTTTGACCGTCGGATGGAGAACAACTTCCGCGGTGAAGCTGACGCCGTCCTGCTCGGATACTTCGGTGAACTCAATGTTCGGCTGAATCTCGGGCACGAGATTGTGTTCGGCAAGCGCATCGGAATAAACGCTTTGAACGAGTGAATCGAATTCCTCATCCCAAAAAACGTTCACGCCGTAGGTTGCTTCAATAACCTTGCGGGGCACTTTGCCCTTGCGGAAACCGGGAATGTTGTAATGTGCACCGGTCCTGCGGTACGCACTTTCCAATGCTCTGCGGTAATCCTCTGCGGGGATTTTGAGGCTGAGCTTGACTTTGCCGTTTTCAATGTTTGTGAGTTCTGACATATAATCCTCCAAATATATCTGCATCGGTACTTCTGTCCGATTAGTGTGCCGAGAAAACGCCGATTAAAATTTTTGCAGCAATGCCCGCAAAGCAGGGCTTCTGCGCCGCAAAAAAGACTTTTCCGGCTTTTTCCTGAGGGATAGCATCCAAGCAAACGCTCAATGCAGCAAAAAAACGCACCGCATATGAAGCGTCCCGGGCAGTATCCACAATGATTTATTATAACACAGGGTGATGCGGCTGTAAATGATTGACAACCATAATATACCGCAACGGTCGGTTTTTTTCAAGTCTTTTTTATCAAAATCGGAATCGTTTCACAATTTTTGCGCAAAAATACATAATATAAATAAAAATAAGCAAAAAAACGGCGTGGTGAACATAAACCACCCCTGCCGCAGTGTCGTACGATATTGCGGTGGTTCGGCATCATTGAGCCGGTTTTTGCACGCCGTTCACGTCGATAAGGGTTTCGCCGTCCAAAAGCAGGTCACTGACGGTAACAAAGCTGTATCCCTGAGCAAGTGCGGACTCAATAAGCGTCGGAAGATACTGCTCTATCTTATAGCCGTTGTTGTGACAGAGAATGATCGAACCGTCCGAAAGTTTCGGAAGCACGGTGTCAAGAATCGTCTGCGCAGAACGCTCCGGTTTCCAGTCAACGGTGTCAATATTCCACTGAATGACCTCGTAACCCGCTTCACGAACGGTTTTTATAACTCTGTCGTCATATTCGCCGTAGGGTGCGCGGAAAAGCTTTGTTCGCCTGCCGATGATGGGTTCAAGCAGATTGTCGAACTGTGAAAGTTCACTTTTCATTTGCTCGGGCGAAAGTTTGCTCATGTGCGGATGGGTGAGGGAGTGATTGCCGATTTCGTGACCGGCATCGGAAATTGCCTTCACCTTGTCGGGGTAGTCGTTCACCCAGAAACCGCAAAGGAAGAAAGTTGCCTTGATGTCGTATTCCTTCAGGGTATCAAGAATAAAGTCCGTTTTGTCATCCTCCCATGCAGCGTCGATTGTAAGCGCGATGCGCTTGTCGCTCCGCGAAACGCTGTAAACGGGCAGCTCCTGCATCAACCCCGCAAGCACTTCAAGTTCATACTGTTCAACACCGCTGCCCGCTTCCGAACTCGGCAGATTAAGGCTTGACTGCGGTTTGCCTCCGGTCGGACGGTCGGGTTCGGCGCCGCTGTCCCTGCCGGAAAAGACCGCAAATGCAATTGCGGCAACAATGACAAGCAGCACCGTCGCCGCCCAGATGAGGGTTTTTTTGGATATTACCATTATTTTCATTACAGATCCTCCGTCTGATTGATTGTTTCCGTTTTGATTATATGAAGCGGACCGTCGGAAACATTCCGAACGGCGCGAAATTTGCGGCCGCGGCACGGATTTGCGTAATTTGCATAAACGGAACAAAGCGGAGAAAAGCTAAATCGGGAAAGGCCGAACAAAACGTTCTCTGCGTAAAAATCGACACTTGCGGATGCATTGGGCGAAACGGCACGGAACGGTGTCAGTTCGGAAAAACGGACAACACGAATGAATCAGGGAGCGGAGAAGCTTATGAAACCCGAATCAAATAACGAATCAAATAATCATGAAAGCGACCGGGGCGGGGAAGGCATTCGCGGCAGGTTGGAGCGTTTCTTTGCCTTTGACAGGCACGATATGCGATATGAACTCACCGAACGTGAAGCGGGGGAGCCGAAAAGCTTCGGCGGCTGGAAGGATATTGCACCGCAGGGGGAACCCGAGTTTCGCCCCGTGCCTGCGGATATAAACGCTGCGGAAGCGGAGCTTCGGAATGTGTTCCGTGCGGATATAAACACCGATGTTATCTTCCGCCGGCTCAATATTGCGGGGAAAACATCCGCATTGATTGTGTATATGAACGGAATGGCAAGCGATGAAACGATTGCGGATTTCATAATGCGGCCGCTCATGACGGCAAAGCAGGATGCGGATACAAGCAGCGAAGGCATAATCAATAATATCCTGCAAGTCAGCGAAATAGGTACGGAAAGTGATCTTAACCTTGTTATAACGGCAATAACGGACGGTAAAGCCGCCCTTTTCGTGCAGGGTGCATCCGAAGCAATTATTCCGGAGACCCGCGGGTTTGAAAAACGCAGCGTTTCAACAACGGATAATGAGAAAATCGTGCGCGGACCGAAGGAAGGGTTCACGGAGAACCTGAGAACGAACATAACGCTTGTCAGACGAATCATTCATTCGGATGATCTTGTTGTTGAGTTTCGTCCCGCCGGGTGCGATAACAATATAAGAATTGCTGTTATGTATCGGGACGGCGTCGCGAACCGCACACTTATCGAGGAAGTTAAACGGCGGCTGGCAAAGGTGAACGCGCGCACAATCATAGATACCGGGATGCTTGACCAGCTTATTGAGGGTGACGGCTTCTCGCCGATTCCGCAAACACTCGCAACAGAGAGGCCGGACAGGGTCGCATCCTTCATAATGCAGGGCGCGGTTTCAATAATTGCGGACGGAAGCCCGTTCGCGCTTATCATGCCGATAACGCTTTCCGCGCTCATGAACAGTCCGGAGGATATTTACATGCGGAAGCCTCTCGGAACACTTCTGCGCATCGTGCGTTATGCGGGAATTCTGATTTCGCTTTTGCTGCCGGGATACTTTGTTGCGCTTGCGCTGTATCATCAGGGGCTGCTTTCAACGGAAGTGCTGAGCACCGTCATACAGTCGCGAAAGATGGTTTTTGAACCGCTCCCGTTTGAAATGCTGCTGCTGCTTTTTGTTTTTCAGTTGATAAGGGAAGCGGGAATGCGCGTTCCCGGCAGCATCGGGCAGGCGATCGGCGTAATCGGCGGATTGATACTCGGGCAGGCGGCGGTGGCAGCGAATCTTGCAAGCTCCGTAATGCTCATCATCGTTGCCCTGTCGGGACTCGGAAACTTCTGCGTTCCGGATTATTCAACACAAATCGCTGCATCGTATTTCCGCATCGCGTTCGTAATTGCGGCGTGGCTCGGGGGGCTGCTCGGACTTGCGGCGGCACTGGTTGTGTTTACGGCGTACCTTGCAAACATGAAATCGTTCGGCGTTCCGTTCCTTGCGCCTTTTGCACCGAAAACGCTCTCGAAACGGCCGTTCGTTATTCGCGGAAAACTCGGAATGCATCACAGAGCGGAGGATTACATGAATGCGCACGGAGATACGCTGCCCAAACAGGAAGGAAAATCATGAAAAAATTTTTGAAACGCTGTTTTAAATGCGTGGATAAGCGCATGAGCCCGAATCAGGGCTTTGCCGTTAAACGGAAATTCAAAAACCGGCTTTCGGGAACGGCTTTCGGGAGGGGCTTATGAATCTCAGAGAAGGGCGCATCGGTGTTCGCGAGGGCATATCGATTGCGGCAATTGCAATGTGTACGAGCGGGTTGTTCGCGTTTGACACAAAAAATACCTGCGCCTGCGGCAGTGCGGCTTATATCACGCTTCCTGCCGGCGGAATCATTGCAATCGTTTTTTTTATCATCGTGCTTGCGGCAATGCGGCGCAGCGGGGCAAAAAATCTTTCGGAACTCATTCTGTCCGCATTCGGAAGTACGATAGGTACGGCGGTCACACTTGTGCTGATGCTTTGCCTGCTCGCTGCGGCATACTCGCCGCTCAGCGGGTTCATTCAAGCGATGCACGGCTTGTTTTTCGACGGCATCGGCTACGGCAAACTTGCAATGTATGTGCTTCCGACGGTGCTTTTTGTTGCATGGCTCGGTTTTGAAACCATAGGACGGACGGCAAAATGCTTCGCTTTGCTGCTGCTGATTGTGCTTGCTGTTTCGATTCTGACGGCATCAAGTGAGTTCGAAACGTACAGATTGTATCCGTTTCCGGGCAGCAATATCGGATTGTTGACACGGCAGGCTTTTTCACAGTCCGGTGCGTTCCTGCCGGCTTTGCTGTCGCTTTTGATAACATGTACGGGCCTTCAGGGAACGCATCACGCGAAAAAAGCAGGAGTCATTGCCGCCTTAATCTCCGCTGCCGTCTGCGCGGCTGCACAACTTGCGGTAAGCCTTGCGTTCACTTACACGGAGCTCGGCGATCTTTTTATGCCGCTGTTCAGAATCAACAACCTTAAGAGTCTTGAAACGCATTTGCTGCGCATGGATAAACTTGCACACATTGCGTGGCTCACCGGCGGCATGCTGACGGGTTCGTTCTATGTTTATTCGGCTTCACTGCTGTTTTCGCAGGTTTTCGGCGTTCGTGATATTCGGCCGGTGCTGAGTTCGAATGTTCTGCTTGTCGGACTGCTGATAATCATTGATTTTGAGGGAATTATGCGCTTTCTTCCCGACCCTCGCGCAGCGAATGCCGAGTACGGCTTCATCTTCATTGCCGTGCCGACCGCGCTTGCGGCTTTCATCGGAGCCGTTTCGGCGAAAAAACGGAGAAAACATTCCTGAATTTTACATTAGCAATTAGCATAAAAAGAAACGGAGAAAAACTGATGAAACAAACTCAGCGGCACGAAAATAAACAAAAATCACTGTTGCGCACTGCGGCATTGACGGCTTTGACTGCGGCAGTTTGCACGGCATTGCTTCCGCTCTGCGGCTGCCTCAATCCGGTGAGCCTTGATAACTACGGTTATGTTGTTACGGTCGGTGCTGACATAGGTCAAAAAGAGAAATATGAGGTGATTCTCGAGCTCCAGAGGGAAAGTTCAAATGCCTCCGATGAGAATGAAGGCGGCGCGATAGTCCTTTCGGTGGAGGCTGAAAACCTTTTTGATGCGATAAACAAAATAAGCTACGGTGTGCCGTACGAATTGAGCTTTACCAGAACGCACGTTTTCGTTTTTGGTGAGGAGCTTGCAAGAAAAGGCATGATACCGGATTTTTTGGGACTTTCGTTTGACACACTGCGAATACGAACCTCCGCAATGGTTCAGGTGACGCATTGCAGCGTTCGTGAATACCTCGGCGGTCTGAGTGCAAACAATAACGCGAACCTTTCAACATTGCAGGACGACATGATTAACGATGCGCGCAAAACAGGGCGCGTTGCGGTGATAAATGCTGCGCGCTGCTTTGAAGCGTGCGGCGGCGGAAGGTTTGATCCCGTGCTGCCAATGGGCTTTTACGATCCGAAAGTTGTTACGGATACAAAACAGAAAAATACTGCAACCGAAGGCGAAAATCCTTTGACGGATGCCGAGAAGGGCGCAAGGCTGGGCGGAATGCAGGGGCTTACAATGTGCGCCGCGCTGTTCGACGGATGGGTTATGAAAGGGTGGCTTGATGCGGATGACACTCAGTTCATGAATATCGGAAAGGGCGATTTCGAATCGGGAACAATAATGTATGATTACGGTGAGCCCGGCGGTGCGGAGTGTGCAGCGCTGATTGCAAAACTTGAAAAAAAACGCATTTCGGTCAATGTTGACGGTGCCCCCTCCGCAAAAGCGGAATATGAAATCTCGCTGACTGTCGGACAGGATAAGTCGGGCAGAATCGGAAGGGAATGGCGGAGCGGAATGCAGCAGAAACTGGAACGGTATTTTGAAACCGAGCTTGCGCGGGTGTTCAAACTTTGCCGCGACTGCGGCTGCGATGCAATGGGGTTCGGAAGATATGCCTCAAAGCAATTCGGCAGCGTGGAGTCGTGGGAAAATCTAAACTGGAAATCCATCTATCCGGAGCTCGATGCGGAATTTATTGTTAAATTGACACTGGATGACGAATACATTGCCGAAACAAGACAATAACAGCCTCTCGAATTTTGTTGAAAAGGAGAAAAAACATGATTTGGATTCCTGCCGCGGTATGCGCAGCTTATAGCATTGTATACATCGTTCATTGTCTCAAATTCAAACGTTTTCGTGCTGCCGTCGGAATGGCTCTGCTTGCAGCGGCAGTTGCGGCGGCTGTCATTTCGATTCAACTGAACAGACTGTAAAATACTTTTTAATAATGCGGAACGACCGCGCTGTGTATGTTCACGTGACGTGAATACATGCGGCATGTATTCACGTTGTGTTAAGAAGAGGGGATATCGGTCCCCTTTTCTCTTTTTAACATTCAATTTTGATTTATATTCTTCACAGCTATTGAATTTACGTTCGATTTGGGTTATATTTATTGCATCCAAAAATACGGGAGGCTGTTATGTGGTCTGAATTTAAAAAGTTTGCATTCAAAGGCAACGTGATGGATATGGCGGTCGGTGTTATGATAGGCGCCGCATTTAACGGAATAGTAAGTTCAATTGTCAACGATGTCTTCATGCCTTTGTTCGGACTGATTTTTGACACAACCGATCTCGGCACGAAATTCATCGTCCTCAAAGGCGTTGAAGGCGTTGATCTTTCCGGAATGACGGCGGCGGATGCTGCCGCGGCCGGCGCAACCGTGCTCAGCTACGGCAAATTCCTTGCGTCAATAATCAACTTTTTCATTATTGCACTTGTAATCTTCTTTATGGTCAAGCTCATTAACAAGCTTAAGGAACTCGGCAAAAAACCCGAGGAAGCGGAGCCTGCAAAAGAGCCCAGAATTTGTCCTTACTGCAAGATGGAAATTGCGGATGATGCAGTTCGCTGCCCGCATTGCACCAGCGTTCTCGATGCCGAACCCGCCGAAAAAAGTCGGATTTAAACACCGATCGATTCGGGTTCGACAGTTTATTTAAAATGATTCAGGAGAAAACAATGAGTTTATATTCACAGTGGCAGGAGCTTATAAATGCTCACACAAGCGAGGCGGAGCTTCGCAGGTTTTGGGACGGCTATTTTAAGGCGGAGACTGAAGCATACAAAAAAACTCTTTCCGCCCACAAAGCGGAGTATGCAGGCCGCGAAGAGGAGCTTGCGCAATTTTTCGGAATGCCCGCCGAAATCTTTATCGGCTTTATCGACGGCATCAACACAAGCCTTCGCAGCGAGTTGCCCCTTGAAGAAATTGAAAAGGATACGGAAATCAAGCTCGATATCGACTTTGAAAAGCTTTACTTCAACATGCATGAAGCAAAGGCCGATTGGCTGTACAATCTTCGCGAATGGGACGGCGTGCTTTCTTCGGAACGCCGCCGCGAGATAACAAAACAGTGGCGTGAATCCAAACAGTTCAGAAACACCGAAAAGAAAATCGGTCCGAATGATCCGTGTCCCTGCGGCAGCGGCAAAAAATACAAAAAATGCTGCGGAAAAATTGCGGAATAATCCTTTGGTAAGCTGCACGGAATGCATGAACGACCATGCGTTTCGGCAGCGTTGAAAACGATCATAAAACAAACAATGAGCAACTATATTTATTCCGCCCCGACGGGTGACGGCTGGCTGAACCTTGCAAGGGACGGCTATTTCCTTGAGAACAACAAAAAAGGCGATGTTGTTCTATACTTCTATGTAAACAAAAATGCCGTTATTATCGGCAGAAACCAAAATGCATGGAAGGAATGCAGCATTGCAAACATGGATGCGGACGGTGTTCAGCTTGTGCGCAGGCATTCCGGCGGCGGCGCAGTCTTTCATGATAACGGCAATCTTAATTTTTCGTTCATCACGGATGAAAAACACTATGATTTAAACCGACAGATGCGGGTTATTTTGAATGCTGTTTCAAAACTCGGCCTTAAGGCGGAACTGTCCGGGCGCAACGATATTACCGTTGACGGCAAAAAATTCTCGGGCAATGCGTTCAGCCTTGCAAAGGGCAATCGTTCACATCACGGAACGATACTGGTGAACGCCGACTTGACGAAGCTTTCAAATTATCTCTGCGTTTCAAAGGAAAAAATGCGCTCAAAGGGCATTGATTCCGTGCGTGCGCGCGTGTGCAATATTTGCGAGCTTTCAAGCGGACTCACGGTGGAGGCGATGCGCAGACTCGTTATCGAGAGCTTTATTGAAGAATACGGCGCGGCGAGTGAGTATGTTTTTGACGGAACGGCGCTTGCGGAAGTTGAGGAAAGGCGCGAAAGGCTTGCCTCGTGGGAGTGGCGTTTCGGAAAAACTCCGCAGTTTGATTTTGAAACCGACAAGCATTTTTCGTTCGGAGATACTCAGATTTATTTTAATTTGCGCGACGGCGTTATTCGCGAAACGAAAGTCTATTCCGATTGTCTCGATACCGAGCTGACAACGGAGATTGAAAACGCATTGACGGGAGTGCATTTCCGCAAGGAAGAAATTAAAGCTGCGCTTTCGAAAATGAAAGACCAAAGCATTGCGGCAGAACTCGCAGAGCATTTCTGCTCGCTGGACATTTAAAAACTCGGGGCAGCTTTTGAAGGATGAACCAACTTTCTTCAAAAACTGCCGCATTCGACGATTCTCGGAAACACAGATTCAACAATTACAGAATATTCACTTTTCAACCGGCAACATTTTTTTATCAAACCCACCCCAAGAATACCCCATCAGGTAAATGCGGATTCGGTGTCGCTTCTGCAAAAGTCAACTGATTTGTATTCACGCATAAACGGCACGCTCCGTTTATTACAAATAAAATCAATGATTCAATTTCACGGAAAAGAGGTACAATATGAAACTTTATCGACTTAAACTCACAAGAACCCTCGCAAACGGCGTAACCGGCGAAAGGACCGTCGGATATTTCCGCGCCGAGGCCGATTGCGAAAACGCAATTCCGGAAGCAAAGATCAATTTCAACATCAGAGAAGACTGCGGCAAGTTTTCAATTCAGGAACGTGACTTTGAAACATCCCGCGACGAAAGCCTTGTTACCGAAGTTTGCGAAGGCAGATGCAGCATTGATGCAAAGGTGCTCGCAGATGTTCTTTTTGAAAGCATGGACGAGCTGATGCGCTATGCAATCAAAATCGCCGAAGAAACGGAAGATGAGAAAGGCAGTTTCGAGTTTGCTGCTGCGACATTCAAAATCAACGAAGTAAGCAAGCCCGATGATTTCCCCGGAACCGTTTTTGACAGCGACGGTGCACCGCTTGCAGTCAACAGCTCCGAAAAATAGCTTTCGGGAATAACGGGTGAGCTTCAATTTCGCTTTCAAGCTTCCGCACTGCCTTTGACGGACGCTGCGGGATGAATTGAATTAAACTGAATAAAAAACAAAGAAAGACGCGGTACCGCCCGCGTCTATCTTTGTCGAGGCATATGAAGAAAGAGAAAATGACTGTTCTTCATGCCGCCGCAGAGAGGCAAATCCGCGGCGCGGCACGGAAGTCGATTGAATCGGAGCGGCAAAAAAGCGGACTGCACAGCTTGAACACAACGTTAACTGGAGGAAAAACGAAGTAAACACTGCCGCTCCGAAAATCGACCTCACTAATATAACGAATAAGGACGCAAAACGGTTCACATTTTTCGAAAAAAAGTTTATAATAAGCTCATGAACACAAAAATACAGGAAAAATTGAAGCTGCTGCCCGATAAACCCGGCGTGTACAAAATGTTTAATGCGCAGGGCGAGCTTATTTATGTCGGAAAAGCCGTGAACCTGAAAAACCGCGTCCGGCAGTATTTTCAATCCCAAAAGAACCACACCGCGAAGGTTCGGGCAATGGTTTCAAACATCTGTGACTTTGATTTTGTAATCGTTACAAATGAGACGGAGGCTTTGAATCTTGAGAGTAATCTAATAAAGCAGAACATGCCTTATTATAATATTCTGCTCAAGGACGACAAGCATTTTCCGTATATCAGAATTGATTTTCGGCAGGATTTCCCGCGGGTTGAAATCGTCCGACGCTATAAAAGGGACGGAGCAAAGTATTTCGGCCCGTACCTGAGCTCATTTATGCTGCGCGAATCAATTGAAGCCGTTCGCGAGAACTTTCCGGTGCGTCAGTGCAAACACGATATCGGCAGAATGATCGCCCGCGGCGAACGTCCCTGCCTGATGTATCATGTCGGCAAATGCTGCGCACCGTGCACGGGAAAGGTCACGCGGGAACAGTATCATGAGCTGTTGAACGAAGTTGCCGCGCTGTTTGAAGGCAATTGCAAGCCGTATATTGCAAAACTGACGGAGCAGATGCAGAAGGAATCCCAAAATCTGAACTTCGAAAAGGCCGCACAGCTGCGAGACAGGATTCGCGCAATAAAAAGCGTTTCCGAAAAACAGATAGCCTCATCCGCAACCGATAAATGCTATGATGTATTTGCTCTTGCAAGGGATGAATTGGGCACGCTTGCCTACGGGCTCTTTGTTCGCGGAGGGAACGTTATCAGCGCGGAGGGATACAAAATAGAGGCGGAAGATGAAAGTTTTTCAGAGATTATCGAGCAGTTTTTGCTTCAGTTCTATCATGATGCAGGCGATATGCCGCACGAAATAAATGTTGCCGATGAGCCGCAGGAATGTGAGCAGCTTGAAGCTTTCCTTTCTCAAAAATGCGGCCATTCCGTTAAAATACGTGTGCCGAAACGCGGAGAGAAGCTTAAGCAATGTGAGCTTGCAAAGATGAATGCCGCGCAGACCCTTGCAAGAAGCCGTGAACTTGCGCATCGCGAGTGGGAACGCACCGAGGGGGCATTGGCCGAGCTTTGCCGCATTATCGGCATCGGTATGCTGCCGCATCGCATGGAGTGCTTTGACAACTCCCATTTTCAGGGCAGGGACACCGTTGGCTCAATGGTTGTATTCATCAACGGAAAACCGGAAAAAAGCCTGTACCGCCGCTTTAAAACAAAGCAGGACACGGCCGGGGACGATTACCTTGCTATGCGTGAACACCTTTCGAGACGGTTCGAACGAACGCTTGCGGGTGACGAAAAGTTTGCCGAGCTGCCGGATCTGTTGGTTGTGGACGGCGGCAGGGGACAGCTCAATGTTGCGCTTGAGGTTTTGGACGAATACGGACTGTCATATATTCCCGCAATAGGTCTTGCCGAAAAAAATGAGGAAATAATTCTGCCCGACAGGGAGGAGCCCGTCATTCTTCCGCGGAGCAGCCCCGCACTGCAAATTTTGCAGCGTATCAGGGATGAGGCGCACCGATTTGCGATTACCTATCACCGCAGCGTGCGTGCAAAAAATTCGCTTTATTCGCGATTGGACGAAATCGAGGGCATTGGCGACAAGCGCAAGCGCGTTCTGTACGAAAAATTCATCACAATAGACGCTGTTTCGGCAGCCGAAATCGATGAGCTGCGCGCCGTTCCGGGGATGAATATCCGCGCGGCACAGGCCGTTTATGATTTTTTCCATCCGAACGGATCCGTCGGCGCGGCTGCGTCGGCCGAAACGGGGGATGCGGTTCAATCGGAACATAACAAAGCGCAGCTACAGGCAGCGGAGAATAAGAGAAATGCCGATAACGGAGAATGAGAACAATATGAAGTATAAAATGCTGATTCTTGATATTGATGACACTCTTGTGCCGCGCGGGGGCGGAATCTCGCAAAAAAATGCGGCAGCGATTCAAAAAGCGCGTGAGGCAGGCGTGTATGTGACGCTTGCAACGGGCAGGGGGTACTACGGCTCCTCCCATGTTTTTCGTGAACTGGGGCTTGATACTTACGTTATCAATTATGCGGGTGCGGTGATAAACGATACAAGAACGGATAAACCGATTTTTGTGACGGAGCTGGATAATAGTTTCGTGCAGGAAATTCTTGCAATGGCGGATGACATGAACCTTCATGCCCATTTGTACCAAGGGGATCGAATTGTGTATGAGCGTGAACATCCTTACGCAAGCGCATACTGCGCGGCACTTAACCTGCCGTATTCGATAGATTCGGACATTCGAAAGAAGATTTGGCAAAATGTGCCCAAGGTGCTTATCATTACGGAACCCGAGCGTGTTTCGGAACTCCTGCCTTTTTTTAAAAAGCATTTTGAAAACAGAGTGGAAGTCTCGGCGTCGTCCCCCGGGTTTATAGAATTCAACAGACTCGGCGCAAACAAGGGTACAGCCGCAGAGCTGCTCGCATCCAGGCTTGGATTCGGCCGTGATGAAGTGGCGGCAGCGGGAGACAACACGCTTGATCTTGAACTTGTTCGCTGGGCAGGACTCGGTGCTGTGGTTGCGGACGGCAACCCCGATGTGAAACGTGAAGCGGATGTTATAATACCTGCCTGCGCGGAGGACGGCGTTGCATATCTGATTGAAAACTATATTTTGAAGGATGATGCAAACGGCATCATGCGGAACAGCGGGGAGAAAAAGGATGTACAGGCTCGGCTTTGATATCGGCGGAACGCATATCGCCTGCGGTATAATAAATGATGAAACATTCGAAATCGTCGGTAAGGATGCCTGCGCATTTTTTCGCGGTCAATCTGCGGAAAAAACCGCACAGTGCATGGCGGAATTGGCAAAAAACACTGCCGCACGGTGCGGAACGGATTTTCAACAGATTGAAACCGTCGGCGTCTGCATACCGGGAAGCATCGACGCGCAGAACGGAACGGTTGTTAACGCCTATAACCTCGGCTTCCATAATGTTCCGTTTCGGCAAATTGTTAAAGAAACATTTAACAAGCCCGCTGCAATGCTGAACGATGCGGATGCGGCAGCTCTTGCGGAACACAGACTCGGGGTGCTGCGCGGAACTCGGAATTCACTGCTTGTAACGCTCGGAACAGGTTTTGGCGGAGGAATAATTCTGAACGGCGAAATCTTCTGCGGCGGAAGAGGCTTCGGAGTTGAACTCGGTCATATACAAATGGATATGCATGGTGAAAAGTGTACATGCGGCAGGCGCGGGTGCATTGAAACGCTTTGCGCGGCATCGCGGCTTACACGGGACGCGCTTCGCCTTGCGGAAAAAAAGAAACAAGCGGGTGATAAGCTCGGTGAAACGCTGCACGATGCCGGCACGCTCATTGCAGCGGCAAGGGCGGGGGATATTGAATGCACGGAGGCGTGGAATCGCTATCTTGATGATCTGTCGAATGCGCTTGTGTCGCTTATCAATATTCTTGACCCCGAAATAATTGCCGTCGGCGGCGGTGTGAGCGGTGCGGGGGATTTTCTCATCGTTCCGCTGAATGAACGAGTTGCAAAAGGCAGCTTTTTCAAAAAACCGACGCCTGTCGTAAAAGCTCTGCTCGGCAATGATGCCGGGCTTGCGGGTGCAGCTCTGTTCGGCGCCGAAACAGCTCCGCACCGGTGAGCCGTTAATTAAAAAACAAACTAATTTAATCTATAGGAGGAAAACATATGTCAATCATGGTATCTGTATTTGTGCCGGACGGAATCGTCATGGCAGCGGACAGCCGGCAAACGGTCGGAATCACGGCGGTGAAGCCCGTGAACGGTGCTCAGGGCACGGAAACACGCATTCTGAACCGAATGGACCGGCCGGGGCAGCCGGGTTTCCCTGCGGGAACGATCATATCCCAATCGGACAGCGCACAAAAAATAATGCTGCTCAGCAAGGTTAAGGTGGGCATATCTGCCTGCGGCATAGGTATTCTTGACGGAAAAAATGTTTCGGATTATATCCGCACGTTTGAAATCAATGAACTCACATCGGCGGATGATGTCACGAGTGTTGCCGAAAAGCTGCATAAATATGCATTTAAATACTTTCCGCAGGTCAATTTCTTTGTTTGCGGCTATCAGAACGACGAACCGTTTGTGTACATTGTGAACAAGGAAATTAAGCGCAGCAATATTGAAAACGGCAGAATGCGCTACGCTTCCATCTGGTCCGGAGAGCAGGCTGCAATAACAAAGCTTCTCAACGGCAATCCGCCGATGATGATAAACCATGTGCTTATGCCGCTTAAGGATGCAATTGACTTTGCGGATTTTCTTGTTGATGCAACGATAAAATCACAACGCTTCGAAATGAAGCCCGCAACATGCGGCGGCGATATAGACATTCTTGTGCTCACGAAAGATGATTCATTCTGGTTCCGCCACAAGGTCTATAAGCCCGGAAGATAAGCCGATTCCGATGGCGGAAAAATAAGAACCCTGCACCCCGCACCGCAGCGGGGCGCAGGGTTTAATATATTAAATTCCTTGCGTTCGTTTGTCCTTTTTCATTTGCCGCAGAAATAGACTTTAGATATGAAAAGAACGAACGGAAAAGCCTTATCGGTAAACAATGCAAAGCGGCGTATAGGCATAAACGCCCGCCGTGTTATAACGCTGACGCTGTCGAACATTGCGCTTCAGGCTCTCGGGTTTGTGTACAGAATGATGCTTACGGATTGTGCGGGAACAACCGCACTCGGTCTGCAATCGCTTGTGATGCAGATTTATTCAATTGCGGTTTCCGTCTGCATATCCGGGCTCAATGTTGCGGTCATCACCGTTGCTGCGCGGCTGAACGCAGCGGGAGGTCGGGGCATTCGCACCCTGACGCGCTGTGCACTGCTTGCGTTCTGCGTGCTGTTTCTGCTTTCCGCTGTTCCTTCGTTTATACTGCGCAGGTCGATCGCACTTCGCCTCATAGGAGACTGCAAAACGGAGGGTGCGATACCGCTCGTTTTGATATGCATATTCTTGACGGGAACGGAAAACATCCTAAAATCCGTGCATATTGCAGCGGGACGCGTTCGCACGACCGCTTTCAGCGAGATAACGGAACAGACGGCGCGTTTTTTTCTTGTTTGGCTGCTGTTGAAAAGCTTTGCGGCGAACGGTGCTTTTGCAATGCAGGGCGAACCGAGTTTCAGCGTGAAGCTTATAATCACGGGTATGGTGCTGAGTGAGTTTTTCAGCGTCGGATTCCTTTCCGCATCGTATTTCAGAACATTTGCAAAGAAAAATCGAACGTCTGCGGATACCCGGCCCGCTGCGGGGAGGTTTTCGGCGCTGTTTTCGGAGCTTTGCGAAATACTGCTGCCGGCCGCATTGACAAGCGTCCTCGGAACGGTTTTTTCATCGGCTGCCGCGCTGCTGCTTCCGGGGCGGCTGTATGCTGCCGGCTATTCGCGTGAAGCGGCATTGCAAACAATCGGCGTGCTCAACTCGGTTGCGGTTCCGCTTGTTGTGCTGCCGATGGCATTTGCGGGTGCGGTTGCGGCTGTGTGTATGCCGGCTGTTTCTGCGGCGGTTCAAAACAATAACAAAAATCTGCATAGAATTGTCAAAAAATCAGTAGGTGTACTGACTTTTGCCGTTGCGGCGAATCTTTTGCTTCTGCCTTTTTTGAAGAAACTGTCCGCACTTCTCTTAGGAATCGTTCCGGATTGGGGCGTGTTTATTCTGCTGACGCTGAAATCCTGCATAATACATTTTCAAATAGTAACGACAGCGATCCTGAACGGCCTAAAGGAGCAGAAAATCGTGCTTGCGTACACCGTTTTGAGTGAAGGCCTGCAATTGATTTTGATTTATCTGTTTGCCGCGCTTCCGCAGCTGCATATTTACGGCTGCCTTGCCGCAATGGCGGCGGGGGAAGGGCTGAGACTTGCCTTAAGTGTGAAAAGAATCAGACTGATACTGAACGGAAATGTGAAGGGTGCGGAGCGGAGAATGCTGCCGCAATAAAGCCGAACCTAAACAAAGCCGAGCCGCCGCATTGTGCGCAGTGCCGGGGAATGCGGCGATTCGGCTGCCTTTTTTAACTAAGCGGAAAAAACAGGGTTCTTTTTCGCTGCAACTCTTAAAATGCTTCCGGGTGCAACGGGTTCGCTGCATCCGATGTACAGCTTTTGACAGGGATGCGGCGCACTCTGCTGCATCTCGCCTTCTTCGCTGCGTATGCCGTTCACGCGGAATGCGCGGGCAACATCTTTGGGTGCAAGAATATGCAGCTCATCGCCGTCAAAGAAACGGTTGCGCTGTTCAACATGAGCAATTTTGCGTTCCGAATCATAGTCAAGCACAACAGCGGCAATTGCATAATCCTGAATATAACCGCCTGATTCCGGTGCCATGAGCGGAGCTTTCGAACCCATTGCATCGTTGTCAAGCATGAAGCCCGTTGTGTACGGACGGTGGCTGATTCGGTTCAGTTCGTTCATAACAAGCTCCATATCGCATCCGTCCAGTGCCATTCGATAGGCGTTCACGACAGTTGCAACGTAAAGAATGGATTTCATCCTGCCTTCGATTTTGAGGCTGATAATGCCTGAATCGATAACTTCGTTTAAATGCTCCGCCATGCACATATCGCGTGAATTAAGAATAAAACTCCCTTTCCTGTCCGCAACAACGGTGAAATATTCGCCGTCGTTGCCGCGTTCGCGGATTTCATATGACCAGCGGCAGGGCTGAACGCATTCGCCGCGGTTGCTGTCGCGCCCGTCGATATAATTGCTGAAAAGACATCTTCCGGAGTAGCTCACGCACATTGCACCGTGAACAAATGCTTCAAGTTCAAGGGTTTCGGGCAGTTTGCGGCGCATTTGTGCAATTTGTGAAAGTGTCAGTTCGCGCGCCAACACAATGCGTTCAATGCCCTGTTCATGCCAGAACAGCGCAGCTTCGGAATTGAGGGTGTTTGCCTGCGTGCTCAGATGAAGCGGGAGGTTCGGTGCAACACGTTTTGCAATTCGGATAACGGACGGGTCGTTGATGATGAGTGCATCCGCGCCCGCTGCATCAAGTGCTGCAATCGTTTCGGGCAGATTTTCCAAATCTTCATCACGCATAAACGCATTCACGGTGACGTAAACCTTCACGCAGCGTTCGTGCGCATATCTAACGGCCTCCGCAACCTGTTCAAGCGTAAAATTATCCGCAAGGTTGCGCAGCGAGAATGCGGTTGTTCCGAGATACACGGCGTCCGCGCCGAATTGAATTGCGGTCACGAAACGTTCCCAGTTGCCCGCCGGGGCAAGAAGTTCAATTTTTCTTTGTTTATCAGCCATATTTCACCTGTTGTTCAGTTTGTTGAAGTATAAAAATAACAATGAAATTAATCATACGTTTTCGCTTATCACGGAGCGGAGAAAGTTATACATCGGCGCGAGTGCGGAAAACTCGTCCGTCAGCACATCAAGGATGTTCGACGGCGCGATAAGCGCGCCGACCCCGGGAATTGTCTTCATCCACGCAAAAGTCTTAACGTTCAGATAGGGTTTCAGCTCAGCGGGTGCATCGGGGAATCTGTCGCGTCTGTAGCTTTCACAGCTGTAAATAAATCCGCGCGCTTCAAGCGAATGTGCAAGCTCGAGAAATTTCATCGGAGCGGCAAGTATCTTTTTCCGATATGCTGCCATGAATGCCGGGGTTGATGAATAAAACCCGCAGCCGTAATCGTATCGGTGCGGCGTGATTTCAAACCAGAGCGTGCAGCCTTCGCTTATGCGCGTGCGCGGATATCTGAACCCGATCCACATGTGGTCTCGATAGGGGGACTTGTCCTTTGTAAAGCGGGTGTCACGGCGAATGCGCGAAACGGAAGCATTGATGCTCGGATTAAAATTGCCGTCGATATCAAGAGCCGTCGGCATCAGCGCAGCGGCAAGCCGCCGCATGGGATCGCGGACGAATTGCTCATAGCGCTTGCGGTTCGCTTCGAACCAATCTGCATTGTTGTTAAATCCGATTTCAAGCAGAAAACGGAAAGTTTCCGCCGAAAATCCATTAAATATTTCTTTGCTGTTCATATTCGTGTGTTTGCCGGATGCTTATTGATGATTTGCAGAAATTTGCCCGTTCTGAGCCGCAGTTTCACTGCGGCTCAGAACGGGCTTTTTAATCGGTCGGGGTTCGCTGCATGAGCAGCCGCATTCCACGGCGTTCAAACCGCTGACCGAACGGGTAACCGAAGCATTCTGCATTCGTTACCAGAGCGGGCTGTATCTTGCAACGTTGCGATTGTGTTCCGCAAGCGTTTTTGCAAATATCAGCGCGCCGCTGTCGGGATCCATAAGGCAGAAATAAAGGTAATTATCCGCAATGTATTCCGAGTTGGGATAGAGTGCAGCCTTGATTGCAGTATCGCCCGGATTGGAAACGGGTCCGAGCGGAAGCCCGGAATTTGTGTGTGTGTTGTAGCCGGACGGTGTTGCAAGCTGCTCTTCGGTCAGATGAAGCGAACCCGTTTTAAGAACGTATTCAAGCGTTGCATCCGAGTCAAGGTTCATGTTTGCCTTCGTCCTGTTGCTGAAAACGGCCGAAACGCGATAGAAGTCATCCGAAACACGTGCCTCTTTCTCAATGACTGATGCAAGGGTAACAACATCGTACATACTCATGCCCAGTTCCTTGGCGCGTGCTGTGTAAACTTCACCGAATATTTGCTCAAATCGGTCAAGCATCTTGTCAATGATTGTTTCCTCCGAGGCATCCTCGTAAATATCATAGGTATCCGGGAAAAGGAATCCTTCGAGTTTGTAAGGCCGCTCACCGGTTTCATCGGCGGGAATATCTTTGATGAACGGGTGATCCTTAACAAACATCTCACCGGTCACGCAGAGGGAGAGGAATTTGTCCGGGCTTTTTAGTATTCCGTCCGCAACAAGCTTGTCGGCCATTGCTTCGATTGTCAGTCCCTCCGGAATTTGTAACTTAATGATTTTTCGCGGCGGCATACCGCGGCAAATCGTATCCACAATGTCAGGAATGCTCATGTTGCGGGAAAGGACATATGTTCCCGCCTGCAAGCGGCTGGATTTACCGATAAAGTCAACGTAAATCTTGAAAACGGCTTTGTGCGGAATCAAACCGGGTGAATCCTCGCCTCCGGCCTCGTAAAGAATCTTTGCAACCGTGGATGCACCGCTGCCCTGCGGGATTGTAACAATGATCGGCGTGGAGTCGTTCGGGTCAACGGGCATGAGGTATTTGTTATAGATTTTTTTGCCGACGGTCGAAAGCAGCATGTAAGTGATGAACAGGCTTGCCGCAATGATGACAGGAACGCGGACGATTTTCCAGATTTTCCAGAAGGTCTCGGAACGTTTCCTTCGGTTGACATTTTCGGCGGGTTCATCTTCGTAATCACCGTATATATTAAAATCCCGAGTTTCATCCGTGCGGGACTGTCTGCGTCCGCGCCATCCGGATGCACCGCCGCTGTCTGGGGCATAATTGGGCAGGGATTTTTGCCCCGTATTTCTGTTAAAAAACATCATGGTAAGGAATTCCTCCGAATAATCTTATAATCCTGCTGAAAGCTTTTTGCATAAACCCTGCATAAAACTTCTTTGAAACATCGGCTGCGGCATGTGATGATCCGTTTTCGAATGCTTCCGTAAGTAATTATACACCAAACAGACGCACAACGCAAATTCTGTCCGCAAAAAGTTTACAAAAACGAATGCATTGTGCGTTATTCGGTGCGCCGCGCACGGTTTGTGCGCGGCGCAGGATTTTTTATTTATGCCCGAATATCGGGCAGCATTCAAAAATGCGGTGCATATCAGTCTTCAAGAATGCTAAGGTCTGCATCAACGGCGGCGGCAAGTTGTCTGTATATATCGCCGAGAACGTTATTCAGTGCATACTGGGCGAACAGGTATTCGGACGCTGCAAAGTCGAGCTGAAGCAGCTCGCCCATTTTTTGAAGCTTCGTCATTTCCTCGCGGCAATCCGCACCGGCAAGCGTTCCCGCCTGAACACGGGTTTGCAGTATGCGGTATTCATCCAGCAAACGGCGCGTGCTTTCGTTTCCGTAAGCACGTGTTTTGGCATCGAGATAAATCCGATGTTCGTCGGAATTGCGCAGAAGCTCTGCAAGTTCGTTCGTTTTTTGCTTTATGGCTTCGTTGTTCATGATTCCTCCTTTCAATTGATTACGGGCTTAACATTGTTCAGCAGTCGATTTCAACAACGATCGGCAGAATGATGGGTGTGCGTTTTGTTTTGCTGAGCAAAAAACTCTTCATCCCGCTCTTCATGGATGCCTTGAATCCCGTCCAATCGCTCTTGCGGGATTGCTTTTCGGCAAGCTTTGATGCAAGGTCGAACGCGAACTCCTTTGCTTCGGCAATGAGCTCATCGGAATCTTTGATGTAAACAAACCCGCGTGTGATGATTTCCGGAATGCCGAGCAGCTCTCCGGTGGATTTTTGCACGGGAACGATAATGGAAAACAATCCGTCCTGAGACAGCAGCCGGCGTTCGCGCAGAACGGCCGCGCCGATGTCTCCGACACCGAGACCGTCGATAAGAATCGCGCCCGAGGGAACGGTGCCGTTTAGTTTTGCGCTGCGTTTGCCGAGTTCAAGCACATTGCCGTTGTCCATCATGAAAATATGTGAAGGGTCAATGCCCATTTCTTCGGCAAGCTGTGCGTTGCGGTAGAGATGACGCGTTTCTCCGTGAACGGGAATAAAATACTTCGGCTTTAAAAGACGGAACATAAGTTTGAGCTCCTCCCGCCTTGCGTGACCGGAAACATGAACATCCGCAAGCCTGTCGTAAACAACATTTGCGCCGCGCTGGAAAAGTTGGTTGATGACCCGTCCGACGCTTTTTTCGTTGCCGGGAATTGCCGAGGCGGAGATAATGACTGTGTCGCCTTTGCCGATTATCAGCTTGTGATTTGCGTTTGCCATGCGGAAAAGCCCGCTCATGGATTCTCCCTGGCTGCCCGTGGTAAGAACGCAGACACGGTTGTTCTCGTAGTTCTTGAGCTTTTCAAGCTCCACAACGCTGTCCTCAGGCAGTTCGAGATATCCGAGATCCTTTGCGATCTTCGTTATCATGACCATTGAACGCCCTTGGAAACAGATGACTCTGTTGTGCCGCACGGCGGTATCAACGACCTGTTGAATGCGGTAAACATTGGATGCAAAGGATGCAACGATGATTCGCCCCTCCGCTTCGGTAAACACTTTTTCAAAGGTTTTGCCGAGTTCTTTTTCGGAAGGCGTAACTCCCGAAAGTTCAGCATTGGTGCTGTCCATCAAAAGCGCGAGAACGCCCTTTGTGCCGTAACGCGCAAAGCTGTTGATATCGATAGGCTCGTTGTCGATGGGAGTGTAGTCAACCTTGAAGTCGCCCGTATGAACGATGATGCCGACGGGGGTTGTGACCGCAAGAGCGACCGCACCCGCAATGGAGTGACTGACCTTTATAAATTCGATTTTGAAGCATCCGATTTCAATAACGTCGCCCGCATTGATGCATTCAAGACATGTATCCTCAACATGATGTTCGTGCAGCTTGTGTTCAATCAGCGCAAGGGTGAATTTGGTTCCGAAAACGGGTACTTTAAATTTTTCCAATGCATAGGATATTGCGCCGATATGATCCTCGTGTCCGTGTGTGATGATGAATGCGCGAAGGCGTTCGGCATTCTGCTCAAGGTAACTCATATCGGGAATGACCATGTCGATTCCGGGCATTTCTTCGTCGGGAAACGCAAGCCCGCAGTCGATAACGATAATGTCCTCGTTGTATTCAAGTACGGTCATGTTTTTTCCGATTTCGCCAAGTCCGCCGAGCGGAATGATTTTCAGTTGGGGTGCTGTGGATTTTCTTGCCAAATTTTTCTCCTTTCGGTGCACGGCAAAGCAGGATGCAGAAATAACCGTCCGAGCAAGCATTACGCGAAGGGTTCGCAGAAATGAACATTTCGCCGCCGCAGCAAAAAACGCTGTGTGCCGGAATTGTTCGGTCGTATTATGCGAAAACCCGAGCTGCGCAAAAACGATGAAGGTCGTGCGCGTCATCGACTGCTCCGAATGTCGTGCAAATTTCGGTTGTCTGTTTTTTAAAACAAGCGGGCGGCAAGCTTCAGTCGTCAGCTGAAGTCAGTTCGGCAAGACGTTCTTCTGCCGCTTCCCACTTCTTATAAAGTTCATCAATCTGCTGCCTTTTTTCGGCAGCTCTTTCGGAAAGTTCGCAAGCCTTTTTGTAATCTGAAGCGATATAGGGCTTTGCAAGCTCTTCATTAATTTCGTCAAGTTCCGCCTCGGCCTTTGAAACGGCAGCCTCGCAGCGTGCGGCTTCTCCCTTTGCGCGGTTGAGAATGCTCTGCTGCTGTTTGCGTTCGCGGTAATCCAGCGCATTGCGGGATTGAGTGCGCTTTTGCTCGTCCGCCTGTGCGCGGCTTTCGTTAACGGCTGCAATATAGTCGTCATACCCGCCGATGTATTCCTGAAGTCCGTTCGGCGTCATATGCAGAATGCGGTCGGCAAGCCGGTTCACAAGATAACGGTCGTGCGTCACGATGAGCATAGTGCCATTGTAGCCTTCGAGTGCGGCTTCAAGTGCTTCGCGTGAGGCAATGTCAAGATGGTTTGTCGGCTCGTCAAGCAGCAAAAGGTTCGCCTTCGTCAGCATGAGTTTAAGCAGCTGAACACGCGCAGCTTCGCCGCCGGAGAGCAGTTTTATCTGTTTTTCAATTTCATCGCCGCGAAACAGGAATGCCGCAAGCGCGTTGCATATATCTTTATGCGAAATCGTCGTATAATATCTGTCCCAAACTTCGCGCAGAACGGTTGCTTCCGGATCAAGCGAAGTCATTGTCTGTTCGTAATACGCTTCTTCAACATGAGAACCAAGGTAATAACTGCCTTCGGTCGGGCGCATGCGTCCCGCAAGAATATTCAGCAGCGTTGTTTTTCCGCAGCCGTTATCGCCGAGCAAAAACACTTTCTCGCCTTTTTTTATCAGCATGTCAACATTGCGGAAAACGAGCTTGCCGTCAAATGACTTTGCAAGCTTTTTTGCAGCAAGAACATCGTTGCCGCCGACTTCCTTCGCCTCGAAATGAAAATGTATGGAGGCACTGTCGCGTTCGGGCTCAACAAGGGTTGCTTTTAGCCTGTCCGCCTGCTTCTGTTTTGATGCGGCAGTAATAAAATTTCGCTCCTGTCCCCAACGCCGCTGCTGCTCAACGATGCCTTCGATGCGCTTGATTTCTTTTTTTGTGCGCAGATACTGCCGCATTTCAAGTTCACGCGCCGTGCTTCGCAGTTCGAGATGCCGCGAATAATTTCCCTTGGAAATAAAAAGTCTGCGATCCTTAAGCTCCATGGTTCGGTTCGTGACCTTGTCAAGAAAATACCTGTCGTGAGAAATAACTATGAACGAACCGCGGTATGCGCTCAAAAAGTTTTCAAGCCATTCGATAGCGGATATATCAAGGTGATTGGTAGGCTCATCCAAAAGCAAAAGGTTTGCATCGGAAAGCAGCAGCTTTGCAAGCTGAGCCTTGTTGCGCTGTCCTCCGCTGAAAGAGTTTATGCTTCGCGAAAGCTCATCTTCGGTGAACCCGAGTCCGAGCAGAGTGGAGCGGGTGCGCGCGCGATAGGTTGAGCCGCCGTCCGCCCAGTATTTTTCGTTCAGCGCATGCTGTCTTTCGATAAGCTTCGGGTCAACATCGCCGCCTGCGGCGGCAATTTCGGAATTAATCCTGTCGGTTTCAGCCTCAATTGCGGAAAGCTCCGAAAAAACCTGAAGAACATAGTCGAACAGGGAACAGACTTCGGCAGAAACATTTTGATTCATGCTGCCGATTTTTGTTCCGCCCGGAATGTTGACAGTGCCTTCATCGGCCTGCTCTTCGCCGAGAAGAATGCGGAAAAGCGTGGATTTGCCGCAGCCGTTGACGCCGACAAAGCCGATATGATCCCCGGATTCGACTTCAAAGGATACGTTTTCAAAAAGAACTCGGGTAACAAAAGATTTTTTTAAATTATGTACTGTTAATAAAGGCATTGTGTACTCCTGAGGAAACCCTGATTCGTTTTTTTCGAAAAAAACCGAATTAAGTCCGCTTAAGGTTTGCTTCCGCAAACCGGCAGATTGTTCAGGGTGTTAAAAACAATTGTCCGTGCAGCGTGCCGTTGCCGGAACGGTAATGTTCATATGAATCAAGCTCTGAATCAAGCCCTGCTCGGAGACCTGACAAAGGTTTGTCAGGCTGCTGTCAAACCTTTTTTGCTGTCGGATTCAAAATGACGGTTCGCAGTCCGCGCCGTGCCGCCATGCCGACAGTTTGAAAAGTTCCGCCGGTTCGCCGCCCGTCGTAGACCGCAATGAGCATTGATGCATTTTCAACAAGAAAGCGGTTGCGCCGCTTCATGCAGCCGGCGCAGTATTCGGAACTGAGAACGATAACCGAATCGGCAGCGGCGGCAATTGCGGCCGACCTTGAATCGCGGGACGGGCAGGGAAAAACGCAGACCAATGCAATACCGGGCAGTGTTTCGCGCAATTGAAGCACCGCCTCGGCGGCATAGATATCCACTCCGGAAGCCATTCCGCTCAGAAAGCAGCGCTTTCCCTCGGCATATGCGCAGCGAATTGCGCGCAAAAGACCGGCTTTGAGCTTAAGACATTCGTCGGAGCTTTCGTTGAATCCCCACGGAAGGGAATCCGCACGATGACCCGTAAATGCAACATTCAAAGCAGGGCAGGAAAGGGTGTTGTTTTGTTTACCCACGGATTCCGGGCGGCTGTCGCTGCAATTCATGGCAAATAAAACCGGCTGTGCCGTTTTGCGGGCGTGAGACTTTGCGGGCGGTGCGAAACCGATTTATGCTTTATTGCATTACAGACCGGATTTTGTGTAACTGTCCCAATCGCGGTGCATGTATCGCTTTATCGGCCGAATTGTGCCGATAAAGTTTTCATCAAGTTCGTGCTCCTTTGCATACTGTGCAAATTCCGAAATCACGGGCTCAACGCCGACTGTGAAACGCACGGGCAAATTGAGCCGTTCGGATATGCTGCGAAGCATTTTATAGCCGTCCAGCGGTTCCTGAACACTCGTTTCCTGCGAAAGGTTTGTGTTGTTGACCAGTGCATCGATTTCGATTCGTCCCGCGCCCGTGACCTTCTCGATCATGTCAAGGTTGGATTCGAGTTCGGCGGAGAAGGGACGCCTTGCGTTCACAACATACAGAACCTCAATGGCACTGCGGTCGATTTTGCTGAAGAAACGGTGGTACTGGCCGAGTGCAATTGCCCCGGTGTCGTCACCTCCGACGTCGAAAATAACAAGGTCGCTGTTATCCGAAAATGCGGAAAAGATTTCGGCGGGAAGGCTCGGAACCTCAACGCCGAGATTGGTGAAGCTGGGCGACAGCAAGCGGATACCTGCAGCTTCAAGTTCCGCTTTCCGTTCTGTGGAGCGAAAATACGGATTCACGATATCAAGGTCAACAAAAGTGACTTTTTTTGTTTCGGCGGCTTCAAATGCAATGTTGAGAGCAAGCTCTGTTTTGCCGGAGCCGAAATTGCCGATAATTATAAGATATTTTTTCATATGTTTATCCATGCTTTTATTGAAAGATGCACTGCCGTATTTGTTTCGGAGGACAATTTACCCGCCGTTTCAGCCGCGCATGGGTTTAAAACGGGAAATAATGCGTTCGGCGGCACGCATTCCGTCAACCGCCGCGCTCACGATTCCACCGGCATAGCCTGCACCTTCGCCGACAGGGTAAAGACCCTTAAGCCGGGTTGCTTCGCCGTTCTCATCCCTTGCAATGCGAACAGGGGAGCTTGAACGGCTCTCGATTGCGGTCAGTACGGCATCATACATATCAAAATTATGTATCTGCCGTGCAAATGTGCGGATTCCGTCCTCTATGCCGTTTGAAATAGCCGGAGGCATGCATTTGCGAATATCTCTCGGAACGGCATTCGGCCTGTAAGTCGGCGCAACGGAACCGAAATGTTCGGGTTTTTTCCTGTTCAAAAAGTCCCCCACGCGCATTGCGGGCGCGGAATAATCTCCGCCGCCGAGGCGGAAGGCAGCGTTTTCAAGCTTTTCTTGGAAAATAATGCCGCTGAGCGGGTCTGCGCTTGCAAAATCGGAGGGATTAACCTGCACGATAACGGCGGAATTCGCATTGCGTTCGCTGCGGGAATGATAGCTCATGCCGTTTGTAACAACCTGATTTTCGGCAGAGGAGGATGCAACAACAACGCCGCCGGGGCACATGCAGAAGGTGTACACGCCGCGGCTGCCGCTCTTGCCCGTTAATCTGTATTCGGCTGCGCCGAGACGGGGATGTCCCGCAAACCGTCCGAATTGTGAACGATTGATGAAATCCTGCGGATGCTCAATGCGAACGCCCACGGCAAAAGGTTTCGGAACAAGCTCGATTCCTTTTGAAACGAGAAGGCGGTATGTGTCGCGTGCCGCCTGTCCGATTGCAAGCACGGCAGCGCAGCACGGCAGCTTCTCTTTTCCGTTAACAGTTACCGAAACAATGCGTCCGTCGCGTGTGTCAAAATCCGTCATGCAGGAGTTGAAGCGTATTTCAACCCCCATGCTCTGAAGAGCTTTTCGCATGTCGGCAACAACATGCGAAAGCACATCGGTGCCGATATGCGGCTTGGCTTCAACGGCGATATTGCCGTCCGCCCCGAACTTAACAAGCGTGTCGATAACATCCTCCGCACGCGGATCCTTGATTCGGGTTGTGAGTTTGCCGTCCGAAAAAGTGCCTGCGCCGCCTTCGCCGAACATAACATTGCTGTTTGTGTTAAGCAGCCCTTGGGAAAAGAACGTTTCAACATCCGCTTTGCGCTCCGCAATGGGTTTCCCTCGTTCGATAACAATGACCTTGTAACCGCGTTTGGCAAGTTCATGCGCTGCAAAAAGACCGGCAGGGCCGAGTCCGACAACAACAGCGGGCGCATCCTGCGGAACAGTACCCTGCTCCGGTTCGCGCTCGGAACGTTCGGGAAGCTTTCCGACGTTTTTAAGACCCAAAAGGGCAACGCGCTTGGCGTTTTCGGTGGAAAGTTCAAAGCTTACGGAGTAGATGCTCCTGATGTCGGCTTTATCCCTTGCATCAAGGGAGTGCCTTGTGATGCGCAGTGATTGAATATCCTCCTGTTTGACGCGGAGTTCGGATGCAAGCAGCATCATGAGTGCGGATTCGTCCGCATTGAAAGGCAGGCTGAGGTTTGTTGCAGCAAGTCGCATAAAAATTTTTCCTATTCTTGTTCTTATCCGAGAAAGTTCCGATTAAGCTTTCGGAACTTTCCGAATTAATTTGGTTGTGTTTGGTTGTGTTGGGCTGCGTTGGGATACTTTGCCGGTTTTGAGCGGCAAACAACGGATCAGGCGCCCGGCACTTTTGAAATCACACAGATAATTGTGCCGACATCACATTGTATTTTTGCATCCGAAAGCAAATCCGAATGGTCTGCAAGCTCAAGTGTCGGAACGAGTGTGTGCGTTCCTTCGCTGCAGCCGCTGACATTGAGCGTGAGAAGAAGATCCGCCGCCGAAAGGCTGTTGACAAAGCCGGATTTGCCGCTGATGATAACGCTGCAGCTGCGGCTGTCGTAGTTGTAAATAAAGCGGGTATGATCTTCGCCGACGATGCGGCTGAGTTCGATATCGCTGAAAGTGCGGCTGATCGTTGCCTCTTCAAGCTGAACGGAAACCGTGAAATTGTTTTCCGTAAGCAGCTGGATGTTGGATGGCAGTCCGAGAACGCTTCTCTCGAACAAACGCGTTTCACCGGGCTGCATATCGCTTATATCAATCGGATCAACGTAAATAGTCGTTCTGTCAACGGATTCAAGCGCAAGCTTGATTTTGTCGATAACGTCCTGAGAAGCAACGATGCTGAGCACGGAAGGTTTGACCGTGTAGCTTGCTTCGTAGTTATCGTCCCTGCCGGTGGTTTCAATGAGCGTCTGCAAAACGATATCGTATTGGGGTTTGATATCCATGCGAACGATAACGGACGGGAGCGTGCCGACAATGGAGGAAGCCGCCGCAATTTGCCCGCTTGAATCAATGAGAGTCAGCTCAAACGCTTCGTTCACGCTTTCGGTGCGTCCGTCAAGATTGAGCACACAATTTGCGCGGACAATATTACTGATAGAACTGCGCGGCCCCGTGATGTCGATGCTTGTTGCCGCAAGCTGAACATCTCCGTTCCAATAACCGGCGGGCAAGTCGCCCGTCACGGCGCATGTGATGGGGATGGTACGTGTAACAAGCTCGTCAACGGTGATTTTGACCGTTCGCGGTTCAACCGAATAAACCGTGCCGATGGTGGTGGAAGCTATGACATCGCATTCGTATTCGCCGGGTGCGTTTATGCCCTGAAGGCTGACTGAAGCGGACACGATCTCGCCGCCGGCGGAATTGCCGAAGCTCGGAAGGTCGTTCAGTTTTGTTTTGACCGTTACGGTAACGTCGGGAAGCAGGTTCTGACTTTCACCGAGAACAACAAAGCCGCGTGAGCGGAGGTCTGCTTCGCTTCCGCCTTCGAATTTCAGCGGAACATCGGAAACATGTTTCATCCTGTCCGGGTTTTCGCTCATCAAAACATAACCCCAGAGCGTTGTGGCAATAAGCAGGGAAATGAAAAGATATCCGAGCTTGCGTACAAGCGGACGGCGAAACCATTTCGTTTTCTTTTCTGCGGCATCGGTATCTGCGGCGCTTGCTCTTTCGTCCGCCGCGGCAATGTCAACGTTAGTCGGCTGTTTATTTTTTTTGCTTTGTTTCATCTTTTGTTAACCTCTTGAAAAGCGATGCAAAAGTTTTCTCCTGTTCGGGTGCCGCAAAAACACCTTCAAGAAGCTCTGCCAGGGTTTTTTTATCAACATAGCGCACGAGCTTGCCGCCTTCGGCATAGGAGATAACGCCCGTTTCTTCGGACACAACAACCGTCAGGCTGTCGGACACGTTTGAAACGCCGAGAGCAGCCCTGTGGCGCGTGCCCAACTCCTTTGAAACATTCGGGTCGCTGAAAAGCGGAAGAACACATGCAGCGTAATAAATCCTTCCGTCGCGGATAATAACGGCTCCGTCATGCAGCGGCGTCTTCGGCTCGAAAATGTTTTCAAGCAATGCGCTTGTGATTTGGGCATCGACTATCGTTCCCGTCGGAAAATATTCGTCGAGTTTGGTTTCACGTTCAATAACGACCAACGCACCGACTTTGCGCTTGGAAAGGTCGATCATCGCATTTGTCATTTCTTTAACGATGACATTTGAATTTTCAACTTCACGTCCGGGAAGGTTGAATTTGAATCTTCCGATATGTGCAAGCGCGCGGCGCAGCTCCGGCTGAAAAAGCACAACCATAACAACAATACCGGAAACAAGCAGCGTGTTTAAAAGGTAATTCACGGTGTAGAGGTTGAACAGCGCGCTCAAAAGCATAACAACCAAAAGGACGGCAAGCCCCTTCAACAACTGGTAGGCGCGGGTGTTGACGGTCCAACAAATAATCTTATATATAATTACGGTTATTATGACTATGTCGATAAAGTCCTGAAAGCGGAACTCCGCAAGACCGTTCAACACAGCATTTATTATATCGTTAAAATGCATTATTTCCTCCGTATTATGAATTTTTTGATGCATAATACCGTTAACTCGCGGAAGAGCGCACTGATGCCGTCCGCACATTGCGAATTCTCCCCCTATATAATAACACAGATCCGAGAAAATTTGTATAACTATTTTAATTTTTTTTTCGCCGTGCGGGAAGATATGCGGGAAGCGCCTGCAATGCCCCGCAAATATTGAAGAATTGAACATGAATGCGCAAATACCGAAAGAGTGAACCCGTGCCGAATCCGCAGCGCAAAATTAAAATGCAGACAAGAAAAAATGAAGCCGAATCGGCTGATTTCCGTTTCGGCTTCGGTGTGGGTGTTAAAATTTTTTTGCGGTGCTTTGCTTATTCGGCAAGGGCAGCCATTTCATCGATAAGCTCGTTGAAAAGCTTAAGCGCATCGTTCACGGGCTGTGCCGTGGTCATATCAACGCCCGCAATCTTCAGGACGGAGATGGGATCCATACTGCTTCCCGCGCTGAGGAACTTGATGTAATCTTCAACGGCGGGTTTGCCTTCGGTCAGAATGCGGTTCGCAATTGCAACTGCGGCGGAGAAACCGGTTGCATACTGGAACACATAGAAGTTGTAGAAGAAATGCGGGATCCTTGCCCACTCAACGGAAATGAGCCTGTCAACGGTCATTCCGTCACCGAAATACTTCTTGTTCAGCTCATAATATGCATCACACATCATATCGGCAGTGAGAGTTTCGCCCTTTTCGGCATGTTCGTTCATCCAAAGCTCGAACTCCGCAAACATCGTCTGACGGTACACTGTTCCGCGGAACTGTTCAAGGAAGTGGTTGATAAGGTATGCACGTTCTTTTTTGTCGGTCGTGTTTGCAAGCAGATGCTTAACGAGCAGAACCTCGTTGCAGGTGGAAGCGACTTCCGCAACAAAGATGACATAGTTCGCATATGCCGTGGGCTGATTCTTCATCGAATAATAGGTGTGAAGGGAGTGGCCCATTTCGTGCGCAATGGTGAACATGCTGTCGAGGGTATCCTTTTGGTTCAAAAGAACATAGGGATGAGGATCGCCGCCGGCAGAGTATGCGCCGCCGCGCTTGCCCTCGTTTTCGTATACATCGATCCAGCGGTTGTTGAAGCCTTCGGTCAGAACCTTGATATAATCCTCTCCGAGGGGCTGCAAAGCTTCGATGATGATTTCCTTTGCTTTTTCGTAAGGAATCTCCTTGTCGGCATCGCTGATGATCGGGGTGTAGAGATCGTACATATGAAGCTCTTCCGAACCGGTGAGCTTTTTACGCAGAGCAATGTATTTGTGGAGATACTCAAGGTTTGCGTTCACTGCATCGATAAGGTTGCGGTAAACGGAAACGGGAACTTCCGTTTCGGCAAGTGCTGCTTCAAGCGTGCTGTTGTACCTGCGTGCCTTTGCATAGAAGATGAGCTGCTTTATCTGCCCGTCGAGGAACGCCGCGGAAGTGTTCTTGAAGCTTTCGAATGTGCCGTGCAGGGATTCGAATGCAGCCTTGCGGACGTTTCGGTCGGGATTTTCAAGCAGGGGAACATATGAACCCTGTGTAACTTTCAGCTCGTTGCCGTCGGCATCGTAAATGCTCGGGAAACGGATGTCCGCATTGCGGAACGCCGATGCGATTTCCTCGGGTGCATTTGCCATTTCTCCTGCGGCAGCAAGCAGCTTTTCTTCGGCATCGGAAAGAATATGGTCTTTCTTGCTGCGGATTTTTGCAAGTTTGCGCTCATAGAGTCTAAGCTCGGGCTTTTCGTTCATGAAAGCAGCGAGCTTCTCATCGGGAATTGCAAGAATTTCGGGAGTGTCGAAACTTGATGCGCCCGCAATATTGATGTAGACGCTCATGAACCTGCCCTTAAGACCGTTATAGTAGCTGTTGCCGGTGTCTTCATCGGATTTTCGCATGATGTATTCTGCAACGCGGGTGATTTTAACATCAAGCTCATCGCAGAAGGTGAGATAGCTGTAAAGCATGTCTGCGCTTTCCGCAAGCCGGCCGCGGAAAGCTTCGATTTTTTCGGGGAATGTGCGGCATTCGTCAAGTGCCTTTTCCCAAAGTTCATCGGTCGCAAAAATATCTTCGAGTGCCCAGGTGTACTGCTTCTCGACTTCGCTTCTTTTGGGTATGTTCTTTTGTTTTGCCATTTTTTGACCTCCGTTCAGCCGTCGGCTGAAAATATTGACAATCGGATTATAACACAACGGAAGCAATTCCGTAAAGGATATAATCGATACAGTCGGTAAAAAAACATCAAAATTTACATAAAAACATGATTTTGCTGCAAATTCTGCCGAAAAAACGAATGCAGATCCGTTGCTTTGAAATAAAAGAGAATAATTCGGGCCGCGGCTAAAAAAAGAATGACTTGCGGGCAGAACTGTGGTATAATGTTTGCATGAAAAAACATGGCTACAAAAGAAGAGTTCTTTCGAAACGCAGACGTTCACGCTTCAGTGCGAGCATATGGGCTCCGATACTCAAGCTTGCGGGCTGTATTGCGGGTGTGCTTGCCGCACTCGGAATTTTGACACTTTTGATTATGATAGTGCTTGAAGGTGTTTTCAAAATCGACACGCCGCTCCGCCCGGACGGTTTCTTCGGCAAGGCTGCACGACTTGTTAAAATCGAACTTCCGCTTATTGAATCGCCCACGCCGTATATTCCGCCGGAACCGACGCCGACGCCGCATCCGATGGATCTTTTTGTCGGTGAAGACGAGGAAAAAGAAATTGTTTTTCCTGCGGGAATGTCCTACACATGGCTGAGCGATCCGTACTGTTTCAACGGCGAGATAATCTGTTCTGCCGGAAAGCTTGTGAACGGAAAAGCTTTGATGTGTGCATTGCTGAAATACAACATTTCAACCGGCAAGGTTTCCGAACTGCCGATAAAAGCGCGGAACGATCACTTGATTTATCCGGTATTTAATGAAAAATACCTTGTCTATTTCGATGCAAATCAAAAAAACGGCGGGGGAGATATCTGTGCGCTCGATCTTAAAAACAGCAGTGCAGAACCGAAGATTATCAAAAAAGTTTATGTCGGTCAACCGGAAATAAAGCTTTGGGATGAATACATTGCATGGACGGAGCGCACGGGCAGCGAACGGGACAAGATATTTGTCTGCCACATTCCGACGGAGGAAACGACGGTGGTTCAATACTTCAATTCCTCGGGATACGGTGCAAGCATGCCTTATTTTGAGAACGGCAAGCTTATTTGGGCGGGGGAGGACAGCACACGCGCACGCTGCTCTTCAATCAATTACATAAGCTTAAACGAAACTTCAATCGGAGAGCTCTATCCGGGAGTGTATGTCCATGACCCCGAAACAAACGGAAAGTATTATGCGTGGCTTGACGGCCCGCACGGTCCGTCCGCAAAGCTTTACGTGTGGGACGGCAGCGGAACACCCGTTGCCGCAGCGGAAGGCGTTGTTGAATTCGGCATCGCGGAGAACTTTGTTGCATACGGCAAAGATGAGGCTGTATGGATATATGTTTTTGAAAACGGGAAGAGCTACAGGCTCACGCCGGAGCGCGAAAATACCCAGTTTCTCGGCGTTTCGGGCGGTTATGTGATGTGGATGGATGTGACTTCGCGTGAGCGTGACATAATTAAATACGCTCTGCCGCCGCTGTAAAACGGCCGTTCTGAAATCCCGAAAAATCGCTCAAACACAGCAAATCGGAAAAAGGGCTGCGGAAGATTTTTTATGAAAGAAAAAACAAAGTTTGTCTGCGGTGAGTGCGGATACGAAACAGTGAAATGGATGGGCTGCTGCCCGATGTGCGGCAGTTGGAACACCCTTGTCGAAGTTTCCGCCGCACCCGAAAAGCGCAGCACGCATTCGGCGGGCGGAACGTCCTCCCGCGCGGTGACGCTCGGCTCGGTGAGTGAAAACGATACTGTGCGTGTTACAACGGGCATAGGCGAGTTCGATCGCGTACTCGGCGGCGGCGTTGTTGTGGGGTCAACGGTTCTGATAGGCGGTGACCCCGGAATCGGAAAAAGCACACTCATAATGCAGGCGGCGGGAAATCTCAAAAAAACAGGCGGCGTCATCTATGTTTCCGGAGAGGAATCAAAAGCGCAGCTTAAGCTTCGTGCGGTGCGCTGCGGAGTCGATTCGGAACTGCTCATAATGACGGAAACAAGCATGGATGCCGTTGAAAACGAGGTCGATCGTCTTAAACCCCGCTTTCTTATTATCGATTCAATTCAAACAATGATGAACCGTGAACTGAACAATGCAGCCGGCAGCGTAACGCAAATCCGCGAGGCAACAACGGCCCTGACGCGCATTGCAAAACAAAACGGCTGTGCAATATTCATAATTGGTCACGTAACAAAAGAAGGTGCGCTTGCAGGCCCGCGAATGCTCGAACATATGGTTGACACCGTGCTTTATTTTGAAGGCGACAGGCATGATTCGCTGCGGCTTCTCCGTGCCGTCAAAAACAGATTCGGTTCAACCAACGAGATCGGAATATTCGAAATGTGCCGCGACGGCATGAAAGAGGTTGAAAATCCGGCCGGGCTGTTTGTGTCCGGCGGGAACGATATAGGCTGTGCGGTGACGTGCATAATGGAGGGCAACCGCCCGATATTGGTTGAAATTCAATCCCTGCTCAGCACATCGGCGTTCGCAAACGCACGGCGGATGGCGGCGGGGATGGATACAAACCGCCTGATGCTGCTGCTTGCGGTGCTTGAGCGGCGCGGCGGACTCCGCGTGTCCGATAAGGATGTTTACACAAACGCTGTCGGCGGCATCCGCATTGACGACAGGGGTGCGGATCTTGCAATAACGCTTGCCGTTGCGGGTTCGATTTTCGACAGACCGCTTCCGGAAGGCACGGTCGTGATCGGTGAAATCGGTTTAACGGGGGAAATACGTCCCGTTGACAGGCTGTATAACCGCGTTGCGGAATGTGCGCGGCTCGGATACAGGCGTGCAATTGTGCCGTTCATCCCTTCCTTAAAGAATTTTGACGGCATTGAGGTTCATTTTGTGAAGTACCTGCGCGATGCGTTCCTTCTGCTCGGGGAGGCAGATGCGAACAGCCGGTAAACGAGTGCGGCTCGATACCGGAATTGCGTATAACGCGGGTTTTTCCAAATAAACAAAACTATCACTGGAGGGTTCAAAAATGCTCGGGGACAGAGCAAATATCGTCTGTTTGTACAAAATTCTCGAAAAGTATTCCGATGAAGAACATATCCTTTCCATGAGCGATATAACGGGTTATTTCATGCAGGACTACGGAATGAAAATCGACAGGCGCGCGGTTTACGGAGCGGCGGACACACTTATTGAACTTGGATATGACATCTCGGTGTATAAAGAGAACGGCAAAGGCTATTACCTGCGTTCAAGACTGTTTGAACCGTCCGAAGTGCGGCTGATGACGGATGCGGTTTATTCAATGCATTCCATTCCGCAAAAACAGACGGCGGATCTGCTTGAAAAACTTCAATCCGTTCTCAGCATTCATCAGAGGTTCGGATTTAAACACCTTACATCGGCGGATGCGGACAGAAAGACGGATAATCGCTGTGTGTTCTACAATATCGACATTCTCGATGAAGCAATTTCGCGCCAGAGAAGGGTTTCTTTCGATTATTACCAATATGGGTTGGATAAACGGCTTGTAAAGCGAAGAAACGAACCCTATGTTGTAAGCCCTTACGGAATGGTTTGCGACAATCAGAACTATTATCTTGTCTGCATAAAGGACGGCAAAGAGGGTTTGAGCTACTACCGAATTGACCTGATGCAGAATATAGCAATAACCGATAAAAAACTCGCCGTTGCGCGTTCAGCCGTGAACCTTGACTCGGTTCGCAAGCTTGTATATGCTTTTTCCGGGGAGCCGGAGCAGATCGTTTTAAAATGCAAAAACGAAGCGATCGGCGGAATCATCGACAAGTTCGGTAAAAGTCTGCGCATTTACAAGCTTGACGACAGGCATTTCATTGCAAAATTTAAAGCTGCACCCCAAGGCGTTATTTATTGGACAATGCAGTATCTTTCCCAAGTTGAAATAATCGAACCCGAACATATGCGCCAAAAGGCCATAGAATTCATAAAATCGAACCCTTACGGCATAACGGCCGAATCGGAACGATCCTAAATTGAGCCGCCCGCTTCCCGTTGGCAAACCATATGGGCAGCAGGCGATAAACGGAGCGGGGCGGATACGGCAAAAAAGTATCAGTCCTGCTCCTCATCTTCAAATTCCGGTTCCATAATTCTGTTAAGCATTGCATCGGCAAGCAGTGGATTGCCCTTCAATGCACGCACTGCCTCGCGATCCATAACGCTGTTCGTGCCGAGACAGGCCGTGCAGCGGTTTCCGCATTCCGGGCAAACGCAGCCGAGGTGTGAATCCTCGGATTGAATCATATATACACCGCAGTTCTTACAGCTGCATCTCATAAACATTTCCTCCGTCAAAATCGTATTTCAAGAGAGCATTTCGAGACAGTTTCAATATTATACAGACAAACCGCTCAAACAAATTCTCTTAAGCCGAAAGCTCATTGCGGGCGGTTTAAACTCCTCATCTGTCAACGGTCGGCATTGATACATATGCGTCGGCCGAAACGGGAATAAAACCATCCGCATAATATTATAATGAAATGAGTTTTGAAATCAAGCCGAATATGTGCATGACGGCACGAATCCATGTGAAAACGGAGGAGGAATATGTATGAAAATGAAACGCAGACTTAAAAGTGCAGCATTTTCAATCGTGATTCTTGCCGCAGTGCTGGCGGCAACGGTGTTTGGCGGTGTACACAGCAACGGAATCCTGCCCGCGTCGGCATTGCCGTCAAGCGTCGGCTTTTATGCCGTTTCCTATCCGAACATTGAAAACGGTGACGGTGCGGAATTGCTCAAATCGGATTTGGACTATATGAAGGAGAGGGGGCTTGCCGCGCTTTTGCCTGCGGATATCCGTTCGGGAAATTTCCCTGCCTCGGGCGGATATGTAATGCTGTTTTTTGAAAACTGCGGCGCATTCGAAACAATAACCGATATTTTGCAGCAGCGCGGAATGCGCGGAGTTTTTACTGCGGATGAATCATTGTGCAAACGGATGAAATCTTCCGAAAAGTTCAGAAATGCACTTGCAGCGGGAATCGCGGAACCGGCCGGCCGGTTTTCGGATTGCGAAGATGAAGTTCGGTTTTGCGCCGCTTTGAATGCGGAGCGCATGAGGATGTTCGAATCGTTCGGAGTTCCGTGCAGAACCTTTGTCCATGTCTGCAAAAAACTTGTTTGCAAAAACCTTATGTTGGATGAGCCGTGTTTTGCGGCGTTGTGCAGGAGCAGCGAGGACGCAGAAAAAAGCGGTTCGGAGGGGATAACGATTGCGGTCTACGGCAACGGAGTGAATGAGTTCGGCACTTCATACGATGGAATAACCCTGCTGAATCGCATTGTACGCCTTCCGGATTGGACGATCGAAGAATACTTTTCATCGATTGCTCAGCCGCCCGCTTCATGATGCTTCGTCGGTTTATAACGAATAGCATAATCCGCGGGCGTGTTTTTGACCGAAAAAAAGGATTGAATTTTGAACCCGGCTCAGTTTTCCAGCTGCTTACCCATGAAGTTTGCGGCGGTTTCCGCAACTTTAACGTCTGTCGGGGAGATTACCGCGCCGGGCTCTTTTGAAAGAAGCATGACGGCGCCGATGGCATCGCCCGCGGCAAGAATCGGAATAATGAGTTGGGCGGTGTATGCACGCCCTTGTTCATCGTTCTGAGTGATTCCGATCATTGCGTCGCCGTTGGCAGTGCTGCGGTTAAGCTTCTCGCGCATTTGCATAACGGCCTCAACGTCATCGTGTATCGGTTTGTCAACGGCAAGCGGAGAGCCGATTGCAATATCACGCCTGTGCGGACTTGAAATTGCAATAATCGTGTCCTTATCGCAGATTGCTGCAATATGCCCCACGGATTGCTGAATGGATTCGGCATACTCCTTTGCAAAATCACAAAGTTCGCCGACAAGAGAGTATTTTTTAAGAATGACCCCGCCTTCGCGGTCGGTATAGATCTCAAGCGCATCACCTTCGCGGATACGCAAAGTCCTTCGAATTTCCTTAGGTATTACAACTCTGCCGAGTTCATCAATTCGACGTACTATTCCTGTTGCTTTCATTTGCAGTGAAAACCTCCGTTTTTTGATTTATCATGGATAGTATTCGCTTTGCTCGCATGAATATACATGATAAGCAAACATCGGCTTTAAGAGCAGGATTCGGTTTTTAATAATCGATATCGCTGCCCGTCTTGAATATTCAATGATTTGTTGATATAATGTAGATACGGAAAAAATGTGCGGATGACGCCTTTTTTCGAACGGCAGAATTGACCGTGTTCGGCGAAATTGCGCCAAAAACGGACAATTGATGCAGCATGTTTGAGCCTCTCGAACATGCACACTGATATGTAATGAAAAAATAACGGAGGAAACATGGAAAATTGTTCACAAATTCAAATTAAAAGCATTGAAAAAGCGTCACATACATTAAAAAAGCTTTCGGCAGCTCTGCTTGCTTTTATCATGCTCTTTGCGGCTGCCTGTAAATTCGGTGATATTGACTTCGATGTGACAAAAGCGCCGCAGCAGCAAACGCAGGAACCCACGCAGGAACCGGCGCATGAAAAGACGGCGGCGGACGAAGCATTTGAGGCCGTGGATCGTGAAGTTTTTATATCTGTAGTTACTTCATCCGGACTCACTTTTCATCAATTCGTGAAGGATGCTGCAAGTTTCGGCATTGCCGAAGAGGATATTGAACGCGGATGGGGTGAGCTTTCGCAGGAGGCTGATGCTGCCGATTTTGCGGAAAACGCCGAAATGCGCAAAAAGCTTTCCGAAATCGACCGAAGTCAGCTGTCCTACAGAAACAGAATCGCATACGACAACCTTGTTCTCAATCTGAAGCTTTCTGATGAAATTCATGCTGTTCCCGATGCATATTATTACAATGAACCGCTTACAGTGTTCAACGGTGAACACACGATGCTTCCGCTTATGCTCTCGATGTATGAAATCAGCTCGGCGGAGGATGCCGAAAATTATGTGCTCCTGCTTGAAGATGCCCCGCGCTATATCGGTCAGATAGAGCAGTTTGAACGTGAAAAGGCGGCAAAAGGACTGTTTATGACAGAAAATGCTTTGAACAAGGTTCTTGAGTCCTGCATCAAGTTTGCGGAAACGGGCAATGACTGTTTCCTTATCGGTTTTTTTGAAGACGAAATGGCAAGTGCCGAGTTCGAAATTTCCGAACAGCAAAAAACAGCTTTGCTCGAACGCAGCAGAAACAGCATTATCAACGAATTGCTGCCGGCATACAGAAGCCTTGCGAACACTCTTGAACAGCTTCGCCCGCAGTGCGGCTCCTTTGCGGGTGCGTGCATGCGCGGTGTTGATGCAAAGGATTACTATGCTGCCGCAATAAAATCAAATGCTGCCTGCAATGCCGAGTATTCGTCAATGGCCGATGAACTCAGTGAAAGCATTTCGAGTGTTTACGCTAAATTGGTGAAAATCATTCTCACGGACTCGAATGCAATGAAAGATTACGAAAAGAATATGACATCCGGCAATGTTGAAAAGGATGTTGAATATCTTAAGGAGCTTATCGACGGAATCTATCCTCAGATTCCGGAACAAAGCATTCAATACGTCACGATTCCTGATGCCGTTGCGGAGGATTTCAGCCCTGCCGCATATATGATTTCCGCATTCGATGACCCGACAAGGAATGTCGTTCTGCTTAATCCGACGGCGGAGGACGACACAATGCTCTTCACGCTTGCACATGAATGCTTCCCGGGGCATCTTTACCAAACTCAGTATTTCCGCAGCCTTGACGGACTGCCCCTTTCGCAGCAGCTGTGCGCGCCCACGGGCTATTCCGAGGGATGGGCTGTTTTTTCGGAGCTTTTTATCTCAGGTATCAGCGAGAAATACGGAGTGGGCGGCTGCACGCTGCGGGAATACGAAAGTGTGCTTGCAAACATTCTTATTCCTGCATATGTGAGCATCAAGGTCAACTGCGAAGGCTGGACAACGGAAGATATCGGCGACTACCTGAAGTCGTTCGGGCTTGATCAGCAGGAATACATCAATGTTATATACGAATATTCAATTGATATGCCGCTGTATTTCTTCAACTATGCAATGGGCTATGTGTACACAAACAAGATTTACGAAAGCGTGAATCATCGCAGCGACGGAGACAAGACAGCATTCTTCAAACGTTATCTTAACATGGGACCCTGTATGTTCGACATTCTGTTTGAAGAATTCGGAACGGAAGAATAAAGCGGAAATCGGCTGCCGCAAGCGAAACGGCAGGCTGAACAGTCAGCAAATGAAGTTAAGCGTGTTCCGAACGGGGATTGCGGAAAACACAGGCTTAAACCTTTCTGCTGAAACCGTATCGCTCGGAGTAATTGCAATTCCAAACGTGCAATGCATCGGAGGCAGGATAACAATGGCGGATTTGTATTTCAGATGCGGAAGCAAAAGCGAGGCTGACAGCCTTGTCGAGTCGGCGCGGGAATTTGCCGAAAAACATGAAATGTCAATAGAGCATGTAATTTTTGACCGACAGGACGGGCGGACAATTATGCTGAACATGTATGCCGATTCGGCCGTGTACAGGGAGCCGACAACGCTCCTCGTTCGCAATTATGCCTGCCTCGGCAATTCGGAGATACAACGGCTTACAATGCATAAAAAACTTGTACGAAACGGGCTGACGGTCGTTTTTGAAGGCGGAAGCCCGATTGCGGATGAAAGAAAGCTGATTCTCCATACAATAAAATCCTATTACAGCTGCGGCGATGAATGGGAACGGAAATATGCCGGGGAAAGTCAATCGGCACAAGTGCGGACGGAGCCTTTCCCCGGGGCGAAATACGCAATGCCGGTGCCGTTCGGATACAGATTCGAAAACGGAGCACCGATTGCGGATCCCGCTGAGTCCGTTGTTGTGCGGAAGATATTCGAAATGTACAGGCACGGAACGGGTGTTATCGAAATTGCCAAGGAAGCGAACAGGCTTTTGGCGGATATCAGGAATGAAAACGGACAGAATACAGCCGATGCCAAGCCGCTTACGCGTCATAACGTGTATGCAATGGTCGAAAACAACAGATATTTCGGCATTGAGGAAAAAGACGGGTTCGCACCCTATCCCGCAATCGTTCCGAATTACCTTCGGCTGTATGCAGCGCGTATCAACAGACAAAGAAAGGAAAAGGCGGAAGCGGGGCACAGATTTATGTTTGCAAACATCCTGCCCGTCGGCCTCGGAACAGTTTTGCAAACGGTCAATATTGCCTCTCCGTACAAGCCTGAAATCAGGTTTTATTGTGAAAACGGCAAAATAATCGTTGATGCCGTAAGGTTTGAAAATGCGATTTACGATGCATTGTGGATGCAGCTGAGAAACGGAAGCGAACGAATGGAAAGAGCTGTTCGCAGATACATTGCCGAAAACAGGAAAACGGCGGAGGCAACCCGAAACGATGTTTACAGCAGACTGGAAATGATTCGCGAGGAGATAAACCGCATCGGTGAAAACGGATGGAGCGAAAGCCTCATGCCGCATATGAATCGTGCAGGCTGTTTTGACGATTTCAAAACGGCGTACGACGAGCTGCGGGAAGAGTTTAGGTGTGCGCAGCTCGAATGCGAGCTTTTGGGCGTTACAGGCGTTCAAATTTCAGGTTTTTTTGCTCATGCCGCCGATATTCCGATACAGTGCGCGGAGGAAATTCGGTTTTTCTCCTCCGTATTCATTAAAAACATCCTGATTGACGAGGAAAGAATAACAATAAAAACACTTGGCGAAGAGTGGGGCGATGCATCGATGCCTTCAAACGGCATAGTGCGGTTTGCGAAGAATCAACTGAACCATTCCGACACGGAACGTTTCGATTCGGACTGTGAAAATGCCCAAGGCAGCACCGTGGACGAAACCGTACACAATGTGACGGGATGAAAACCTAATTAAAAAACAGGCGGAGACACTGATATGCAGAAAAAGCAAAGAATACCTAAAAACACAAAAGAGCAGAGAACAAAAAAAGCGAAAGGCGCATCAGCATACGATGAAGCCTTGTATTTCCTGACGCCGAAAGCGCGAACGGTGCGCGAGGTTGAAAACAGACTGGATGAATGCAATTATTCCGAAGGCGAAATCATGGCGGCAATTGACAGGCTGCGAAACAACGGGCTTTTGAACGATGAAAAATTTGCCCGTGATTTTATTGAATCGCGCCTCAACACAAAACCGGTCAGCAGAGGAAAACTGCGCAGACAGCTGAGGGAGCATTTTGTTGAAAATGCGGTTATTGACGAGGCTCTATCCGCCGTTTCGGACGAAACGGAGCTTTCCAACGCCGCCGCTGTCGGAAGCAAGTATTTCAGGCAGTATTCAAACCTTCCTCTCAAAGAAAGACTGCGTCGAACCGGTTCAAGGCTTGTTTCGTGCGGGTATGCGTTTGACGATGTAAAAACGGTGCTTTCCGAGCTTGCGGAAAATTCCGAAGAGACCGGGAATTCCGATGAAATACCCGATGAAATCGAGTTTTCGTTACGTTCGGCCGAAAACGGTGCAGATGATGAAGAATGACAAAAACGGGCGGACAGGCTCTGTGAATTGTTTAAAAATGCACAGCATACGGAAGGCAGAAACGGTGCATGAAACGGATTCCACAAATGCGGAGCTGAAGCGGCGCGCTGCAAACGGCGTGTTGAAGGACGGAACCGTATTGATTGCGGAACGGCAAACGAGAGGACGCGGCAGACGCGGCAGAAAATGGGAAAACACATCGGGAGCGCTGCTGATGAGCATTGCCTGTGATGCTGAGGATATTGCGGCGGAGGATATTCCTCTGGTTACGCTTGCGGCGGCACTCGGAGTGCTCGATTCGCTCGGTTTGCTCCTGTCTTCAAAAAAACGGTCAAAAGCCGACGTAGCGGATGTACGGATAAAATGGCCGAATGATATTCTGTTCAGACAGAAAAAACTTTGCGGAATACTTGCTGAGCTTGTTAAGAACGGAACGCGGACAATGACCGTTATCGGAATCGGCATGAACGTGAATGCCGCTGAAGTGTCGGATGCATGGATGCAGCGGGCAACTTCGCTTTTTATCGAAACGAGAGCAGTAACCGATGTGAATGAACTCGGAGCCTGCATTGCCGAACATGTGCATGAACGTGTTAACATGCTGAAACAGGGGGAGAAAGACCTTATCCTGCGGGATTACATAAATAACTGTTCAACATTGAATCAGGAAATCACGATTCACGGCACGGACGGCAGTAAGGTTAAGGCGTTTGCGGAGGGAATCGATGAACACGGCAGACTGATCGCCGCTTTTCCGAACGGAGAAACAAAAACAGTGGATGCTGCGGATGTGTCCGTCCGAACGGCAGAACGCATGCCCGAATAAATCAGTACGGAGAACAAAACGACACAAAGGACAGAATTTATGCTTAACGTATCCAAAACGACATTGATGCGCAGCTGCGACAAAAATATGACGGAAAAGATCGGCATACCCGATGCGGTTCTGATGGAAAATGCGGCAAACGCAGTTGCACAGAGCATAAAAAAACATACGGCAGGGCGTAAAAACGGCAGCCGCGTGTTCATACTTATCGGTCCGGGCAACAACGGAGGGGACGGACTTGCGCTGCTCCGAATTTTGACGGCGGAGGGGTACAATGCGGAGGGAATTCTGCTTTTTGAACCGATACAGAACAAAAAAGATGAACAATCGGCTGCGTTGCCGCGCAGCAGTGCCGAACTGAATTATCAAATTGCGATAAATCTCGGTCTGCCGCTTTCAAATGACATTAACAGGTTGAATACCTGCCGGGAATCGGATATAATCGTTGATGCGATCTTCGGAACGGGACTGAACAGAAAGCCGAGCGGTGTTTTTAAAACGGCGATTGAAAGGGCAAACGCTCTTCCTGCCTGCCGTATTGCGGTGGATATTCCGTCCGGAATAAACGGCGACACGGGGGAGTGCGGAAGCTCGGAACCGAATTCGGAGCGTCCGGCGGTGTTCCGTGCGGATGAAACGGTGACTTTTGTCGCCGTAAAGCGCGGAATGCTGCTCACTCATGAACGTGAGTGTGTAGGAAAAATAACCGTTGCACAAATCGGAATCACGGATGCGGAACACGCTGCCCTGCTGCAAAAAGAACAGCTTATTGACGAAGAGTTTGTTCGCAGCCTGCTGCCGAAAAGAAAACTTGTTTCAAACAAGGGAACTTTCGGAAAAGCGGCGATTGCGGCCGGAAGTCCCGGCATGGGCGGCGCGGCTGTTATGGCGGCATCTGCGGCTTTGCGTGCGGGTGCGGGGTTGACGAAGGCATTTGTTCCGCGCGATATTATGTACATGTTTGCTTCCCGCACCGAGCTTATGGCAGTGGCGGATGAGGACATTCAGAGCCTTGTGCAGTGGGCAACGGCTTTCGGCATAGGCTGCGGGTCGGGCGGCGATGCATCGATTAAGCAAAAGCTTCGCGCCGTGCTTTCGTGCGGAAAACCGGCCGTTATCGATGCCGACGGACTGAATAACCTTGATAATGAGTTGAAAAAACTGCTTTCCCTGCGGCATGTGCTGACTCCGCATCCCGGCGAGATGGCGCGCCTGACGGGAAAATCAATCGAAGATGTGCTGCGTGACCCTGCGGGATTTGCCGAAAACACGGCAAAAGCATTCGGGTGCATCGTTCTGCTTAAAGGAGCGGTCTCGGTGGCAGCGCATCCGGACGGCAGACTGAGATACAACGCTTCCGGCAATCCCGGGCTTGCCAAGGGCGGCAGCGGCGATGTCCTGACGGGAATTATCACGGCGTTGCTGGCACAGGGACTGGAACCTTTCGATGCTGCATCGGCAGGTGCATATATTCTCGGCAGCTCGGCGGAGTCCGCACTTGAACTGCTGCATGAACGCGTATTAACGGCGGGGGACGTTTTGGACGCAATCGAAAAAACTGCGGGCATCACGGAACACCGCAATTGATTTTAATACCGATTTCATGTGAATAAATAAGCAAAAAAGGAAAAACAATGGAAATATTAAAAAACGGAAAAATAATTCCGATGGTCGGAGAACCCTACGAGGGGGATATTGCAATTGAAAACGGAAAGATTCATGCAATGGGCGTGAACCTTGATTATCCGAATGCGGAAGAGATAAATGTCAGCGGATGTTTTGTGCTTCCCGGGTTTGTGGATGCACATTGCCATATCGGCATGTGGGAGGACGGCATAGGATTCGAGGGCGCGGACGGCAACGATTCTTATAAACCCGTAACTCCCGAACTGCGCGCGATTGACGGCATAAACCCGTTTGACAACTGCTTTACGGAGGCTCGTGCCGGCGGCGTAACAAGCGTTGTGACAGGCCCGGGCAGCGCAAATGTTATCGGCGGTCAGTTCGTTGCAATGAAAACGTTCGGCAGGAGCATAGAGGATATGACGATAAAATTCCCTGCCGCAATGAAGGCTGCATTCGGAGAGAATCCAAAGCGCGTTTTCAGCGCACAAAAAACTTTTTACACAAGAATGTCGATTGCCTCACAGCTGCGCGGGACTTTGCTCGATACGCTTGAATATGACAGAAGCATTAAAGACGCAAAGCAAAAGGGCGAAAAACCTCCGAAAATCGATCATTCACTCGAAGCGATGCTGCCCGTTGTGCGCGGTGAGCTTCCGCTCAAAATTCATGCGCACCGTGCGGACGATATAATGACGGCTCTGCGCATTGCAAAGGAGTTCAATCTTAAAATCACGCTGGATCATTTTACCGAAGGTTACATGATAATCGACCGCATAAAACCCTGCATCGATGAGCTGAATGCGGGGATTATCATCGGCCCGCTGCTGCATGAACGCAGCAAACCCGAAGTTCGCAACCGCAGCCTGACATCCGCAAGAACTCTTTTCGATAACGGAGTAAAATTCGCAATAATGACGGATCACCCCGTTGTTCCGGTGCAGTATCTGCCCGTTTGCGCCGCGCTTGCCGTTCGGGAAGGTTTGCCGGAGGATGCAGCCCTGGAGGCAATAACCATAAACGCTGCACGCATTGCGGGCATAGATTCCCGCGTCGGTTCGCTGGAAGTCGGCAAGGATGCGGATATTGCGGTTTTTTACGGCCATCCTTTCGATTTTCGCAGCCGCTGCGCGATGACGCTGATAAACGGCCGAATTGTACATGACGAACTGTAACAAAAAAACAATTCGATGCGAAAGACGGTGAAAGACTATGATAAAAACTGAAAACACAGCTGAAAAGAAAGAAAATGCAGCCGGTGTATGCGCTGCGGAATGCGCGGCCGAAATAAAGGCGGGCATTCGAAAGCAAATGCGCGCAATGCGCAGGGCGCTCGATGCGGAGGCGGTGCGTGAAGCCTCGTTTGCCGTTGCCGAAAAGGTAAGGGCTTTGCCGGAGTTCAATTCCGCAGGGCTTTTGATGGCATATATGCCGGCAAAAAACGAGCTTGATCCGATGCCGCTTATTGAGTGTGCAAAGGCTGCGGGCAAGCGCATTGCGTTCCCGCTCTGCATTGAAAACGGCGGACTGCGTCTTTTTGTTCCGAATAACGGTGCGGATTCTTTTGTCAGCGGCAGCTACGGCATTCTTGAACCTAAGCCGGAGGATTCAACCGAGGTCTTTGCGGAGGATATCGATCTTATTATCGTTCCCGCCGTGGCATTCACAAAGGAATGCGGAAGGCTGGGGCAAGGGGGCGGATATTACGACCGCCTGTTGAAGAAAACGGGCGCATTCACGGTCGGCGTCGGGTACGATTTCCAACTTTGCGAAAGCCTTCCCGTTGAGGAACACGATATGCCCCTTGATTGCGTTGCACTTCCCGGTGCTTTGTTCAAAAAGGGCTGAACGCAAAAACAGAAAATGCGTTAAACGGAAAAATAATTCGGATTTTGTCCGAAAATACTGCATCGGGGGTTGAAATTCACCCTTCGACAGTGGTAAAATCAGTATGTTATATTCGGAGGATTGAAATTGCGTATTATTGCAGGTTCGGCTCGCGGCAGACGATTCGATGCACCGGAGGGCAGAAACACGCGCCCGACTCTCGACAGGGTAAAGGAAGCCATGTTCGGCATGATTCAGTTCGACATTGAAAACACACAGGTATTGGATCTTTTTTCCGGCAGCGGCAGCCTTGGGCTGGAAGCACTTTCCCGCGGGGGAGCGCATTGCGTCTTTTGCGACAGCGACAAAAAATCAATACAGGTAATTAAACGCAACGTAGAGGCTCTTGGCTTCGGCGGCAGAAGCGAGGTGCTTTTCGGAGATGCGTTTGCGCTGCTTCCGCTGCTTTCCGCCGAAAAACGCCGCTTTTCGTTGGTTTTGCTTGATCCTCCGTATGAATCCGATTTTTATTCCCGCGCGGTGAATGAGCTTGTAAGGCTGAATCTTCTTGAGGATGGATGCATAATCCTTGCGGAGCACGCATTCAAGCGTCCGCCGCAGTTCAACTGCCCGAATATTTCGTGCGGAAAAACGCATAAATACGGTGATGCGGCAGTTACAAAAATTATCTATTCGGAACAAAGGGAGGAACAATCGTGAGCGTTGCTGTTTTTGCGGGAACCTTTGACCCGTTCACCGTCGGGCACCTCGATATTGTTCGCCGTGCAAGCACCCATTTTGAAACGCTTTATGTTTCCGTTTGTCCGAACCCGGGCAAGCAGCTTCCTCGCTTCTCGCTTGAACAGCGGCTTGAACTGATACGCGATGCCGTACGCGGCATTGACAACGTGCGCGTTGCGCATTTTGAAGGGCTGCTTGTTGAACATTGCAGACTTGTCGGTGCGGATTGCATAGTTCGCGGGATAAGAAGCGGGCAGGATGTCGAATACGAGCGTATGCTCGAAGCCGTCAATAAAAAACTTGATTCAAGAATCGAAACGATATTTCTGCTTTCAAAACCCGAATACTGCCACATAAGCTCAAGCCTTGTCAGGCAGCTTATGGATATCAATATCGGCATTGAGGATCTTGTGCCGAATGCCGAAAATGAGATTTTTAAAAGAATGAACGACTGATAAGCGTTGGAAAGGATACATATTTTGATTCAACAGGAAAGGATAATTGAAGAATGCGTTGATGAGCTTATTGAGCTTATCGATAACAGCCGCACCCCTGCATTCGGCGGTGAAGACCGCAGAGTCGTTGAAACCGGTGCCGTCACAGAAAAATTCAACATCCTGAAAGAAATTGCCGCAGCTTCCGGCAATGATAAATTGCTCGTCGAAGCGAAAAAAGCCGAAGATGCGATTTTTTGCAGTCCCGCACCGAAATTCGGCAGTGCAGATTTCAGAATTATAAGCTTTAACGATATTCTGTTGCGATTGGAAAAACTTAAAACGCTGTAGCTCCCTTATCGGAAGAACGGTTTTGCCTTTTGCCGCAAAATCATGTGCGGAGCAATTGCGGGAGATTATGAACACAGATATAATAAAAAACCATTTGAAAGGATAAAACACCATGGCACATCACGATAAGATTATTGAAGGGCGCATTGATGAGCTTATTGAGCTGATCGATAACAGCCAGATACCGAGATTCGGCAGCGCGGATCGGAGAATTGTTAACGCTGACGAAATAGCAGGAATACTTGTTGAAATCAAGAGCTGCCTGCCGGAGAATGTCCGCAAGGCGAACGATGTGCTTGCAAGAGCAAACAAGATCATGCTTGAAGCCGATGAGTATTCGAATGCAACAAAAGCAGACGCCGACCGCATTGCACAGGACACCATCGAAAAAGCAAGGATCGATGCCGAGCAGATGGAAACCGATGCCAACACATACTACGACAACAAAGTTGCCGAGGGTGATACCTACCTTGAGAATAAAACGGGCGAAGCGGATGACTACTACGAATCCCGCGTTGCCGAGGGTGATGACTACCTGAAGCAAAAGACGGAGCAGGGCAACAGCTACTATGAAGACTGCGTTGCAAGGGCGAAAGATACAGCACGTGATATTATTGAAGAAGCAAATGCAACCCGTGAACGCCTTGTCAGCGAAAGTGAGGTAACGCTTGAAGCGCAGAAGCGCGCCGAGGAACTTCGCCGCAAAACCGTTTTGCGTTCCAACCAAGTCTACAGCAATGCAAAACTCAGTGCGGACAGCGTGCTTGCGGAATTGATGGATTATCTTGAACGGTATTATTCCGCAATTGAGGCGGACAGGAAAGCTCTTGATGCGCGCCCTGCGGCAACGACCGGCGCACAGCCCCGCCCGCAGTCCGCTCCCGCTCAAAACGAAGCTGCGGATGAAGCGGGCGATGCAGATGAGGACGATGACGCATCGGGATGGAATATTTTCGGCAATCTGTTCAAACGCAAAAAGAAAGCCTCCCAGGAGGATGATTTCGAGGATGATGCTGAATAAGCCTTTCGGCATTGCTTAATGAGCCTGATTCGGTTTTTGAATGCTGTGAAAACGGAAGAAGTTCCGAGCAGGCGAATGTGCCGAAATTGTATAATAAAATCAAGGGCAGGTCGTAACAGCCGTCCGCCTCATTGCGGGCGGCTGCGACTGCCTTTTTTGCATATACTCTTTGTCAATTCATGTCCTCGTGCTTTTGACGGCAAACACGGCCGCGAGTGCGGATATGCAGGAGGAAAACAGGCAGAGCAGCGCAATTTGTGCAGTCGTCATTATGTTTTCGGCAATAGCCGCAGATTCCGCCGTCGAAATGAATACCGGTGCGGCGTTTGAAAAAAACAACGGGTACATTGCCGCACAGAGAGCCGCCGAAAGAAGCGCATGGAAAAGCTTTGCCGCGAAATACCCGACAGGGCGCAGATTCACAACTCCGCAGGTCTGAAGAAATATGCAAAGTCCCCCGAAAGACATAAGTCCGCAGGTGAGAACGAGAGAAAGCCGCGACACAGGCTCCGCCGAAAGGATTTTTATCCCGTTTGTCATTTCCAAAAGTCCGAACAGCGTGCCTTTTTGCAGTTCGTTCAGCCCAAGAAGAGACACGATCCCGCTTGCTTCAAGCAGCCGAACCGCAACAACAAAAAACACGAGCGTTCCGCCCACAAGCAGAATTGAATTTACCGATTCACGAACGGCTTTCGGAAAAACTGCGGCCGCCCGAATGCGGCTTTGGGAATCCGCCGCGGGACGGAATTTGCAGTTGAGAACGGAGGCAAGCAGCATAAGCAGGCTGACTGACAGCGCGGCTGCACCGTAATGGGAAAATGCAAGCAGAAGTGCGGCTTTCCGTTCGCGAAAGCCGAACATGCGGCTGCAAACCGCTCCCGCAATAAAAACAGGGCTTGCAAGGTTTGTAAGTGCGGCAAGCGCACTCCGCAATTCATTGTTCAGCTGTTGCTTTTTATAGTTCAATTCGGTGCTTTCGGGCAGCACCGAACCGATAAGCATCGGCCCTGTGGGTGTTCCGGAAATCAATGATACTGCAAATATTTTAAATATTGCGGCACCGGCCCGGCCGCTCTTTACGCCGAACACGCCGAGCCCCTTAAGCAGCGCAACGCAAACAAAAAACGGGAACAGCGAGGGAAAAACGCAGCTTATAAAAAGCTCAAAGCCATCCGCCGCGCCCGCTGCCGCCTGCGGACCGAAAAGCACGAGTCCAAAACAAAGAATTGCTGTGACAGCAACAAAAAAATACCTCATATAACGAGCATATGAGGTAAATGCGGCAGATATGAACCCGCAATGCGTTCAAATGATAACAAGTCTGTGCGAAAAGTCATCGCGGCAGGATGCGTTGCCGGGGCAGGCGAGGGCGCGGATAAGCGAGGCCCTCCGTGTCAGTTCAAGCGTTTGCTTTGCGTTGAACGGAAGCGATTCCGCATCGGAACGGCGCAGAACGATCGGCAGAGCCGCATTCTCCTGCAACTCGGAAAGCAGGTGCAGCTTGCTCTGCCGAATGCCGAGCACGCGAATATACAGCGCATCGTCCGAATACGCGGCAAGCTCCTGCTGCTCACGCGTGATTCCGAGCAGTGCGTTAAAAAGTATCCGTTTCAGTCTTGCAAGCGTGTAGCGTTTTGTTTTCACGGCGTCGAGAAGTTCCGCAATGTTTGAAGCTGATTTCGCGGCGCGAAGAATCGGATTTTCAAGCCCTTCCGAAACGTCCGCAATGCGGCTGAGTTCCTCGCCCGTCATGCAGCGCAGCCGATAAAGGACGGCTTGCGAAAGCCCCGAAAGAGCGGCGGGCGCACGTTGTTCGGAAAGCTGTTTTTGTATTTCAAGAAGAACGAACGGAGGAACGCTGCCGGAAATTGCGGAGAGTACGTCCCTGCGGCATATATTTTCGGAATCGGTCAAATGCAAAAGCGCGCTGCGAACGGCAGAAGCCGAGGCATAGTTTTCGGGCAGAGTGTTTTCGTTGTATCCGCAGCCGATGCGGCGAACGGCAAAAGGTCGAATTGCAGGGGCTATGCGGTTCAGAGCGCGAATGTATTCAATGCCGAGAACGTCATTCGGATTGTTTGAACCGACACCGATGCCGTGTGCACGGAGCTGCCTTGCAGCGGCGGCAGGGTAGGATAATCCGCTGCTCAGCGCGGATGACAGTTCGTCTCCGGAGAGTTTGGACTCGGCAGCCCTGCGCAGCGCATCGATATCCCCGCTTTCACTGCCGAAACACAGCCTGTCCGCAATGCCGCTTGCCGAAAGTATGCGAACTCCGCCGAGGGCGAAACGCTCCGCGCATGAAAGGGAAAGAATGTCCGGAAGTTCAAGCACCATATCCGCGCCGCCCTGAAGAGCCATGGCGGTTCGGGTGAATTTGTCGAACGCGGCCGGTTCACCGCGCTGGACAAAACTTGCGCTCATAACAGCTATCACACTTCCGCCGCCGGCAATCTTCCGCGCCTGCTCAATGTGATACGCATGTCCGTTATGAAACGGGTTGTATTCGGCAACGATGCCAATGTTTTTCATTCTTGCTCCATTTTATATTTTTTTGCGGTGTGCAAAAAACACCTTATTATGTTATAATACATTTCAGTGCTGCCGTCAATGTTTTTTGACGGCGGCAGAGATACAAAATTAATCCATTCGGAGACTTGTTATGAAAATTCTTGTTATCAATGCGGGCAGTTCGTCCCTTAAGTATCAGCTTATCGACGTTGAGTCCGGCGATGTTATTGCAAAGGGCCTTTGCGAACGAATCGGCATCGAAAACTCCAAGCTGACTTATAAACCCGCCGGCAAGGAGCCTTTTGAACTTGTTCAGGACATGAAAGATCACACCGACGCCATCAAACTCGTTCTTGATGCGCTTGTTGACGAAAAGCACGGCGTTATTTCAGACATGAGCGAGATTGACGCAGTCGGTCACCGCGTTGTTCACGGCGGCGAAAAATTTGCCGAATCCGTTCTGCTCACCGATGAAGTTCTTGAAACCATCGAGAGCCTTAACGATCTTGCACCCCTGCACAACCCGGCAAATCTCATGGGCATCCGCGCATGCAAGGCAATCATGCCCAACACTCCCATGGTCGGCGTTTTCGACACTGCGTTCCATCAAACAATGCCCAAGGAAGCTTTCATCTACGGTCTTCCCTATGAGGCATACACCGACAACATGGTTCGCCGCTACGGTTTCCACGGCACTTCCCACAACTATGTAACTCTCCGCGCAATCGAAATGCTCGGCAAGCCCGCAGAGGAAACAAAAATCATCACCTGCCACCTCGGCAACGGTTCGTCAATTTCCGCAGTTAAGGGCGGAAAGTGCATCGACACAAGCATGGGCCTGACGCCCCTTGAAGGCGTTCCCATGGGCACTCGCTGCGGCGATATGGATCCCGCAATCGTCATCTATCTGATGCAGAAACTCGGCCTTGATGCAAAGGGCATGGACAACTACATGAACAAAAAGAGCGGTATGCTCGGCATCAGCGGCGTGTCCAGCGATTTCCGCGATCTCGGCGCAGCAGCGGCAGAGGGCAACGAGCGTGCAGAGCTTGCGCTTCGGACTTTTGCATACAAGGTCAAAAAATACATCGGCGCATATGCCGCGGCACTCAACGGCGTTGATGCAATCGTGTTCACAGCAGGCGTCGGCGAAAACGACAAGGGAATGCGTGAGCGCATCCTGAACGGCCTTGATTACCTCGGCGTTGAAGTCGATTTTGAGCTGAACCGCAATTGCCCGCGCGGCGAAAATGTTGAAATTTCCAAGCCCGGCAGCAAGGTAAAGGTCTTTGTCATCCCCACCGATGAAGAGCTTATGATCGCAAAGGACACCGCTCGTCTCGCAAAATAAGGCGGAGAATGCGCGGTTAGAGCCGCCGGTCGGCATTATATTTTGAATTTATGCAAAAAACTGTTGACAATACGGCTCCGGACATATAAAATATGAAAGGTTGCATTGTACACCGTCAGGATTGGAGTATTTTGTGCAGATTAATGTTGCTGAAGAACTAAAGTCGATAGGCAAAACTACCGACAGGCATTTGGAAGAGAGCCTTGAGCCGATTTCGTTCGGCGGAAACAAGCTCGTTTTCACAATGCCCCTAAGCGTTGACGTTCGCAGTTCTTTCGACGGCGAAGGGTTCAGCGTTTCGGGTGTGCTCAGTTCCGAGCTGCTCATGCATTGCACAAAATGCAACAAGGAATTTAAGCAGGGTTTCAATATCGATTTTTCGGAGCGCTTTATCAAAGCTTCGGAAGAAGAGGCGGACGAGGCGGAGTGTTATCCGTTCTTCGGCGAAACACTCGAACTCGACAAAATGATTCTTGATCTGCTTGTTCTGAATGCGCCTGTTTACGGGCTGTGCAAGCCGGACTGCAAGGGGCTTTGTCCCGTTTGCGGCTGTGATTTGAATTTAATGCAGTGTTCGTGTTCACGAACGGTGAAGAATGCCAACTTCGCCTCCCTTGAAGAACTCGCACAACTGCTCAATAATGAAGAGGAGGTGTAGAAAATGGCAGTACCTAAGAGAAAAACATCGAAAGCAAGGCGTGATCAGCGCAGGACTCACTGGAAGCTCAGCGTCCCCGCTATCGTAGAATGCCCCCAGTGCCACGCAAAGAAACTGGCACACAGGGTCTGCAAGCATTGCGGCTACTATGACGGCGAGCAGATTATCAAGATGGACGAAGAAGCATAACTTTTTCCGCTCCGCTTGAATGCTGAAAGCTAAAACTATACTTACCTGTAGGGCATTCCGTTCGGGGTGTCCTATTTGTGTTTAAATGACTCAATATCAATAGTTAATGTTCCCTGTTCTATCAGTTACACCAACAATTGACATTGAGTCAGAATTACGGCTGTTCGATTTAGATTTTTTGTGCTATCGTCTACGCATTATAGCCGATCACTTCATGCTCGACCTGTGAGATTATATCACTTGGAATATCGGCAACAGCAATTCGTGAGACGATGTTCAGTCGAGGATTATAAACACCAAGATATCTTATGTTCTTGAACTCCGGATGAATCGAGTGCAGTCCCATACGCCAATACATAAGCAACTGCAGAGTGTTTTCTTTACTGACGGGCTTTCGTGAGACCTTAAAATCCCATAGCGTATCTGATGTGGTGAAGTCCCCATCCCCCGCACTCACTATACAGGTGTAACCGCCTTCAAAAGTAAATCCGTCGAGCACCTTGGGTCCGTAGGCATCAAGAAAGTGAAGAGAACGCTCTATCATGGTTCTCACGTTCCGAATTGTCGGTGCATCGGGATTGATTTCGTCAACGGATTTATAACCCATAAGACCTGATCTGTACACAACATCAAAACCGGATAGCTTAACAGCATTTACAACAGAATCATCATCGAGTCCGTTGACGCCGGCTATGAGTCTTGTCGCTTTGCTTTCTTCATGTATGATTGAAGCTCCCTTTATGGAAATTTTGAAAGCCTCTGTTGCTGGCGTCCCGGACATAAAGCGCGTCATATAGTCAACAGCCAGCCCAATTAAGCTTGCATGAACATTCTCATCAGGGTTCAATGTATCCATACCGTCACCCAGCGATTGCGATTTGAACGCCTTCGGATTAATATAGCCGCCTCTCGGCTGCTTAACCTGCTTGATTCGGCTCGTTACTGGGACTCCGCTGATTTTTATCATTGATTCATACATCTTTTCGGTTATTCCTTTCTAACCCATAACTTAGTAATTTAGGATTTTCTATACACCCGCGCGGTTGTTTACCCAAGCAATGCCTTTGCAAAATCATCCGCATCAAACGGCTGCAAGTCGTCAATACCTTCGCCGACGCCCACAAAGCGCACGGGAAGCCCGAGCTCATCTTTTACCGCAACGCTGACGCCGCCCTTTGCCGTGCCGTCAAGCTTTGTCAGCACAACGCCGGTAAGTCCGCAGTTTTCACCGAAGACTTTTGCCTGCGCAATTGCGTTCTGTCCGGTGGTTGCATCAAGCACGAGCAGAACCTCAACCGGAACATCGGGAAGCTCTCTGCCGATAACTTTGCGGATCTTTGCAAGCTCCGTCATAAGGTTCTTTTTGTTGTGCAGTCTTCCGGCGGTGTCGCAGATGAGAATATCGCAATTCTTTGCCTTAAACGATGCAATTGCATCAAACACAACGGCGGCGGGATCTGCACCCTCGCCGTGCTTAACGATCGGAACACCGGCGCGTTCAGCCCAAATGGTGAGCTGCTCTGCTGCGGCTGCGCGGAAAGTGTCGCCGGCGGCAAGCATCACGGAACGACCGTCCGCTTTGTACATTGCGGCAAGTTTGCCGATTGAAGTCGTTTTTCCGACGCCGTTGACGCCGACAACGAGAATAACGGCTTTGTTCACGCCGTCAAGAAAACCGTCTTCCGGCCGCATACAATCCGCAAGCAGGGATATCATGACCTGTTTTGCTTCCGTGCGTGTGTGAACACCCTCGGAACGCAGCTTCGAACGGAGCTGCCCAAGCAGCTTTTCGGTCGTCGCCATGCCCATGTCCGAGATTATCATTGCTTCTTCAAGCTCTTCATAAAACTCGTCGTCGATTTTTTCGCCGTTTTCAACAAACAGCCCGCCGAACAGCGTGTCACGGGTCTTTTTAAGCCCGCCCATGAGCTTTGAGAAGAAACCTTCCTTTTTCTTTTTGCCCGTACTCTTTTCGGCAGCAGCCTTTTCACGCGCTTCACGTTCGGCCTTTTCACGCGCTTCACGTTCGGCCTTCTCGCGTGCTTCACGTTCGGCCTTTTCGCGTGCTTCACGTTCGGCCTTTTCGCGCGCTTCACGTTCGGCCTTTTCACGCGCTTCACGTTCGGCTTTTTCACGCGCTTCACGTTCGGCCTTTTCGCGTGCTTCACGTTCGGCCTTTTCGCGTGCCTCACGTTCGGCTTTTTCGCGTGCTTCACGCTCAGACTTTTCACGCGCTTCACGTTCGACCTTTTCGTGTGCTTCACGTTCGGCCTTTTCGCGTGCCTCATGTTCGGCCTTTTCACGCGCTTCATGTTCGGCCTTCTCGCGTGCTTCACGTTCGGCCTTTTCGCGTGCTTCGCGTTCGGCCTTTTCCTGTGTTTCAAGCTCCGCCTTTTCGGCGGCAGGCTTTGCTTCCGTTTCCTGATTTAAATTTGCAGCAGGATCAACCTTTTCCGGTTTCTTTTTCTTCCTTTTAAAAAGATCCCATACTGACATAAAAATACCTCCTGTGGTGATAAATTTGCAGCATTTTGTTAAATATCAGTCCAATCTTGCCGAAACAAGCGTGGATACACCTTTTTCCTCCATGGACACACCGTAGAGCGAATTGCAAACAGCCATTGCACCCTTACGATGTGTGATGATAATGAATTGGGTACCCTCCGAATATTTCCGCAAATACTCGGCAAAACAATCCACATTTGCTTCGTCAAGCGAAGTGTCAATTTCGTCCAGAATACAGAATGCGGCGGGTTTAAGTTTTAATATTGCAAACAGCAGTGCAATTGCTGTCAGTGCCTGCTCTCCGCCGGAAAGCAGGGAAAGCAGCTGAAGCTTTTTGCCCGGCGGCTGTGCAATGATGTCGATATTGCAGTTTAAAACGTCGCTTTTGTCCGAGAGCACAAGTTCCGCATGTCCGCCGTTGAAAAGTTCCGAAAACGTTGCGGTGAAATTCTGTCGGATGAGGGAAAATTGTTCGCAGAACTCCTTTTCCATGGTTTCGGTCAGTTTTGCGATGAGTTCGTTTAAATCCGCTTCCGCCTGCCGCAAATCGCCGCACTGAGCATTCAGCGACTGAAAACGCTCGTTTAACTCACGATAATCTTCAATTGCGGATGTGTTCACGTCCCCTAAGGATTTCAGCTCCTTTCGAAGCTCGTCCGTGCGGAGATGTGCCTGTGTAACGGCAATTTCACGGCGAAAACTCAAGGCATTATCGTAGGTAAGCTCATAATCGCGCCAGATGCGCTCGTTCATGTTGTCAAGTTCGGACTGCGCCTTGTTCGTTGCAAGTTCGTTTCGGTGCAGTCTTTCGCGCAGTTCGGACAATCGCAAACTCACTTGTTCATGTTTTGAACGCAGTTCGTCAAGCGCGTTCAGCCTTGCGGCGCGTTCGCTCTCAAGCCGTCTCAGCTCCTCGTTCAAGGCATTCAGCTCAGCTCTGCTTTCGGAAAGTCCGCAGCTCACCGAACCGAGCTCGTCGTTGAGCTGTCGGCAATCGCGCTCCGCTGCTTCAATCGCAATTGTTTCGGCATTGCGCCTTGTTTCGGCATCCGCAAGCTCTGCATTGAGCCGTTTAAGCTCGTTTTCAGCCGAAATGCGTTCTCTGTTTGCGGCAGTGTGCCGAATGCGGAGAGCTGAAATTTCATCGTTCGCCGCCTGAAGAGCGGAGCGGAGGTTCGCAAGTTCCAGCTGTGTGTTTTTGATGTCCTGTCCGTTTGCGGAGCTGCCGAGGTCGATTCCGTTTGCGGCAGCTTCTGCGGAGGCACATTCGGCGTCAATATCCGTTTCGGCATCCGCAAGCCTTTGCTGTTCTTCGGTGATTTGCTTTATTCGTTCGACATTTTTTTGAATGTATTTTTGAACAATATCCGCTTTTTCGGTCAAGGATGCAAGCCGAACATCAAGCTTTCGCAATTCATCGGCGCCGGCGGCTGCTTTTGCATTCGCTTCCTGCAATGCTTTGCTGCATTCGGCTTCGGCATTGCGCAGCTCGGCAAGCCTGCTTTCGGCTGCTTTTCTGCTTTCGGCAAGCTCTTCGATCTCCCGTTCGCGTCCAAGAAGGCTGAATTCGCGTTTCTGGAGGCTTCCGCCGGTCATGCTTCCGCCGGGGTTAAGAATGTCGCCTTTCAGCGTTGCAATGCGAAATGCCGATTTCGCACGTCTGCTGATAAGAATTCCGGTGTCAATATCGCGAACAATGACCGTTCTGCCGAGAAGGTTTTCAAAAACGCTGCCGTATTCGGGCGAAAAGCGCACAAGCTCGGAGGCAATGCCGAAACAGCCGTCAATGCCGCGAAAACATTTTTTTTCCTCATCGGTAAGCAGGCGCGCACGCATTGCGCTGACGGGAAGAAGCGTGGCGCGGCCGTAGTCATGCTCGCGGAGATAGTTAATAAGATATTTCGCATCGTGTTCGGTGGGAACAACAATGTTTTGAAGTGCCGAACCGAGTGCGGATTCAACAGCACGTTCGTATTCCTGCGGAACGGATAAAAGCTCCGCAACAACTCCGTGCATTCTTTTTTTCAGCTCCGCGCTGCGCTGTGCGTCGTTCAAAAGTCGGCGAACGCTTGCGTAGTAGCCCTCGTGAGCGCGGCGCATCTCTTCAAGTACCTTAAGCCGGGACTTGCCCGCACTGATTTCGTCTTCGGCGCGGCGTATTGCTTTTGCGGCGGAAAGTGCATTAACGTTAAGCGCATTGACCTCATCAATTGCAGCCTGCCGTGCAGTTTCAAACTCAGCTTTGTGCTTTAAAAGTGCTTCTTTATCAGCCCGAGCTTCGGCATATTCTTCGTCCAAATGCTTGCCTTCGGCCTCGGCTTCAATAAGCTCCTGCGCAAGGGAAGCGGTTTGTTTCCTGATGGATTCACGCATTGCACCGAGCCTTGAAATGCGGCTTTTCGTGTCCGCAAGCCGATTCATGTAATCCATCATGGATTGTTTTTGCGCTTCAAGCTTTTCTTCGGCTGCATTAATAGAGCCCGAAAGCTCCGCAAATTCGGCTTCGGCGGTTTCAAGCGCAGCTTCAAGCGCGTCTTCGCTCGCTTTTTTCAGATTGATTTCTTCCGCAAGCTGTGAACTGCGTTCACCGTCGGCCGTTTCGCGCTCACGAATCCTTGTAATTTCAGCTTGCCTCCGCGCAATATCCGCAGTCAGCGCATCGATGCGTTCATGAATCAGCTTTTCGTTGCCGGCATGGCCTTCAACGGAGGCGGAAAGATCGATAAGCGTGCGCGATGTTTCGCTGATTGCGGCGGAAAGACTTCGTTCAAGCTCTTCCTCTTTGGCACAGCCTGCGGCGTAAGCCTCTTCTTCCGCCAATGCAGCGGGAATTTCGTCGGAAAGCTGACGGGCAACGCCGCGCAGCTGTTGAAGCCGCTCATTTGATTTGTCATACTGATATAAAAACAGGTTGATTTCAAGCTCGCGGAGTTCCTCCCGCAGCCGAAAGTACTCGGCGGCCTTTTCACTCTGCAAACGGAGCGGCTCAAGCCTGCTTTCAAGCTCACGGAGAATGTCTTCAAGGCGAAGAATATTTTTTGCGGTGGCTTGGAGTTTGCGCTCGGCTTCCTCCTTGCGTGCACGATATTTCATAACGCCCGCAGCTTCTTCAAAAACCTCGCGTCTGTCATCGGAACGGTCGGAAAGAATTTCACTTACGCGGCCCTGTCCGATGATGGAATATCCGTCCTTGCCGATGCCTGTGTCACGGAAAAGCTCGCGAATATCGCGCAGACGTGCAGGGGTTTTGTTGATGCTGTATTCGCTTTCTCCCGAACGGAAGGCGCGGCGTGTAACAACAACCTCGGAAAACGGAGAAGCAAGCAGCCCGTCCGAATTGTCAAAATACATGGAAACTTCGCAGTAGGACAGCGGCTTGCGCTTTTCCGTCCCACCGAAAATAAAGTCATCGATTCTTTTGCCGCGCAGCGCACGTGCATTCTGCTCACCCAAAACAAAGCGAAAAGCATCCGCAATGTTGCTTTTTCCGCAACCGTTGGGACCGAGAATACCCGTAATTCCGTTTTTGAAAATCAGTTCGGTTTTTTTTGCAAACGATTTGAACCCGCTGATTTCAAGCTTTGTAAGCTGCATTTAAAAGATTCCTTAAGCAAAATGGCAAATCGGATGAACCGTTCCGAAAAGCTGTGATGAATGCGTGGGTAAAACTCACGCATTGTCCCGATTGAGCAGTTCAAGTGTTGCTCTTGCTGCGTTCTGGCCGGCTTCCTGTTTTGTTCCGCCGTCGCCGAACCCATACACAACACCGTCAATGCTGACGCACATTGTGAAAACCCGCTTGTGATCCGGGCCGCTCATGCCGATGACTTTATATTCAAGTTCACCGCTGTGATAATGCTGAACGTATTCCTGAAGCAGCGTTTTATAATCCTTTGCAGACAGGCTGCGCGCCGCTTCTTCAACGCTGTTTTTGATGAAGTTTAAAATAAAACGCTTTGCGCATTCAATGCCGCCGTCAAGAAAGATGGAGCCGATAACAGCTTCGAGTGCGTCGGAAAGTATGGAGGGCTTTTCGCGCCCGCCTGTGTTTTCCTCTCCGTGGCTCAAAAGCAGATACTTGCCCAGTTCCAACTCCTTTGCAACGATGTTCAGCGCGGATTCGCAAACGGTACGTGCGCGCGTGCGGGTCATCATGCCCTCGTTCATTTTGGGGTAATTCAAATATAGGTATTCGCTTGCGCAAAGCTCAAGTACAGCGTCACCGAGAAATTCCATTCGCTCGTTATTCGGATAAATGCGGTTGTCCCCGCGCACGAATGACGAGTGGGTGAGTGCAGTGTTCAGCAGCTCAACGTCCGTGAAGCTGTAATTGAGCTTTGTCATTAATTCAGCAAGCTCTGAGATTCGTTTTGGATTCACGAAAAATCAATCGCTCCAATCTGTAGGGTTATGTTTGTTTAAGCAAACAAAAATCAGAGATAAAACCGATTCTTATGTCTTAAATCAAATTTCGCAGGCAGATATTCGTCCGCCTGCGAAACGGGGTGCCGCAAAAAAACGGACAGAAAACGGGTCATCCGGCGCATTCGGATTCGGATGAAATCAGCCGAAATTCAGTTGCCGCTCAAGCCCGTCTTCCGTGCGGTTCAGGTTATTTGGATTCGATGAAACGAACAACATCGCCGACGGTGCGAATGTTTTTAATGTCCTCGTCGGAAATTTCGATGTTGTATTCTTCTTCAAGGCTTGTTACAAGCTCAACAATGTCCAGTGAGTCCGCCTTAAGGTCGTCAACAAGTTTTGAATCGGCAGTGATGATGTCAACGGGAATGTTGAGCTGCTGCGCGATGCGGGTGCGAATTTCAGTAAGCATAATCAGCCTCCGTAAGTTTAATAAAGTTCATATCATATTTTACCGCACGGCATGTTTGATGTCAATGTCAAATTAAATATGCCGAATGCGGATAAAAAGCGGTGTGTGCGGATCCGGCTCGAAAAGACTCATTTTCCCGCTTGAGGTTCCATTTCCCGGGAAATAAGCCCCGAAATCGTGTTTGTAACATTGCCGAGGATGAGCTTGCGCGCCTGACCGATGGCGGAGCAAACGGCACGTTCGTCACTGCTGCCGTGCGCTTTTATAATGCCGCCGTTGATGCCGAGCAGGGGTGCGCCGCCGTACTCCGTGTAGTCCATGCGGGTTTTGAGTGCTTTAAAAGCATTTTTGGAGAGCATTGCGCCGACGCTTGCGCGCTTGCTGCTTTTGATTTCCGTCTTGAGCATCGTCATGATTGAAGCCACGGCTCCTTCAAGTGTTTTCAAAACAGCGTTGCCGACAAAACCATCGCAAACGATAACATCGTAGTCTCCGCTCATGAGCTCGCGTGCTTCGCAGTTGCCGACAAAATTGATGCCCTTCGCAGCCTTAAGCAGGGAATATGCTTCCTTTGTGAGTGCGTTCCCTTTGCCTTCTTCGGTGCCGTTATTTATAAGACCGACACGCGGACGTTCAATGCCGAGGACACCGCTCATATACGCAGAACCCATGTATGCGAATTGGAGCAGGTATTCCGGAGTGCAGTCAACATTTGCGCCGCAGTCAATAAGCATCATCGGCCCTTTGAGCGTCGGAAGCACGGGTGCGAGAGCGGGACGCTTAACACCCGGAATGCGGTGAACGATAAGCGTTGCACCGGCAAGAACAGCACCGGTGCTTCCCGCAGAGATAAAGCAATCGGCTTTTCCGTCCGCAACAAGATGAAGAGCCTTAACAATTGAGCTTTCTTTTTTTCGCCGAACTGCAAGCGTGGGCTGATCTTCGCATGTAATTATGTCCGGTGCATGAACAACTTCAACACGGGACTTGTCGTATTCATAGTTGTTGAGCAAGGCATAAATTGCGGATTCATCTCCGGTGAAGATTATGCTGAAGTCGTCGTTGAGCTGCATTGCGTCAATGCTGCCGCGGATCACGGCTTCGGGAGCATTGTCGCCGCCGAAAGCGTCGATTGCAAATTTCATGGTTATCGGGTTGTCCTTTCATCAGTTCGGGCAAATGCCCGCAAGGCACGACCTTGCCGCGCCTGCAATATTATAGTGTATTTTTAGCTGTATTTCAACAGAAAAATTTACATGAGCGGCATCGCGCCGAAAAAATCAGCCTTTGATTCCTCTGTCAGCTGCCCGACAGCGGGTTCATTGATTGATGAATGCTTTAAGATAATCGGGGGCCTCATTCTCACTGCTGATGCTTATATAGAGTTCAATATTGGTTTTTTCGGAAAATTCGCGCAAAAAGTCGAACATGCCGAACAGCCCTTCGGGGGAATGCTTAACGACCTTCATAAAGCTGTTGATATAAATTGCACGCAGGTCATAATCCTGCGCCGCAATTCCGCAGACAAAACCCGTGAACATTTTCGGCCCGTCAATACAAAAATCGGATGCGTTGATGAAGCGGATGCCGCGGTTCAATTCATACATTCTGTCTCCGTCCTTATCGATGAAAACGCTGTTTTCACCGCATTCAACATGGTTTCTGTTCGCTTCGGCAATAAGTCTGCGCGATTTGCCCGTTCCCTTTTTGCCGTAAAGGATGTGTAACAAGTCAGAATCCTCCCGATCGAATATTTTATACATTCATTATATCACAAACTCAGCTTTTTCTCAACCTCGGCATGAAACACGAGCATAAATTTGACGGTCAAAAGGGTCAAAGTCTTTGACGCAAAAAATGCATATGTCTCAAAGGGTTGACAATCAGGGTTCGGAATGATAAAATCTAAAAAACAACAAACAACTGCAATTTTTTGCAGGGATTCGTTCCTTTTGAACGACTGTTGACAAACTGTTGTCTGCGTTGCGGAAAACTTAATGCGCCGTGCATCCGATTTTTGTGTAAACAGAGAAAAACGGTGCGCTTTTTTGCGGTCAAAAGCTGTTTTCCGCATTATCCGAAGGCTTGGTTCGCCGTAACTTGCATCGCTTCGGAAGATGTTAGCTTTCAACGGTATAAGCGTAATTGCCCCGTGTCGGGTTCTGCGCAATAATCTGCAGCAAACAGAGGTGGCTCAATGCACTCTATTGAAACAATCAATCATATTATAGCTTTGCTTTTTGCTATTTGCTATTTTTATCAATATATTTATGTTTTGGTCCCTTATTTTAAAAAATATCGCATTGTTCCGAAAAACAGCGGGAATGCGGGTAAAGCAACGATTGCCGATGCGGATTTGAATCGGAAGCAAAACCGTTTTGCTGCCGTTATTTGTGCGCGCAACGAAGAAAAAACGCTTGAGAACTGCATCAGGACTTTGCTTGCGCAGGATTACCCGGGCGGAATTCGCGTTTTTGTTGCGGCGGATAACTGCACGGACAAAACCGCCGAAATTGCACGACATGCGGGAGCAATCGTTTACGAACGAAACGATTTGACAAAAATCGGCAAAGGATACGCACTTAATTTCATATTTAAGCACATTGAAAAGGATTATCCGAATGCCTTTGATGCCTTTTTCATCTTCGATGCCGATAATCTTGTGGATGAGCATTACACAGCGGAGATGAACAAAATGCTCAATGCGGGTTACGATGTTGCAACGTGTTTTCGTAATTCGAAAAACTACGATGACAGCTGGATTTCGGCGGGAAGCGGACTCTGGTATGTGCGCGAGAGCCGCTACCTTAACGAATCGCGTTATCTTCTCGGTTCTGGCTGCGCTGTTTCGGGAACGGGCTTCATGGTGAGCAGCGAATATCTCAAAAAAATCGGCGGCTGGAATTATTTTCTTTTGATTGAAGACATTGAATTTACCGTTTGCTGCGCCGTAGCGGGTGAGCATATCGGCTATTGCAAAAATGCAGTTATTTATGACGAACAGCCCGCAACCATGAAAGCATCATGGAAGCAGCGGCTGCGTTGGTCAAAAGGCTACCTTCAGCTGATACAGGCTCACGGGGGGGATTTGTTCAAAGGCATATTCCGCGGGATTTTTAAAAAAGGCGATTTTACATGTTTCGATATCGGAATGAACATTTTTCCGGCATATCTGCTCGGAATTGTTGCCCAAATTGTAAATATTGTCGGCATTATTGTTTCCGTTTGCATCGGCAGCGGGATAACAACGGTTCTGCTTTCAATCTTGCAGATTCTCTTCAACAGCTATATAATTGCATTTGTTGTCGGACTGATTGCAACGATCGACATGTGGAAGATTATTCCGGCTAAAACTGCCAAGAAAATACTTTACATATTCACATTTCCGATTTACATGATGACATATCTGCCCATTTCCGTTGCTGCGATATTCAGCAAGGCAAGCTGGGTTCCGACGGTTCATGAATGCACGCGCAGCCTTGATGATCTGCGCGGCAAGTCGGAGAAGTCGGAAACGGAAACTCTCGAAAAGCGTGACCGTACGCACACGCTGAAAAAAGCGGTTAACGGCAATGAGGCCGAAATTGAAGATTGAGCCAATGCACCGGTGAATCAGTTTGCTTAATGCAGACTGATTTTCTGCGTTGATTGCCGCTGCTCGGAGAAATAAACGGCGCATGAAAGTGAGCTTTTAATCAAAATACGCAGTTCGTATGCAGTTTGCGGGCACCGCTTTTTTGAGTGGTGCTTGTTCGTTTGTTTACGGGAATAATGCCGTGAGTTTTAATGAGAACAGCCGTTGCAGAGAGAACGATAACCGGATTCAATAACGATTCGGTGTCAATAAGGATTTTTTGAAATCATATAAACAGGTGCCGCAGCCCGTTCGGACTGCGGCACCTGCCTTTAAGTTTTGTCGTGCTGCACAGGCGCTTGCTTATGCATCATGACTGTTTAGCTTTTTCAGCCGTTCATTGCCATGCGCATGATAGCAAGAGCGTCGGATGCGGTAACGGTGCCGTCGCCGTCGAGGTCAGCATGTGCGAGCTGGCTTGCGGTGAGAGTGATGGTACCCATTGCGCCGCGCATTGCGAGCAGTGCGTCGGAAACGGATACGATGCCGTCGCCGTCAACGTCGCCGTTTGCCATGCCTGCATCGCCGGAGAATGCAACATTGTCGATCTTAACGCAGTCATCGCCCCTATTGACGCTGCTGTCCTTGCTGTAGGACCATTCAAAGGTGTATGCGCCGTCGGCAGCTGCGGTGTAGGTGTAGGTTGCCCATGCACTGTTGGTGTTGCCGGAGAGCTTCTGAACTTCGGTGCCGTTTGCTTTGAAGCGGTACCAGTCATAGTTGCTTTCACTGCTGTAGAAATAGTCGAAGGTGAGGGTATCGCCTGCGGACATCTGAACAGTTGTTGAAACGGAAGCGGTGGAGTTGCCGACACCTGCATTGTTGGACTTTGCAAGGAATCTGTCGCCTTCGGTAACGGCTTCAAAGCCGTAGGGCTGGCTGGTGCCGAACTGGAGAGAACCGCCCGCAACATTGAGGGAATCAAACAGGGAAGTATCGATGTTGACGGTTGCTTCGCAGGTTGCGGTGCCGAATACGGAACCGTTTACCATAACGGTGCAGGTGATGGTTGCGGTGCCCGCGCTGATACCGGTGACGGTTGCTTTGCGCTTGTTGCCGGTAACGGTTGCAACGGATTCGTTGGAGCTGGTCCAAACGAGTTCATAGTTGTTCGCATTTTCAGGCTGACGAACAAAGTTGATTTCTGCGGTCCTGCCGATGTACATCTCAACTGCATTCTGCTGGAGGCTGAAGCCGGTGATGTCAACGGGCTCCGGGTTGCCGAAAAGCGTCCACTGGCTGTTTACAGTCTGTGCGCTGTCGGGATTTGCGGGGAAGGGATCGTCTTCACTCATAACGATGGGCCATGCGTCGCCGTAAGGATCGCATGCGCCGTGCTCTTCAACCATGAGGCTGAAAGCATCTGCAACGGTTGCGGGATCATCCGCATTCTTCATTGCATTCCAGAAGGTTTCTTCGTACATATAGTCGCCGACGAAGGTAACGCTCTGGGAATAACCGTAAACAACGCCTGCACCTGCGCGGAGAAGCGCATAACCGGTGGTGCCCTGACCCTGGCGTTTCATGCCTTCGCAGATCGCCATCCAAACAAAGCAGTTGGAAAGGGTGTCGGGTGTATGGTTTTCAATGTAACGACCGTCGATCCATGCTGCGCTGCCGGAACGAACTGCCCAACCGTTGTTGTAGTCTTCCTGAGTGATGCCGCTGTTGGTGGTCAGGCAGAGGTAGGAAGAAGTACCGGACTGGCTGCCGTGGCTGTCAAAAAATACAACGCCCTTGTCAACAAAGTTTTCTGCGATTGCGGGGCCGGTTGCCGAAGTGCTCTGGATAAGCAGGTAATCGCCGCCGGTTGCTGCCGCAACGGACTGAGCTTCACGTTTATACTGATCGGTGAAGGTGCTGTCGTGGCCGTAGTAAGGCGCAATGAGGAATACGTTGGGGGATTCTGCATCCTTAAGAGCGCTCTTTTTGCCGTTGCCTTTGGTGAGAACAACGCCTTCCTCAACGGGTGCGCAGTCGGTGTTGAGTTCGTTGCGGAGCCTGTAGTTGTATGCACAATACATGCCGTCAACGGTGAAGTAGAAGCCGTCCTTCGTGAAGTCGGAGAAGCTGTCCTTATCAACGGTGTTGAGGTTCAGCGCAGCGTTGTAAACTGCATTGATGACCTCGGTGCGGCTCATGCCCTGAGCAAGAGCGTCTGCTTCGGCTGCATCGAGTGCCGCCCAAGCGTTGTCGAGTTTGCGCATGGCTGCTGCTTCGTTAACGAGACCGTCAACATTCTCTGCAAGAGAAGCAACGGGAATCATTGCGAAAGCCATGATGAGCGCAAGCGCAAGTGCCAGAAATTTGCGGGTTTTCATTTCTTTTCCTCCTGAAATATTTCTTTTGTGCCGTCGGATACGAGCCTGAAATCGCATCTCAAACGGTACTTTGCATCGGCTGTGCCGACACACCTTTTATTTTACCATTTCAGAAGTGAATGTCAAGAAAAAACAGCCGAATTACGATATTATATAACCGCGCCCGAAAGACTGAAAAACACATTGCGATTAGGGTATGAAATAGATAAAAAGGCGAATATATTGAAAAATCGAGATATAATGTTATGTATACAAAACTTCCGAAGGCAAAAATACGGCAAATATTTCAAACAAAATATCCAAAACAGCCGCCGAAGCCCAAACGAGCTGCGGCGGCTGTCATTAAGTTTTTTTCGTGATGCACAGGTACTTGCTTATGCATCATGCCTGTTTAGCTTTTTCAGCCGTTCATTGCCATGCGCATGATAGCAAGAGCCTCGGATGCGGTAACGGTGCCGTCGCCGTCGAGGTCAGCATGTGCGAGCTGGCTTGCGGTGAGAGTGATGGTACCCATTGCGCCGCGCATTGCGAGCAGTGCGTCGGAAACGGATACGATGCCGTCGCCGTCAACGTCGCCGTTTGCCATGCCTGCATCGCCGGAGAATGCAACATTGTCGATCTTAACGCAGTCATCGCCCCTATTGACGCTGCTGTCCTTGCTGTAGGACCATTCAAAGGTGTATGCGCCGTCGGCAGCTGCGGTGTAGGTGTAGGTTGCCCATGCACTGTTGGTGTTGCCGGAGAGCTTCTGAACTTCGGTGCCGTTTGCTTTGAAGCGGTACCAGTCATAGTTGCCCTCACTGCTGTAGAAATAGTCGAAGGTGAGGGTGTCGCCCGCGGACATCTGAACAGTGGTGGTGAGGGTTGCGGTGGAGTTGCCGACACCTGCATTGGTGGACTTTGCAAGGTAACGGTCGCCCTCGGTGATTGCTTCGAAACCATGGGGATCGCCGGTGCCGAACTGGAGAGAACCGCCTTCAACATTCAGTGCTTCCATGAGAGTGGTGTCAACATTGACAGTAACGGGGCAGGTTGCGGTGCCGAATACGGAACCGTTAACCATAACGGTGCAGGTGATGGTTGCAGTGCCCGCGCCGACGCCGTTCACGGTCGCCCTGCGCTTGTTGCCGCTGACGGTTGCAACGGATTCGTCGGAGCTGGTCCAAACGAGTTCGTAATTGTTGGCATTGTCGGGAACGCGGTTGAAGGTGAGGCTGCCGCTTCTGCCGACATACATTTCAAGAGAAGTTTCCGCAAGGCTGAATCCGGTGATTTCAACGGGTTCCGCATTGCCGAAGAGGGTCCATTCGCAGTAAACGGTCTGTTCACTGTCGGGATTTGCGGGGTAGGGGTCAA